>Ga0114970_10001301_pt1 | contig 18631 bp, 28 predicted proteins | sample M_140205_XF_Meta_FD_87030 | JGI IMG/M metagenome (GOLD analysis project Ga0114970, IMG submission 87030) | Freshwater microbial communities from Lake Montjoie, Canada to study carbon cycling - M_140205_XF_MetaG | ecosystem: Environmental > Aquatic > Freshwater > Lake | place: Lake Montjoie... | reverse complement strand
TCAAAAAGTATATTAATGGTTTCGATGAAAAAACTGTTAATAAGGACAAGCTAGAAAAGAAAATTGTTGAATTGTACAATGAGGCTTTGGCTGTTGAATGATAATATTTAAAAAGTTACGTTGGAAAAACTTCCTTTCTACAGGTAATGTTTTTACTGAAATTAATTTGAATGAACATAACACCACGCTTATCGTTGGTGAGAATGGTGCTGGCAAATCAACTATGCTTGATGCGCTTTCTTTTGTACTATTCGGAAAAGCATTTAGAAAGATCAATAAGCCACAGCTTCTTAACTCTATCACTCAAAAAAACTTGGTTGTTGAGATAGAGTTTTCTATTGGTGTAAATAAGTACAAAATTATTCGTGGTATGAAGCCGACTGTATTTGAAGTATATCAGAACGGTAATCTGTTAAACCAGTCTGCCGAGATGAAAGACTATCAGGAGATACTTGAGAAGCAAATTATCAAGGTAAACCATAAGTCGTTCTCTCAGGTAGTTGTTCTCGGCTCCGCTACCTTTCAGCCATTCATGCAGCTGAGTTCTTCTCAGCGTCGTGATATTATCGAAGACCTTCTTGATCTTCAAATATTCACAACGATGAATGCACTTTTGAAAGATAAGGTTCAGCTTAATAACGAACATATTGTAAAGAATAATAACAATAGAAAATTGATTGAAGAGAAGATCAAGTTGATTACTGCACATCTTGCTGAGATGCAAAGTAATAACGAGCAGTTAATTATTGAAAAGAAATCAAGGATAGAAGAGACAGATAAGCTAATTGATGCGTTAAACGACGAGTATTGGAAGTACGAGAATAAGCGTCAAGAACTTGTGCAGTCTATCGAGGACGAGCCTAAGATTAGTAAGCGTATCAATCAGTTGGGTCAACTAAAGCATAAGATCGAAGCCAAGCGTGCATTGATCAAAGAGGATCTTAACTTTTTTAGTAAACATGATGGTTGCCCAACCTGTAAACAAGTTATCGATCAAGAGTTTAAAACTAAAACAGTTTCGGATAAGAACTCTGAACTTGGTGAGATGGAAGGTGCTCTTGAAAAGTTGATTGAGCAGTATGAAGAAACAAACGACCGTCTGAACGGTATTATGGAAGTACATATGGAAATCAATAACAACCGTATGGAAATTCAGAGAGTAAAAACTAAAACAAATTCGCTGATTGAATATCGTGATACCCTTGAAGATGAAATAAAGAATATTACTAAGAAGGTTGCTATTCAGGACGATACTAAGATACTTGATCTTGAAAAAGAGATGAACGATCTTAAGAAAAGCTCCAACGAACTTAACGAAGATAGATTGGTTCTTACAGCAGCTTCTTCTCTTTTAAAAGATGGTGGTATCAAAGCAAGGATTATCAAGCAGTATGTACCTGTTATTAATAAACTCATTAATAAGTATCTCAGTTCTATGGATTTCTTTGTCCAGTTCGAACTCGATGAGGAGTTCAACGAAACAATTAAATCTAGATTCAGAGATGAGTTTTCTTACGCCTCGTTTTCTGAAGGTGAGAAAATGCGTATTAACCTTGCGATCCTGTTTACTTGGCGTTCTATTGCTAAACTTCGTAACTCAATTAGTACTAATCTACTTATTATGGATGAGGTATTTGATTCTTCTCTAGATTCGAACGGAACCGAAGAATTCCTTAAGATTATTATTAACTTGACTTCGGACACGAATACGTTTATAATAAGTCATAAGACAGATCAGCTTTACGATAAGTTCTCTAAGGTACTTAAATTCGAAAAGCACAAGAACTTCTCACGGGTGGTATAATGCGGCGTTGGTGGAGACTCTGGGCTAAAGCTTTGGGTAGAAAAGATGGCATAACAGATAGTGAATCAGATAAAGTAGCTATTATGCGCACCATTATTGTTTTATCGTATATCATAACAAACATGTTCATCATAGCAGGAGTGATACGACATTGGTAGTAAATTTAGAAAAGGATCCAGTAACAGGAGAGCTTATCCTTCCTATCCCAACAGACCTGCTATCGCAGATGGGGTGGATTGAAGGAACAGAATTATTTTGGATTGATAATGAAGATGGCACATATAGTTTGAAGGAAAAGAAAAATGGAACTAGTGAAGAGCAACGACCCGATTCTACTGACCCAGTGTCTACCGTTCAACTTTCAGGAACCACCGTTCGACCCGATTGAGTTCTCACATGAACTTGTTAAAAATATGTATGATTGGAACGGTCTTGGGCTTGCTGCCAATCAAGTGGGAGTACCTTATCGCGTATTCGCTATGCGTGGCTCTCCAGAGAATTTTGTATGTTTCAATCCTAGGATTGTGCAGCCGTCCGCAGAAAATATTATTCTCGAAGAAGGTTGCCTCTCGTTTCCTGGATTGCTTGTTAAGGTAAAGCGCCCGAAACATATTCGTGTTCGTTTTCAAACACCTAATGGTGATACTCGAACAGAAACATTCATCGGTATGACCGCCAGAATTTTTCAGCACGAGCTAGATCATTTAGACGGAAGGCTTTACTTTAATCGTGCAAACAAGTATCATAAAGAGATAGCAATGAAGAAGTGGAAACGAGGAGAAATTTCCACTCTCAAAGTCAATGCTATCGGAGTTTACGGTGAACATCTTTTACGTTGATCATGACCCAGTCCAAGCCGCTGAGTGGATGGTAGATAAACATGTTGTTAAAATGATTCTCGAGAGTGCCCAGTTGCTCTCGACAGCTCATCGAGTTCTTGATGGTGTAAAACAAGAACGTCAGCGCCTTATTCCTGGAACTCTTGAACAACCAAAGTATCGTAAACATACTTCTTGGGTTCTTCCTGATGCTAGGGATAATGTTTTGTATGCTGGAACACATATCAATCATCCATCAGCAGTTTGGTGTCGTACTTCTATTCAAAATTATGACTGGCTTGTTGATCACATGTATGCTCTTATGCGCGAGTATACTCATCGTTACGGTAAAACGCACAAGTGTTATGGTGAGATCTCGTATATGCTGCAGTCCCCTCCTAAAAATCTTAAAGATTGGGATTGGACCCCGATGCCTTCTTGTATGGCAGAAGAGTATATTATTTCTGATGACCCATTGACTAACTATCGAAATTATTATATAATGGGCAAGTCAAACCTTCATAAGTGGACTAACAGACAACCTCCGGAGTGGATCAATGCGTAGTTGGGAATGGGACTGGTTTATTGGATGGACCTGCGGAACAGTAATTATTTTAGGTCTTTTAACTGCAATTTATCTTGGTACTACTGATACAAATCAAAGATATTATGCATCTATGGATAAGTGCACTACTGCTGGTGGTTCGTTTATTCCTATTCGTGGTAGCGAAGCAATTTGTCTTATGGGGAACAAACAATGAGTTTTTATACAGACGTGAAAGATTTTCATCAGGCATTCGGGCAACGTATTGGTGAGAAGCCAGAGTTTCCTGATAGAGAAGAGCGAATTCTTCGTAGGAAGCTTATCACGGAAGAATTTAATGAACTTACTGATGCAGAATACGCCAATGATCTTGTTGAAGTTGCTGATGCCCTTGCTGACATTATCTATATTGCTTGTGGTACTGCCGTTTCTTACGGTATTCCTTTGGACGATGTTTTTGCTGAGGTCCATCGAAGCAATATGGCAAAGCTTGTCGATGGCAAGGTAATCCGTCGCGAAGACGGTAAGGTTCAAAAGCCAGAAGGCTGGACTGCTCCTGATATCAGAAGTGTGTTGGATAAAGCACACACAAAATATATTTGTAAAATTGCATCTATTACGCTATAATTGTCGTATATATAATATACAATTCTAGCACAGGAGATTAAAATGGTAGAATTACTCGTTCGTCAAAAGATCGATTCAGAGGAAACTCTTGGTACATTCGTATCTAATAATTACTATGATCGTGTTATTGAAACAGATTGCGATCTTTATGCCTGGAATCAAGTTGGCGAAAATAATGAAAATAACTTAATCTTCAAGTATCGTAAAAATATTTTCACTAAAGAAGAACAGGATGCTGCTTATTCAGGTCTTAGAGAAGCTGCGACAGAATCTCAAAACCGTGGTCTTGCGGCTGGACCCAGAGGAGACATGCTGGGTGCTACTGGTCGTGGTGGGCGTGATTGGGTTACTGCTGAACATGAAGACCTCCTGAGTTTCATAGGTCGTCCTTTGAATGTTATTGATGATGGTACTACGATTGAGTCAATTCGTGAGTATCATAAAAATAACACTAAAGAGGAAACTCGTGGTAGGGTGTGGCTTCGTTCCGAGGTAACTAAAGCTTATCCTGAATATCATGGTTGGTTTGAAAAGTGGGTTTCGGGTCTTCATAATAAATCACGCGAAGAGCAGATCGCCGAAGCTAATTTCGTAAACGATACTTATATTTCAGAAACTAATTATGCGCAGACAGTTATGTCTGGTATTGCTGGATATTTCGATCGTTATCCTCGCATTCCCTATGGTCGTGCGACCTCTTATACCGAAAAACATTATGATACATTCGCGAAATGTTATCCCTATCTCCACAAGCTTAATGATCAATTTCGCGAACTGATTCCTGGCAGATGGAAAGCTCAAAATGAACAAGCCAGCAGACTTGACAGACGATTCCTTATTTCTGACACTGTCTTCACTACTCTTACTGTTAACCACAACTGGCGCACTGCCTGCCACCGTGATGCTGGGGATCTTACTACTGGATTCAGCAATATTTGTGGCGTCACTGGTCCAGAAGGTAAGGGATGGCGTGGCGGTCAGTTTATTCTCCCTGAGTACAGGATTGCTATTAATCTCCAGCCTGGTGATATGTTGCTTGTCAATAATCATGAAGGAATCCACGGAAACGACGAGCTTGTTGGTGATGACAATGATCGTATGACAATCGTTGCATACTTCCGCGAGAAGATGCTAGATCTTAAATCGTACGAATATGAAAACCTTCGTAAGCAGTTCGTTGACGATCGTCGCCTGAATAAAGATCACCCTCTTCAGCGTCCTCTTTGGAATGGCGTATCACCTAACATGTGGGAAGACAAGGAATGGTATGATTATATGAGTGCACATAACATACCAGATCCTTATAAGAAAGAAGAGAAAGCAACATTGGATGGATTCATTTGAAAATAGCTAAAATTTGTAATGAGTGGAAGCTTCCGTTTAACTTCGATCTTAAAAGCGAAGAGAACGTAAGCCTCCACAATCGCTCATATCTTCATTATGCTGCCGAACACCCAGAGATGGTTTCGGCTAAGTGCTGGGCTACTAAGTGGCTCCTTGAAGATATTATTGATATGACTAAAACCTATACTGCTATCGAGTATATGGCAGGTATAGGTGTACAAAGTCTTTTGATTCAAAAACTTTTTAATCTAGAGCTCCATGTTATGGGAGAGCTAGACGAAGGCTGCGTTGAACATCTTTCTAGTATTGACTGGGATTACAATGTAATTGTAAATTGTCAAGACGCTCAAAAATCTTTGATGCAAGATCATAATTTTGATCTTAAGTTCCTTGATCTTCCTAACTCCAGTATCCTTCAGGTCACAACTAAGTGGAAAGATGGGTTCTATAAGTTATTTGAATCCAATCCTAGACTAGTTGTATGGACAGATACTTCTATTACATATCCTATTTCTATTCATGGCGAGAAGTATGGTGATATCCTAGGTAAGAAACTAGAAACAAAATTCGACTACATTAATGCATATTCAGCTTGGCTTTTTAAAAATTTCGGCTATACTATAAAGAGGGCTGCAATTAGAGGTACTAATGCTGTTTATTTTGCAGCAGTACCAGGATTAGTCAGTACTACTATTTCTAGTTTTCCTATCGCTACAAACGCAGATGGGTTTTATTTTATTGGAGAGGAAAAGAGTACTCTTGACGCATTCTTCTGAACAACTAATTGGACGCTGGTCACAACTTACTAATCAACCAGAAGTTTCAAATTTAACAAAAGGTATGGACTTTCGCGAGCCTCGTTATCGCCGCGAAGTGTTTTTGCGTTTCTATGAATATCATTTGAAATATAAGTCTCATCCAGGCGCAGTTTACTTTGCCTTTCCTTGGCTGGCTGATAAACTAAAGATGGATATGGAAACAAAGCTATGGTTTGCTTTTATCAATGGATGCTCTCAAAACATAGTTACAACTTATTTTATCTTTCAAAAATACCCTAATCTTAAAGAAGTTAAACTAGAACAGCTTTCTGAATGGTGGTCAGAAAACCAGCATAAGTTCAAGGCTGGTTCTGGATGGGATACTGATCGTAAATATTTTAAGTATGGTAAAACTGGGTTTCCAAACTGCGTTGCTTCTTATAAGCAGAACGTAGATAAGTTTGGGTCCCAGGTAGATATGTTTAATGAACTTAATAATACTGGTGATAAATATAAAAACTTCGAAAAGACATGGGACTATGTTCGTTCTAACTTTATGTCTTTCGGTCGCCTCTCTGCTTTCTCGTATCTAGAATATCTTAGGATTCAAGGGGTTAACTTAGACTGTAGTAGTTTATTCCTTGATGATATTGATGGGTCACGTTCTCACCGTAATGGTCTTTGTAAGGTTCTTGGTCGCGATGACTTAGATTGGTGGAAGCAGGATCTAAAATACAAACCCGAGACTATAGAGTGGTTGAAGAAGGAAGGCGAACTTCTCCTTGAAGAAGCCAAGGCTCGTTTCGGTCACCTCTATAAAGACGTTTCCTACTTTACACTAGAATCAACTTTCTGTTGCTATAAGTCATGGCACAGACCCAACCGTCGTTACCCTAACGTTTATATGGATATGTTTCATGATCGTATTAGATATGCAGAGTCAGAGTGGGGTCCGAACTTTGATTTATTCTGGGAAATGCGAAAAGACTGTCTTCCCCCTCATCTACGACAAGAAAATACGCCAGGAGATCCTGGACTTTCGAAAGAAAAGCAAAACCACTATCTATCTACAGGTCAAGTTATTATGATGGATAAAGAGTGGGAATGTTTTGAAAATGATTTTATGAAGCCGAAAGGCATTGAAAACTTTATGGAGTAGATATGAAAGTTATTGCGATTGGTGGTGAGCCTGGGTGTGGTAAAACTACTCTTATGAAACGTATCATTGAAGATATTAAACCTGAACCAAAGTATAACGAATTTAAGTTGGTTCCGTATCTACAAAAAGATAATATCTATATCCTTGGTAAGTATGAAGACGGTGAAGTATTTTCCGGCACCGATAGAATGTCTATGGCAGTTCAACCAGAGGCAATAAAATTCCTTGCTTATTTGACAAAAAATAGTATACTATTATTTGAGGGCGATAGACTATTTACAGCTTCGTTCCTTGAACACTGTGTAAACCTTTATGACACTAGCTTGATTTATCTTAAGACAGATCGTTCAATTCGTCAAGATCGTTATAAGGAAAGAGGCTCTAATCAAAATGAAACTTGGTTAGCTGGTCGTGAAACAAAAGTTTCAAACATTATGTCTAATTTCGCATTAATGTTTAATACAGAAACTTTTGCTAATAATACATATGAAGAACAAACAAACGTTTACGATGCAATAAAAAATATGATGGAGAATTATTATGGAAACTGAATATAAAGAAGCAGTAACTGAAGGTGTAGAACATAGGAATATTGAAGAGCTTATTAGTCTTTTGGCAAGTAAGACTGTCGAGAACAGAATTAATTATAAATATGCCGAAGATCGAATAATTTCAGATTTTCACGACTATATAGATTATACATATGGTCAGCACTACCAAACAGAAAATAACATTCAGTGTTTTGATGTTTGGATTGCTCTCGATGATGCTACTCCTACTTTCCGTAATACAGCTCTAAAGTATCTTTGGCGTTATGGTAAGAAGAATGGCAATAATAAAGAAGACTTGTTGAAGGTATTGCATTACACGCTTATGTGTTTGTATAATGATCACTATAAGGATGTTAAATAATGGAAATTAAAATTGATGTTGAGTTACTAAGAAAGCGTAAGCTGTTTATAGCCACCCCAATGTATGGTGGCCAGTGCGCAGGTATGTTTGCTAAGTCTACCGCTGACTTGGCTGCTATCTTTGCGAAGTATGATATTCCTATTCAGATGTATTTCTTGTTCAACGAGTCTTTGATTACTCGTGCGAGAAACTATTGCTGTGATGAGTTCATGCGCTCTGATGCAGAGCATATGTTGTTCATTGACTCAGACATCGGTTATAATCCACAAGACGTTGTCGCCATGATGGCTCTTCAGGCAGCAGAAGAAGATAAGTACGAGATTATTGGCGGTCCTTATCCTAAGAAGTGCATCAGCTGGGAAAAGATCAAGCGTGCCGTTGATAAGGGTGTTGCTGATGATGATCCGAACGTTCTTGAAAAGTTCGTTGGCGATTTCGTGTTTAACCCAAAGGGTGGGCAGCAGAGTATTGCCATCAGCGAGCCTTGTGAGGTTCTTGAAATCGGAACTGGTTTCATGATGGTTACTAAGAAGGCAATGAAGAAGTTCGCAGATGCTTATCCTCAGTATACTTATCGTCCCGACCATGTTCGTACTGAACACTTTGATGGTTCGCGCGAGATCATGATGTTCTTCCAGGCAGAAGTTGATCCTGCTTCTAAGCGTTATCTTTCTGAGGATTATTGGTTCTGTCAGAAGGCTCAACAGGCTGATATTAAAACATGGTTCTGCCCATGGATGAAGCTTCAGCATGTCGGTAGTTATATCTTTGGTGGTTCTCTTGCGGACCTTGCATCAATCGGTGCATCGGCTACAGCAGATCCTAGTCAGCTTGGCGGTAAGCCAAAAAAGAAGTGAGGTAGTATAATATGTTGATTCGTTTGACACACCCAGAACCCAACTATGAGTTTTGGATTGATGACTGTGAGATCGTAGTTATGGAAAGGTATAACCGACCACCTTCTATGATTATCACAGCTAATGATGATCGCCCTAATGTGACAGCGTTGGTTCTTAAGAGTGGCAAGGTTATGTCTTGTAAAGAAACACCGTCGCAAATTTTTGAAATTATGAAAAATGCAACTAGCATCTTTAACGTGAATGGAGCGGCTTGATGAAAATTGATACAAATACAACTAACATTCTTAAGAACTTTGCCAAGATTAATCCTTCTATCTTGATAGTAGAAGGTAATACTTTGAAGACTATTTCTACTTCAAAGACGATTATGGCAAAGGCTAAGGTCTCTACTGATTTCACTGATCGTTTTGCTATCTATAATCTCGATAGGTTCATTTCAACTCTTAGTCTTTTCAACGAACCTGAGTTGAAGTTTTCAGATAAGTATGTTGATATTTCTGACGGTAGCAAGAAAACTCATTATGTTGCTGCTGATGAGAATACTATCACCAAACCTCCGGAGAAGGAAATCAATCTTCCTTCAATCGATGTTTCTTTCAAGCTTATTAATGAAAACTTGAAAGACGTTGAACGTGCGGCTGGTGTTCTTGGTCTTCCTGAAATTATTGTCGCTGGTGATGGTCAAAATATTTATCTACAAGCAGCAGATTCAAAGAACCCTTCTGGTGATCTTTACTCTATAATTATCGGAGAGACCACTAAGACCTTCAAGGCTATCTTTAAGTCTGAAAATATTAAAATTATTCCTGGTGAATATGAAGTGAATATTAGCTCTCGTGGTATTTCGCATTTTATCGGCGGCGACGTCGAATATTGGATCGCCGTTGAGCAAACGTCAACTTTTAGTTGACTTGTGATTCGGGAGGAGTTATAATGACTCCTCCCACTTTTATATTATGGAGATAAATTATGCTTGAAGAATTTTTGTGGGTAGAAAAGTATCGTCCCAAAACTGTTGAGGAGGCTATCCTTCCTGTTGAGCTTAAACAAACATTTCAACAGTTTGTTGATCAAAAGAATATCCCTAACCTAATCCTATCTGGTTCGGCTGGTGTTGGTAAAACGACAGTTGCTCGTGCTATGCTTGAACAGCTTGGTTGTGACTACATTGTAATTAACGGATCTATGAATGGCAATATCGACACTCTACGAAATGAAATCCTCAACTTCGCCAGTTCAGTATCTCTATCTGGAGGGCGTAAGTACGTCATCTTGGATGAAGCGGATTACCTCAACGCCAATTCCACTCAGCCAGCACTCCGTAATTTTATGGAAGAGTTTTCCAGGAATTGCGGTTTTATCCTCACGTGCAATTTCAAAAATAGAATCATTGAACCCCTCCACTCTCGCTGCTCTGTCATTGATTTCAAGATAAGCAAGAAGGATATGGGCAAGCTCGCCATGCAGTTCATGAAGCGAGTTGTTAACGTCCTTGAAACTGAATCCGTTGCATATGATAAGGCTGTAGTCGCAGAGGTAATTCAAAAGCATTTCCCTGATTGGAGACGTGTTTTGAACGAGCTTCAGCGTTACTCTGCAACAGGTGCGATTGACTCTGGTATCCTTGCTAATATGCAGGAATCGAATATCCGCGAACTTATCGCATATATGAAGGATAAGGACTTTACCGAAGTTCGAAAGTGGGTCAAGAATAATCTAGATACTGATGTTAATGTTCTTTTCAATCAGTTCTATGATTCTGCTTCTTCATATTTCACTAGCGATAGTATCCCTCTTCTTGTTTTGCATATTGCGACCTATCAATATCAAAATGCATTTTCTGCCAACCCAGAGATTAACTTCTCTGCATTCTGTGCGCATGTGATGCTAGAACTTGAGTTCGTTTAATGTTTTTGGATGTGACGCTCGAGCCAAGGAAAAAGGTAGTTGAAGTAGTTGAGCCAGTAATTAAACAGTATGATTGGTGCTATGAGAATAGTATCAACTCTGGTAGACAACTGATAGATTTAGATACACCACAAGAGTTTAAGTATAACAAGTGGCGCACCAATAGTTCTCTATCTATGCATAGGGATACTATTGATGTTGCTCAAAAGATGAATCTCAATCATCATATTTCCGATAAGATGCATTATCATTTTCTTTTTAATAGTGTCCGTAAACAGAAGCGTTACGGTAAGAAGAAAACAGATGCCGAGAAGAAGCTCGAGAAACAACTTGAGCAAGAATCAAAGACCCTCTCTTTAATTCAAGATTATTATAAATATAATATTGTGCGTGCAAAAGAAGCGTACAAGATCCTGAGTAAGGATCAGATTGAATTGATTAGAAAAAAACAAGAAAAAGGTGGGGTTAAATGAATGATTTACTCGGAGATTTAATTGAGGTCAAGATAGCAGAAGAAGAAGATTTCCTAAAGATTAAAGAAACTCTTACTCGTATTGGCGTTGCCTCCCGCAAAGAAAAGAAACTCTATCAGTCCTGTCATATTTTCCATAAGCAAGGTAAATATTACATCGTACATTTCAAAGAGATGTTCGCGATTGATGGTAAGCCTTCTAACTTTTCAGAAGAAGACAAGGGTCGCCGTAACAAAATCATTGAACTTATTCAGGATTGGGGTCTATTGAAGGTCGTTGAGGCAGATTCTATTAAGGATCCTCTAGCTTCTATGAGTCAGATTAAGATCATCAATCATAAAGAAAAGAATGAATGGACTCTTGAAGCTAAGTACAATATGGGTCGTAAAAAGAAGTGAGGTAATTATTTGTTATGAAGTTCCCTTGGATAGTTAAGAGAAAAATTGAAACACCCGCAGAGGAAAAGATCGAGCAGATTAAAGCCATCTTGTTCCCACCACTAGTTACTCAGCAGGAAATGCAAAACGATGGATCCCAAATAAAGTTCCATATTGACTATTCTGCTGACTCAAACCTTGATGCTGCTCTACTCGATCTTCAAGAAGGTTACAACGATCCAGCTTCCCATAAGACGGTCTTAGATGTTATTAAAAGACTAAATAAGGTTCGCAAGATGCTAGAAGCATATGCCGAACTAGATAAAGATGCCAAATACATCATCGTCGAGAATATGGAGCAGGATCAGGATGTCACAGCCGCAGACAATTGACATAAAAGAATTCATGGAAGCTCTTGAAGAGATGATGGATTCTCGTGATGATATGTGGTATGAGCAAAAATACTGTAACGTTAATAAGTTCCTCTACATAAAAGAACATAGATACGATCGTGCTAAGAAGAAAATTCACGACTATCTAGAAAAAATTGTCGACATAGCGTCTGAAAAATAACTGTTGACTTTGGTCTCCTTATAGGCTATACTATGTAAATAATAAGGAGTGGCTGATGACGATGCATCTTCTACCAGCATTTTATAGCACAACTTCCACCCGTAAACGTAAGCCAAGCAATAACAAACGCCAAGCTCTAGCTCGCGCCGAGCACGAAGCCTGGGTCCAGTATATGACTGGCGGAAAAAAAGCCGATAAGAAAGTGCTTGACTTTAAATGGAAACAGCGGTATACTAATGATATGAAGGTTGATCAAAGTGGTTACGTCTCTGCAGGAATGTCGGGTTCTGCGTCTTCCTGTGTAGATCGTAGTCTTATGAGCAACCTCCATAAAGAACCAGAACATGTCCGTAAGGAAATTCTGGCCAAGGCAAGTCGTGTCATGCCTCTGTTCAATAAGGGTGGTCTTCAGTATGCCACTCCCGAAACAGACATGACACAAGTTGGCTCTAAGTCGAGGAGAGGTTAATGAAGATCAGTGATAAGCTTAAGAAGATTAATAGTTCTGTTACTGTAAATCTGTATGACAACGGATATATGGTTGAAGTAGATGGTCGTGATTTCGATGACGACTATACTCAGGTTAAGATCGTTTGTTTGTCTGTGCAAGAGATCAACGATATTATTGCTGAGGCTGTGGAGATGGAGAAGTCCTAATGGATCAGGTACAAATTCAGCTCCAAGACACTACGGGTAACTGGCGTACTTACCATGTTACTCAAAACAACTCTCAGAGGATCCTATCTGAGATGCAACAGCTCTCTTCTAGGTTTCCTGACCAAAGGGTAAGAGCTGTTGATATGGACGGAAGAATTGTTGACATTCTTTGAAAAAAGTTGTTGACTTTGACTAAAAAGTGAAGTATACTAACTAAATAATGAACCTTATGGAGAAATGTAATGACTAAGACTGCTCGTGTTTTGACTGCCCTTCAGAATGGTGAGGAACTCACCGCCAAGCAGATTGCCGCTCGTTTCAGTGCCGGTAATCCTCATCGTGTGATTCACTACCTTCGTGAACAGGGTTATTGCATCTATCTTAATGCAAAGACCAATTCAAAGGGTCATGTAAAGAACAAGTACCGTATTGGTACTCCATCGCGCAAGCTAATTGCTGCAGGCTACAAAGCCATTCAGCTTGGTCTCGTCTAAAAGTTCCTGAATTGGAATTTTAAAGGCGGGACCCAAAAAGTCCCGCCTTTTTTATTGAATACGCTGTTTGACATTGTTGGAAATTAGTTGAAACAATCGAAAGGTTGTTTCTTCACGGAAGCATCACTACGGCTGTTCGCGACAAGCTGTAGGTCGTTCGTCTATATAGATAGGACACATCGCGTTGGGAAAGAGTGCAAATCTCTTACGACACGGTGCTTCTTTGAAGAAACAACTTATTAGGTGTGGTGTTATGGAAAATCCCAGTGTTCCTGGGCAGTGCACAGCTGGGGTCTAACATCCTAGGAAAAATTGTTAGGCATGCTGAGTTGTGATCGAAATAGGAGTCATGACCTGAAATAAGATCACAGAGTAAAGCAAACGGTATGTAGGTCTATCCATATCTATAACATGACATCACTCCTAATAAGTATTGGACTCCTAGCTCAGTTGGTTAGAGCATCGGACTTTTAATCCGTGGGTCCTGGGTTCGAGTCCCAGGGAGTTCACCAAGTACGCCTCCGATAGCTCAAAGGTAGAGCACTCGACTGATAATCGAGAGACCGAGGATCGATACCTCGTTGGAGGACCAATAATAACCGTGTGTAGCGCAGCCTGGTAGCGCATCTGGTTTGGGACCAGAGGGTCGGGAGTTCGAACCTCTCCACACGGACCAAGATGTACCAAGATGTCTTTTGTCGGATCAGTCGTTATCTCAAGTGGTTCTGAGTCGACCCGAGAAGCTCTTGCCTCAGTGCTTTCCATTGACCAGGAAAGTGTCGTTTGAGGGCGCTGTAAAGGGGCAGCAGGCAAACGTGTGAGCCACGTACCCTTGCTTATCAACGCTTGTGTGATACGTCGCCTTGCACCTCCAGCTTCCGAGCTGGAGTTTTATACGGAAGTGTGACCGAGTGGTTTAAGGTTCTAGTCTTGAAAACTAGCGGGGGCGCAAGTCTCCCGTGGGTTCGAATCCCACCGCTTCCTCCATAACAGGCTAGTTTCGTGGTTCTCGAGATAAACGAAACTGGGATTGTCATCGGCACATGCCACCGTGTGTTAACCGATGTTAAAGAAGCCGGTAGGCGAGTCAGGAGCCAGTTAACGGTGGGCAGAATTTCCTCTGTTGGTGTAGCGGTCAAACATACCCGCCTTTCAAGCGCGGAGATCATCGGTTCAAATCCGATACAGAGGACCAAGTGTGGTTGTGGGTGACTCGTTGTGGAACCCTCGTGAATTAAGGACCGATAGCTCAGTTGGTAGAGCAACCGACTCTTAATCGGTTTGTCGTGGGTTCGATCCCCTCTCGGTCTACCAAAATAGTGCTTGACTATAAATACAAAGCACTATATACTATCAATAGTGTAACAACAAAAAAGGAATCAATATGAACAAGCTTATTACCTCATTTGTCGCTCTTGTCGCTGCCACAGCTGCAAATGCTGCAGATCTCCCTTCAAAGACTGCACCTGCTGCAAAGCCAGTTGCAACTGACACCGAAAAGAATGTTTACGGTGGTCTAAATGGCGGTTTCGTTGTAACAGATGGCATCAACAAGAACAGCCCATGGGCAATCGGTATTGTTGGTGGTTATAACGTTTATCGTTTTGCTGGCATTACAGTCGCTGGCGAAGGAACTTATGACTACTCAAAAGGTGACGTTAATACTTTCGTTGTTAACTCTGTTGTAAATTACGACACAGGATTTGTAACTCCTTACGTTCTTGCTGGTATTGGTTATCGTAACGAGCCACATGCTAACAGAAACGTTTACAATTATGGCGCTGGTTTGAAGTATGCTATTAGTACTTCAATCGACCTTGATGGTCGCTATCGCCGCACCGAAGATCTTAAGACAACTGCCGGAAGCAAGGCAGAAGATCGTGTAACTCTTGGTGTGAACTACAAGTTCTAAGAGTTTAATTCCCGATAGCTCAGTTGGTAGAGCATTCGACTGTTAATCGAATGGTCCTTGGTTCGAGTCCAAGTCGGGGAGCCAATTGCTAGGACATAAAGTGCCTGGCTGGATTATGATTGTTAGCTGTTCCACGATCATAATGACTTTTATGGAGTAGCTACGATCGTGCTGTGTGGGGGTACGATAAGAGATAAGCTTACGGTCTTGTACACCTAAAGTTAGCCCACGCCAAATTAGCCTGAGTAGCACAGCGGTAGTTGCGCTGCTTTTACACAGCAGATGTCGGGAGTTCGATCCTCTCCTCAGGCACCATATATGGGGACATAGCTCAGTTGGGAGAGCGTCTGATTTGCATTCAGAAGGTCTGCGGTTCGATCCCGCATGTCTCCACCATAGGTGATGAGTTGTAGGTAAACCTGAATGCGCTAGGGAACCTTCCTAACTGTTGAGTGATGATGTCGTCACGCACTAGTTACTCAACAGTCCAGTTTCGCCCGTATAGCTCATCTGGTAGAGCACCTGTTTTGTACTCAGGAGGCGGTGGGTTCGAGTCCTGCTGCGGGCACCATAGGCAAACAGCATCAGGGTCCAACCTGATACAAAGAGTCCGTCGGACTCTGCTCAACGGTTGTCAGTGACGATGGGTGATATCGGAACTGTCGTAGTTTATAGCAGAGTGGAGCAGTAGTAGCTCGTTTGGTTCATACCCAAAAGGACGATGGTGCAATTCCATCCTCTGCAACCATTTGCTCACATCTACTAAGCGTAAGTAATCCCGCTTGAGGGAGGATGTAGGTTCAAGCCCTACTGTGAGCTCCTAAAATGCTCTCGTACGCATCTGGTGAGGCGACCCCTCTGTCTAAGGGGCGAGGAGGGTTCGATTCCCTTCGAGAGCGCCATAATACGTGGTAAGGAAAGCCTAGAGCGTCTCAGCTGCAGCAAGCGACAAAGTAGGATCGGAGTAATTGACCGATAAGAGGAGCATGGGAAATTCATCTTACGGGATCTAAGATCGTCCAATGAATCAGATACCGCACCTGCCACATAAATACAATTATTGGGGATTAGTTAAATTGGTATAACGGAGGATTCTGACTCCTTTGTTCGAGGTTCGAGTCCTTGATCCCCAGCCAATTTGGAGTACGTTATGAGTGATAAAGTAGAAGAACTTAAAGATAAATTGACAAGTCTTGTAGACGAACATTTTGAATTAGCTGAAAAAGTTGGATCTGAGTCAATCAATCAGATTAATGAAACTTTGGAGTTCCTTAAGAAACTACAAGAAGATTTAGAACAGCAATTGCTACAACAAGGTGCCTGAGGTAGATGGTAAATCGCGGGACTGCAAATCCTTGAGAACCCAGTTCGATTCTGGGAGGCACCTCCAAATATAGAGTTATGTTATGGCTCATAAAGCAAGACGTCGACCATCGTGGAAGAAACGTAAGTCTAAGTATCTTGAAAAGCTTAAAATTGAATTGGCAAAAGCTTTGCGAGATGAAATACAAAAAGAAATTAACAGAGAGATTTTAAGAGAGATTTCAGATGCAAACAGTACATGGTGATTTTGTTTATATGCTTTGTGGTTGGATGTATGTATACATGAAGCGTGTTGGTGAAGCGTATCACTATTACATTTCACATAGAAAGCTTCATTAAATATGGAATTAGCTGAGATATGCGTTAGAGTAGGTTTCTGTAAATCAAAAACAGAAGCTCGTCGCCATATAGCTGCTGGTGCTATTAGAGTCGATGATAAAAAAATAACTGATCCAAAAGTTCAGTTGTACGTCGATATGGAAACAAAAACTTATTGTCTCGTTAGCTCAACTGAATAGAGCACTGGTCTACGAAACCAGAGGTTGGGAGTTTGACTCTCTCACGGGACACCATAAATAAGCGGGTATAGCTCAGTGGTAGAGCACTTCGTTGCCAACGAAGATGTCGTCGGTTCGACCCCGATTGCCCGCTCCATGTTCCGATAGCTCAACTGAATAGAGCACTGGTCTACGAAACCAGAGGTTGAGGGTTTGACTCCTTCTCGGAACACCATTAATGCCCGAGTAGTCCAATTGGCAGAGGCGTCCGCCTTAGAAGCGGAATGTTGGGGGTTCAAATCCCTCCTCGGGCACCAATAAAGGGAATAGGAAATGACTTACAAAGATTGGTTTTGGCTTATGATATATACACAATGGATGCCAATTCTTGTATTCATTTTCTTATTCTTTTCGCTGCCTTAGTAGAGCTGATTGAAATTATAAATAGGTCTATAGAAATAGGAGACCTATTATGTTAAATTGTTTATATTGTAATAAAGAAATGCAGTACAGGAAAAATACTGCTAATAAATTTTGTAATAATAAATGTCAAGTAGAATTCCAAGGTAAAAACAAAGTATCTTTGTGGGTTGAAGGAAAGATCGAACCAACAAAAGCAATTGTTTCTAGATATCTTAGAGAAACAAAAGGTTATTTTTGCGAAGAATGTAAATTATCTGAATGGAATGGTAAACCTATAACTTTAGAAATAGACCATATAGATGGTAATTCATTCAATAACAGCTCACTAAATTTTAGATACATTTGCCCTAATTGTCATTCTCAAACTTCTACTTTTAAAGGTGCAAATAGAGGTAAAGGAAGACCAAAAGAAACTAAAAATTATACATTTCAACGCTCTCTTAGTTAAATGGTATAACAGTTGATTAGTAATCATCTATTAGCAGTTCGATTCTGTTAGAGAGCACCATTTGCCCATATAGCCAAATTGGTAAAGGCGGCAGTCTCAAACACTGTAATCTGTAAGTTCGAGTCTTACTATGGGCACCATCCTAACTTAGTGTTGTTGGTCAGCACGGGTGATTGTGGATCATCAAGACTAGGTTCGAATCCTAGAGTTAGGACCATAAATAAAGAATAAATGGAGGTTATCAAATGGACATTAATTACACATGGCATTTTGGGCCATTCGAATGCATAACAAAGTTAGATTCATTAAACAATGTTGTTGAAAAAATTCACTGGCGTTTGGTTGGATCTGTTGAAGAAAATAATGCAGAAGCGTATGGGCTTATTACTCTTGAAACTTCACAACTAGAATCGTTTATTCCATTTCAAGAATTGACGGAAGAAATAGTTATTGAATGGGTAACTTCTAAGCTGAACATGGATCCAATATATGCTGATATCGAACGTCAGCTAGATCTTATTATCAATCCAAGAAAAACGATTCTTGGCGCTCCTTGGGTATAAATTAATAGGATACGGTCATGAATAAAGTATTGTTGGCTTGCAGTTTGGGTTTGGTATTGGCTGGTTGTAATGCGACTATTCAAACGCCTCGTCCAGAAGTTTATGTTGAAACTCGACCACGTTTGGTTGTGCCTGAGGTTTATAATCTTCCCCCTCC
>Ga0114970_10001299_pt1 | contig 18641 bp, 11 predicted proteins | sample M_140205_XF_Meta_FD_87030 | JGI IMG/M metagenome (GOLD analysis project Ga0114970, IMG submission 87030) | Freshwater microbial communities from Lake Montjoie, Canada to study carbon cycling - M_140205_XF_MetaG | ecosystem: Environmental > Aquatic > Freshwater > Lake | place: Lake Montjoie... | reverse complement strand
TCCAAGGGACAGGCTCCCTTGCAAGCTTGAACCCGCAGCGGAGGACCGGGACATTAGCCGAATGCAATGGAGCGTCCGCGATTTGGCCCGTCACATCGATCACACCCTACTCAAGCCGGAGGCGCGGGCGGCGGATGTTGCAAAACTGTGCGCCGAGGCTCTGGAACACCAGTTCTGGGGTGTCTGTGTCCACGGGGGTCGGGTGGCTCAGGCCGCTGCGTTGTTGGAGGGTTCAGACGTGAAGGTGGCGGCGGTGGTCGGATTCCCTCTCGGTGCCATGGACGGTGATTCCAAGCGGTATGAGACCGAGGTGGCCATTGATCTCGGGGCTCAGGAAATTGATATGGTTTTAAATATCGGTCGACTCAAGGACGGGGATGACCGCGCTGTGTTTCGGGAAATTCGGGATGTGGTGGAGGCTGCTCAGGGTGTTTGGGTGAAGGTCATCCTCGAGACGTGTCTGCTCTCAGAAGAAGAAAAACTTCGTGCCTGCTCCCTCAGCGTCGAGGCAGGAGCCCGTTTCGTGAAGACTTCCACCGGATTTGGTTCCGGCGGGGCTACTGTCGAGGACATCCGCCTCATGCGGCAGGCTGTGGGTTCTGCTTTGGGCGTCAAGGCCAGTGGTGGTATCCGGGACACGGCCATGGCCTTGGCGATGCTGGAAGCCGGAGCCACTCGGCTAGGCACCAGTGCCGGTGTGGCCATCTTAAGTGGACACGCCGCTGCGGTCGGGGAGTACTGACTGAGCCTTTGGAGGGCGCTCAGACCTTACGGGTCAACCGGACTCCCTGCCGGAGGAGGGCCTGGGCGTCTTCGTCGGTTTTGGCCTCGGCGTAGATCCGGAGGATGGGTTCGGTCCCAGAACCACGCAGCATTAACCAGGATCCGTCCTGAGCGATGAACTTGACTCCGTCGTAGGCCTTTACCGTGGCGAGCTTCGACTTCAGCAGGCGGGACGGAGGGTGTTCTGAGCAGAAGCTCATGAGTGCTGAACGCTTCTCCAGCGGGAAAGTAGTGTCGATGCGAGCATATCGGTGCGGCCCGAAGTCCTTTTCCAATTCGCGGAGGAGGACTTTTAGGGGTTTGCGCTCCATGGCCAGCATTTCCAATAGAACGAGTCCGGCGGCGATACCGTCGCGTTCCGGGATGTGGCCCGGGAAACCAATGCCCCCGCTCTCCTCGAATCCGAGAAGAACTCCGCCTTTGAGGATTTCGCTGGCGATGTATTTGAAGCCCACGCCCGTCTCGATGAGTTCAAGACCCAGTTCAGCGCACATGCGATCCACCATGGAGGTCGTGGTCAGTGCCTTGACCACCTTTCCGGTCATGCCCCGATTTTTGACGTAGTGCCGGAGCAGAAGGCAGATAATCTGGTGGGTGGTGAGTGGTGCTCCATTTCCCATCAATCCGCCCACTCGGTCGGCGTCACCATCGGTGACCAAGCAAAGGTCGTGGGGGTGTTTCTGAAGGAAGGGAATCGACCGGATATAATTCCTGGCAATGGGCTCGGGATTAATGCCTGGGAAGCCGGGGTTGTGCTCGGCATTAAGGGTGGTCACCCGGCAGGTGGTGCCGGCCAAGAGTTCATCGAAGCAACCAGCGCCCACCCCGTGCAGGGCCTCATGCGCGAATTTTAACCCGGATGCGGCGATCAGGGGGAAATCGACCAGTTTCTTCAGGGCGGCATAGTGGGCCCCACGGATGTCTCGGACTGAAACCAAACGCGACCGCACAGCCTGAGTCAGAGGGATGGAGCGGACCGGGTTTCGGTCGAGAAGTCCTTCCACTGCCTTGCAGGTGGTCGGTTCAGCTGAGCCTCCATACCAAGCCTTGAGCTTGAATCCGTTGAAGGCAGCCGGATTGTGGCTGGCCGTTAGCATCACGCCACCAATAGCCTTCTGGCGTTTCACCTCGAAGGACACGCTGGGCGTGGGAGTTGGGCGGTCGGTCAGTGTGACAGTGAAGCCATTACCGGCCAATACCTCGGCCACTCGGGCTGCAAATTCTGGGGAAAGAAAGCGCCGGTCATAGCCAACGACCGCTCGGTTACCGTGGACGCCAGGAACCGGGTTGGCCCTCCAATAATCTGCCGTTGCCTGGGCCACGCGGTCCAGGTTGGTAAAGGTAAAGTCTTCAGCGATGATGGCTCGCCAACCATCGGTCCCAAAATGAATGGCTCCCATAGCTTGTTGAGCCATGGGAGCCTAAATCGCTACCTGAATCCAGCGTCAAGCAGCCACTGCGTCGTCGATGTTTGCTGTGAGTGTCGCAAAGCTTCCGCGCAGGGGGCGTGTTTTTCGGGCGATGTTCCGTGTGTGCGCATAGACGGTGTTCACCGACAAACCGAGTTGATCGGCAATATCTTGGCAGGAGACACCGGCACCTCGCATGGAGGCGATGTTTCGCTCCCGGTCGGAGAGCGGGTAAATGCTCTTGAGAGGAGAGGGAGCGCTCTCTACGAGAACGTCTCGCGAAAGGCCAATCCGACCATCGAGCAGGGCCTCGATCGCCAAGGAGATGCGCCGCGACTCCGCGTAGGCGACGGGCGTACCGCTCTCGATGGTGTTCTGGATTTCCACCCAGTTGGAGATGGTTTCGAGTGGGATGAAGAGTGTTTTCCGCGGCCATTGAACGGCCGCCAGCATCCGGAAAACAGGAACGCCCAGAGCTCCGTTGCCAAAAATGCGAAGGATAGCTCCGTCACCCTTGCCTTGAAGAATGAGGTCCACGGCCTGTTCGGCCGAATCAGCCTCGTGCACGTTGAGTCCTTGAGCGTGGCACAGTTCCGTCAGAAAAGTCCGAACCTTCGGATCCTGGTCGGCCACAATAGTCTGGAGAACGCGGCCAGGGCTGCTGGGGTCGTCGCCCACGGGCTTGATTTGCTCCAAGGTAGCCCGCATGGAGGCCTGCTTTTCCAGATCATTGGTGGCAGGTGCTTCCAATCGGTACAGGCACCCCTTCTGGGAGAGCAGATATTGGCCGATGCGTCCCACCAGTGGGGCGGTCAGCAACATCTTGCCTCGCTCGCTCCGAGCTGGGTCCGTGGCATAGCCTTTGAGACGGAGGCCCGCCTTGGATTCGATGAGTGTCCAGTTGTAGAGGCGGACAGTGGCTTCCGAAGAAGTATCAGGAGATCTTGCAGAGCGATACATGAAGAATTTAGGGTTTTATAATTAAAAATAATCAAAAAGAAGTCAAATGCTATCTACTCAAGAGCATGGGGTCTGCATTTAGAATCTTCATGGCCCAACGAGTGAACCCGCTAGCAACCGGTCTTCGTTGGTAGGCATCCGATATCGATTTCAGGGTGCTGAAGCGGTCTTTGGCGCTAATTCCTGTGAGTCCTGCCGCCACGTTAATTTCGGTTTCCAGCAAGGAAATCCAGCGGGTGGACAGAAGAAGACGGACCAACCACCGACGACTCACCGGGTACATATCGAGCAGGCACTGCCGCTCCAAGGGATGTTCCTCCAAAAACCACCGGAGATATATGGATTGACCCTTGAGGTCCTTTCCGAGGGTTATTGAGGCGCTGTGCATGAGGATTAAAGTTTATTCTCATCAGACCGTCTGGATCGCTTTGGCTGCGCCCGATACGATGAGATGGAGTTGGATACGAGTAAGAAACTACCCAACAAAACCCTGTAACGGAAGATCCACAAAAGTAGTAGCGCCCCTTGGAGGTTTCATTGTCATTTCCGTTTGGAATGGTTGAATTTGGGGTTCAGGTTATGATTTGAGGCGTTGGCAGGCTCAGTTTGAATGTTTTGATGTATTCTTTTGTGGACATCCCGATCGCGGGTCGGCTGAACTCATGGCATGGTAAGGCAGTGAGATTCGAAGGAGACACAAGACCGCGTGTTTTCTTGGCTGAGAGCCGCTGCCTCAAACGACATAATGATCACGACAGACCCGCTTTGCGTGGAGAACAACCCGACCGTTGCAAAATGGCTACCGGGGTGTGGATCCGTGGGGCCCATTGGTCCGGTTTCTCGAGTGGGTACCGTGTTGTGGCCCGCGATGAGCGCGTGGTTTTCGGTGTTTGCGTTGTTGGCGGTGTTTTTGACGAGGACCACTCAAGCTCAAGTCCAGAAAAACGGCCCAGCGCTGACCGCCCCCATTTCAGAACTTTATTTGAACGAAAGTTGGGGCGAACGCGATGGTTTGCCCGGCGGACCGGTCCAAGCATTGTGGGAATCTAATGATGGTTTGCTGTGGGTTGGCAGCCAGTATGGTTTGAGAATCTTCGACGGAAAGACGTTCCGCATCCCGGAGGAACTCGCAGACCTGAAAGACGAATCCATCGAAGAAATTTTCACCGACGGTGCTGGGCTACTCTGGATACGTGGTCGGAAGGCCATTTTCTCCATTCAGCTCCGGTCGGACGGAGTGTATGAAAAAAGCCGGTTCGAGGGCTCCAACTTGACGAAGGACGGATTGGGGTGGGTGTGGTTCAAGACAGGCAGTGTGATCCGCGGGCGGCTTGGAACGCTGGATGCCAGTTTTCCGTCGGAGCCGGCTTCCAAATCAAAATCGGTGGGCCTGAAGTTAGATTTGTGGGGAGCCCGGGAGGGCGGTGTGTATCGGGCGGATGATCAGGGCAATCTTTGGCGTGGAACCCCGCAAGGTTGGACGCAAATTCCCGGACCGCTTGCCTCCGGAGAGCGGGTGTATCGGTGCGGGATGTTTGAGGACCGCCAGCAGCGGATTTGGCTTTCTATCCTGACCGAATCAAAACAACTGCAGCTTTTCACTCGGACCGACGGCATTTGGCAACGGCAATCCGACGATGAGGCTTCCCTATTTCGGTCGGAACGCTGCTATCACGACACCTCGCGTGGAGCGTTCTTGATGGGGTCCAACCAAGGGCTGATTTATCATATCCAGCATGAAGGGAAGGATCGTCGAATCTACAAGGCGTTCGAGTATTCGGAACCCATTCAAGCCATCCACGAGGATCATTTGGGAAACTGGTGGGTGGGTGGCGAAGTGTCCGGCCTCCGGTTGATTTGCCGAGATCCCAGTCGTTTGCTGACGTTGAAGAGAACGCCGGGAGCGGTTCCCATCGCTTCGCGCGGGGGACAGACCGTTGAGGTCATTGGCCGAAGGGAGATGTTCGTCGTTCTCAGCGCCGTTTCGGATGACCACGGTGGATTCTGGGTCGCTGCCGGGAGCCATGGATTAATGATTCGCCATGGAGATGAGTTGATGGCGGTGACGAACGCTTCTCCACAGCTGCCGGTAGATGGCTATGTGAGTTCGCTCGCCGTGTCACCACGGGGCTTGGTTGTGGGCGGGCGCGGTCTGTTGCTGATTTTGGATCGCGATGGTCGGGCTGTTCCAATGCAGGATTATTCCGGCACAACCAAGGGCCGCAGGGTGATTTCTCTGGCCGTGGATGAATTGGGAGGCATTTGGGCCGGGCTCGATATAGGGAACATCGTTCACATTCCAGCCGACACGTCGGCTGCGAGGGTGATCCCGACGGAAGGCCCTGTTTTTGATTTGGCCACACAGAAGGATCGGGTCTGGATGATCGACGGACAGGCGCTCCGTTGCTGGTCCAAGAATCGGTGGGAACCCATTCCGGCTGCGTTGAACCCAGTGAACTCCCCTCAGTCGCTTTTTGTGGATCGTCAGGATCGATTGTTGGTCGTGGGAGATTCTCAGGTGGCCATTCAGAATGGTCAGGCGGTGGCGATTTTCGGTTCCCAACAAGGTGTTTTCCCGCGCTTGAATTCCAAATGGTTCCAAGATCAGCAATCGAACCTTTGGTTGGCGACCGATGACGGGTGTTTGGAAGTGAACCCAACGTGGCTCAACGAGTACTTCGCCAACAAACGCGGGCACCCTGAGTCGAAGGTCCATGCGGAAGTCATCCGTCGGGTGGTTCATTTTTCCAACTTTTCGGACATTCGTTTGACCTCCAAACGCTCAGGAAAGATATGTGTTTTGCCGTCGGGAGAAGTGGCTTTGCCCTCGAACAAGGGAGTTGCTCTTTTTCGGCTCGATGCTCAGGAAAACACGGCTTGGCAGCCACGGGTTCGCGTTGGCCAGATCCACACCGGAGCCAACGGTTATTTTAATGGCGTGGTTTCCACGAACCATTTGGTCATTCCCGAGGAAGTTGATATTCTGTTGGAATTTCGAAGAAACCTAGATGCAACCCTTCGTCCGCCACTGATTCGCTGTTCCCTTGCTCAGGGAAGTCTCGATTGGAGGTACTCGCGGGATGGGGAACCCATTCAGATAGCCAATCTAGCCAGCACTTTGAGTCCCCACAATATTCAGAGCAAACTGGATGGAGGTGCTTGGTCAGACTTGGTTGTGCGGGTTCAAACCAAACAGTTTGGAGGTGCTTGGAAGGATGAACCCTCCGTCAGCGTGAAGTTGGACCAGTACCAACAACTGGTAAAACGATGGCGAAACATTTTCATAGCCGCGGTTCTCTCGCTGGTTGGGGTTGTTTTCTGGCATTTTTATCGTTCGACACTCCAGAAACGTCAGCTTCGTAGCCGTGCACTGGAAGCAAGCCAAGAAGATCGACTTCGTATCAGTCGAAGTCTACATGATGATTTGGGCAATCGGTTGAGCGAAATTCAACTCCTGGCCGAGCAAGTGATCTTCAATATGGAACTGCAGAAGCAGGCGAATCCGACGATCGATCGCATTTGTTCCCGGTCGGTGGAGGCGACGGAGGCGCTCGACAATCTAGTATGGCTTTTGCGCGACGTGTCTGAACGGGCTGTCAACCTAGGTAAACATATCGAGCGATTGGCCCGCAATTATCTCAACGTCTGTTCGGTAGGTTTAGATTTCAAAATTCTGGGCGAACACGACGCTGAGATCGATGGATGGGTTCGGCAGCTGCTTATTGCTGCAACTCAAGAGTTGACCCGAAATGCCGTTCGGCACGGCGGGGCGACCCAGGTTGGAATCGAATTGAGGGTCAGCGCGGATTGGATTTGTTACCAAATCAATGACAATGGCGGCGGGTTCGCCGTCCAATCCGCTCTCGCGTTGGGCCGTGGTCTACACAATTTGTTGAGCAGGGTGAGAGATGTGGGTGGCACGGTTTCCGTGGTTTCCCAGCCTGCCCATTCGGTCATCATTATCCGAGTACCTCGAGTGGCCTGATGAAAGACTCCAAGACTGAGCCAGTGAAGATTCCGGAGCATCCCGAAATGCTCTGGGACAAGCCGCGGATCAAGGTAGCCATGGTGGAGGATTCCTCCGGTTTTGGTGAAATGCTCGCCGCATGCCTGGGGCATCAACCTGAGTTCGAGTTTCAGGGCGGGGTTCGAACCGTTCAGGATGCAGTGAAACGACTGCCACTTTGGCAACCGAACATCGTCCTGCTGGACCTGGGGCTTCCCGATGGCACGGGTATCGATGTGCTTAGGGCGTTGACCCCGACGATGATTCAAAGTTCGTTCATCATCCTGACTGTTTTCGAGGATGATGCCACCATTCGCGAGGCGCTGAGCAGCGGCGCTGTGGGATACATGCTCAAACGCTCGGGTTGGCGGTCGATCGTTGAAGGGGTCAAACTGGCTGCCGGCGGCGGCTCACCGCTCGATGCCCAGATTGCCCGTCGCCTGCTCGAAGTCTGGCGATTTCGCGGGCCGCAGGAGCATCAGAAGTTTCAAGACTTGCCGGAGTTGACTGCCAAGGAGAACGAGTTGATGCGGCAGATGACTCTCACCGGCGACTCGGTGAAGCATGTTTCCGAAGCCATGGGACTGACTTATGCGACTGTTCGGACTTACATTCGACGAATATACGTCAAATTGGGGGTTCACAATCGTTCTCAGGCCGAGAGAAAACTCCTGAGTCTGAATCAGGATAAATCCCAACAAGCCTCAGAATTACCACCGTCGGCCGATTGAGTAAAACACCCAAGATTTGGAGGGTATTATCTTGGGTGACTCGCGAGGTTTGGTGAACTCTAGGGGCTTTGACTGGATAATAATTCTAAAGAGTTTTTGGGTGTGCTCCCAGTCTGGCTGCCCCTTGTTGGTGTGGCTTAGGAATACAAGGCCATGAATTCACGGCGATACCGGGCCTCTTGGGCCGGGAATTGTTGGTGGAGGGTTTCCTTTGAAATGGCCCCATGCTGGAAGCGGCGCTTTTCAAAAATGGGCATGTCCACGCCGAACACCGCCTGGATGCCGCGCCGCACGACCTCTCCTTTGAGTGAGTACAGCGTCGGCACGTCGTAGCGGGTGAGTTCGATGAATGGAATGGCTTCACTGACGGCCATGACGGCGCGGCTCATGAGTGGGCTGTATCCCTCGAATCCGTGCTTTCGGGCGGGTGCGTAGGTTCGGACGTAGCCGCGGCTGAGACCGCCGCTGTAGGTGAGCGAGTGCTTGATACGCCCCACGCCCCAGCCTTCGTGGTAGAGCATGAGGTTGTGGACCACCGAGCGGATGGTTAGCTCGGGGTTCTCTTCGATCGGGTAGTCCTTGAGATTCTCATCGCCACCGTCCCCATCGAAAAGGTGTTTCCAGTTCGGATAGCGCTCACGGATTCCGCGACAGAGGGCCAGAGCCATGGTGCCGCATTCCACGTCGAGTGGTTTGTAATCTTCCAGCACCCGCAGGGTTTCCGACGGATTTAAAGTGCGCGGATCTCCGGAAATCTCTTCCAGAAAGAGCCCGAGTCCGAGTGGCTCCAGGAAGGCTCGGGCCTGAGCCCAATCGGGTCCATCGCCCAGGTGAAGCGTGAAGGCTTTGAGCCGTGAGGGACTCATGCCGAGGCGGCGCATCTGGAAGTAGGTGGCCAACAAAACCGCGCCGCTATCGACTCCGCCGGAGAAGGCGACCCCGATGGGCTCCTGAGGATCAATGGAACCGAGCTGCTTACCAATTTCGTCAGCCAGTGCTCCGATATATTGGCGACCGATGGTGTCGAGGTCAGCCGGCAGTGAATTGGGCAGGGGGTTGAAGTAGCGGGTATAGACCGGATCCGGATCCGGGCAGCCGATGAGCTGAATTTCCACCACGTAGTGCGCGGGTACCATGCGTGTGTAGCTCGGATGGAACTGGTCCGCCAAACCCTCGAGCTCTAGTTGGGCGTGGATGGCATCCATGCGGTCGGCCACGATGAGGGCCGGACCCTCCGCTCGTTTTGCTAAGAAGTAGCGCATCGGGCGATCCAGGGACCGAGCCATGCGCACCGTCTTTCCGTCGCGGGCCAAGAGGGCGAAGGAACCGTCGATCTCTGCCACACGGGCTGCATCACCGCTGAGGACCCGTTCAACGGCCTCCGCCTGCGAGACATTTCGCAGGCGGTTCAGTGTGGGGTCCAGGAGGTTGACAACGCGTTCAACGTACTCGGGAAGCATGGGCGATACTTTGGTTCAAGTCGGGGCGGTGATCAACCGGTCCGTTGGACTTGGGTGTGTCGGGCACGGGTTCGTTGGCGGCTACTCTAGGACGATCCGTCCCCAATCTTCGGGTCGTCCCTGAACGCCGGGTCGTGGGGACCAGGCCAGTCGGGTGCGGTTGATGTTTTCCCCGGGCTGGGCATCAACCTTGTCGCCGTCATAGATCAATACATTGAACCCAGCACCGACGCCGGACTTTCCTTTCAATCCCAACTCCCGCAACGGGATGAGCGCACGGAGAGTGTAACCATCAGCAGTGCGCCACGAAAGCAGGCGGGTGCCCGGAGAATGGTTTTCTAGCGGGCCAGGATTGGCATCGGCATCGCGGGCACCCCGGACCTGGCCGGAACGGTCGAAGGGAAAGATACCGGTTTTCCAGCAAGCCAGCGTGTGTTCGGCACCGGCTGAGGGGTCCACACACAGCTCCACCGAATCGCTTCGCCAGTGCCCCTTGATATCATTGGTTTCGATGTTGGAAACCACATGGTCATCTCGGACTTGGATTTCCACCCAGAGGTGTTTCCCGTCATGCCCCAATCGGAATTGGCCGCTGCAGTCTGAAGCACCGTCGGAGCGGCCCTGCCAGGATAGCTCGGGCCCGATGGTGGTGGCGGGCAAGGCCTTCCAGGCTGGGTCCTCGCTGTTTTGATTCCAGGGGAGTGCTGCGATTCGGGGGACCTTTAGGGATGGCACCGGGTGCAGGCGGACCAGTGTTCGGTGGTTACCGACCCTCGCCAGCAGAGTGACGTCCTCACGGGCCGTGGCCGGGGCCGTGATGCCCACACGACCTCCCGATATCACTCGCGCCGACCAGCCGGGTGGGGTTTGGAACTGCACCGTTGCCTGAGCTAAAGAACGGCCCCGGAAAAGGGACAGGCTCGTTTCTTGGCCGGCGACGACGGAGACATCGGCCTGAAAGGACTGGGCCGCATGGGCGATCCGGTGGACGCGAACAAACTCCCGGTACCGAGCCACAGCGGGTCTCGGGACAAAAAACAGGTCAGGGTCTTCGATAGTCTCCGGCACCGGAAACCCATCCCAACGCGGGGGACAGGCTCCTAAAGCCTCGGGGAGGGGAAGTCCTTGGAAGAGATCCGTTTCGGTGGGGTGGATGGGCAGGACGCTGCAAACCGGGGTGAACCATTGGTTGGTGGTGCGACGAAACCACGGCGACTGGGCAATTGAGCCAAATGCCTGGGATCGGTGGTTCGACAGGGCCTCGGCGGCAACGCTCACCGGCAGGCGTCCGTCGGGTAGGGGCTGAGTGAGCGCGATCGACAAAGCCTGCCCCGGATTCGCGGCGGCCCCGGAATAGAAAAGCTTCCGCGGTCGCCATGGGGACAGGCCTTCCAGGCGCAGGTGGTCCGGAAATTGGTTGGGGTCCGCCGCGGCCTCGAAGGCCTCGGTGGCTAGCCATCCGGCAGCTTGATGGTTGCCGTGCTGCCCGGGCGACGGGGCGGGGTTCATAGTGACCACCACCTCTGGTCTCAAGGTGCGGATGACCCGAACCAAGCGGCCGAGGGTGTCCGAGTGGTTCCATCGCTCTAGGGTGACACCGAGACTTTCGGTGTAGGCGAAGTCGGCCTTATCGAGGAAATGCACTTGTTGCACCCCCAGGCCTCGAAGGGCATCCCGCAGTTCGATCTCGCGCAGGATTCCCAGAGCCGGTCCCGACTGGGTTCCCACCATGTTGCCTCCGCCTTCGCCCCGAGTGCAGTAGACATGGGCAATGGAACGACCAGAACCATGGCTCAGCGAGGCGATGGTGGCTGCCACGCCGGTTTCGTCGTCGGGATGGGCGAAGACACCGAGCAGGTCCACCTTCAATCGGGCCGCTCCGGATTCGTTGGCCCGGCTGGCGGTTTGACCTTCGAGGATCGCAGGCAATAGGGACGACGACAGCAGCGACGACAGCAGCAGCGACAAGGCGGTGCGGGCCGGAGGGAACATGACCTCAGGCTGCTCCGAACTGCGGATTCGGGCAATCCCGAGAGCGTTGTCGGGAGAATTTCCGGGGCAGGGCTTAGGGCGTGATGCAGCGGCCGATGATGCGTCCTCGAGACAGATCAAATGGAGATAGTTCGAGTTCCACGGTGTCGCCGGGTTGGATCGCACCGATCACCGGTTGGAGCTTGCGGGTGACATGGGCCACCAGCTCATAGCCGTTGCTCAGGCGCATGCGATAGGCGGCGACTCCCAGCAGACTTAGGACCTGGGCCGGGACGTGGATGGCATCTTCTTTGGGCATGGCAGGTGGACGAGGAAGGGTTTGGCTGGGGGCTGAAGGATCGAAAGCAGGAAGGCGAAGAGGGAGTCTCTTCGCCTTCCGATGTTGGATTGCAGGAAACCGCAGTTCCGGCGATCAGGGCAACGAGGTGGCGCCCATCAGGTAACGGTCGCACTCACGAGCCGCACCGCGGCCTTCATTGAAGGCCCAAACCACAAGGCTTTGGCCCCGGCGACAGTCACCGGCGGCAAACACTTTCGGAATGCTCGTGGTGAAGCGGCCATGCTCGGCCTTGATGTTGGAACGCGGATCGCGCTCCAAACCGAGAGACTCGAGCAACGGCTGCTCGGGTCCGACAAAGCCCATGGCTAAGAGAACGAGCTGGGCCGGAACGACCCGATCGGTGCCGGGCACATCCACCGGGGTGAATTGACCCTTATCGTTGCGCTCCCAGCGGATCTCCACCAGATGCACTCCTGACACGTTGCCTTGATCGTCGGTGAGGAACTTCTTGGCGGTCGTCAGGTAGACGCGCGGATCGGCGCCATACGCAGCGGCAGCCTCTTCCTGACCGTAGTCCATCTTGTAAGTCTTGGGCCACTCCGGCCACGGGTTGTCCTTGGCGCGCTCGGTGGGCGGCTTGGGTAGGATTTCCACCTGGATGAGGCTCTTGCAACCGTGACGCATGGACGTGCCCACGCAGTCCGTGCCGGTGTCGCCACCACCGATGATGATGACGTCCTTGCCGGCCGCGGAGATCGGCGGCTGAGCCTTGTCGAGCAGGGCCTTGGTGTTGCCGTGGAGAAACTCCATGGCGAAGTGAATGCCCTTGGATTGCCGGCCTTCGATGGGCAAATCCCGGGGCTTGGTGGCACCGGTGCACAGCACCACGGCGTCGAAATCTTCGACGAGTTGGGCCGATGTGATGTCGCGACCCACCTCGCTGTTGCAGCGGAATGCGATGCCCTCACGCTCCATTTGTTTGATGCGGCGCAGCACGACCTTTTGCTTGTCGAGCTTCATGTTCGGAATGCCGTACATGAGCAGGCCGCCGGGACGGTCGGCGCGCTCGAACACAGTGACATAATGGCCAGCCTTGTTGAGCTGGGCTGCCGCAGAGAGGCCCGCGGGGCCGGAACCGATGACGGCCACTTTCTTGCCGGTGCGCTTTTTGGGCGGCTGCGGCTTGACCCAGCCTTTTTCCCAGGCGTGGTCGATGATGGTGCACTCAATGTTCTTAATGGTCACCGGCGGCGCATTGATGCCGAGGACACAAGAACCCTCGCAGGGTGCCGGACACACTCGGCCAGTGAACTCCGGGAAGTTGTTGGTCTTGTGCAGACGGTCTAGCGCTTCTTTCCATAGGCCCCGGTAAACGAGATCGTTCCACTCGGGGATCAAGTTGTTGATAGGGCACCCGCTGGCCATGCCGCTGATCAGCGAACCGTTGTGGCAGAAGGGCACGCCGCAATCCATGCATCGGGCTCCTTGCTGGCGCAGGCTCTGGTCGTCCATGTGTTCATGGAATTCGTTCCAGTCTTTGATGCGTTTTAGGGCGCTACGGTCGAGAGGGAGCTCGCGCGCGTATTCTAGGAATCCTGTGGGTTTTCCCATATCTCTATGTCGTTTGAAGGCCTTGGTCTCGTGACGATTTGCGGGGTTCTGTGTCGCGCTTGAATATTAGCCCCCACCAGTCCGTGAGACGTCTTTGGAGTTGGCTTCGAAGGCAGCATTCAGTGCGTCATCGCCCGTGAGACCATCGGCCTGGGCTTTGAGCAGCGCTGTGAGCACGCGCTTGTAGTCGCGGGGCATTACCTTGATGAACTTCGCTTGCGTGGTGCTCCAGTCCTTCAGGATGGAGGCGGCCCGAGTGCTCTTGGTGTTGATCGCGTGGTTTTGGAGCATCTCCTGGAGCACTGCGTTATCGGACTCTTCTAGCTTCTCCAAGGCGACCATTTGCATGTTGCACTTGGAGGGGAAGTCGCCGACCTCGTCGTAGATATAGGCAACGCCACCGGACATGCCGGCTGCGAAATTGCGGCCGGTCGGTCCGAGAATGACCACCGTTCCGCCGGTCATGTACTCGCAGCCATGGTCACCCACGGCTTCGACGACGGCCTTGACGCCGGAATTGCGGACGCCAAATCGCTCACCGGCCATGCCGCGGATGAAGACTTCACCCTCGGTCGCGCCATACAACGCAACGTTGCCGACGATCATGTTCTCTTCCGGTGCAAAGGTGCTGGCTGCCGGCGGATACAAGATGAGTTTGCCGCCGCTCAGGCCCTTACCAAAGTAGTCGTTGGCATCGCCCTCGAGCGTGAAGGACATGCCCTTGGGCATGAACGCGCCGAAACTCTGACCAGCACTGCCTTGGAAGGTGATCTGGATAGTGTCTTCTGGTAGTCCGGCGGCACCGCGTTGGCGGGTCAGCTCGCTGCCAGTGATGGTTCCAACCACGCGGTTGACGTTGCGAATGGGAAGGGTCGCTTTGACCTTCTCTCCTCGCTCGATGGCGGGTAGGCACAACGGAAGGAGCTGGGTGATATCCAGCGATTTGTCGATGCCGTGATCTTGGATCATCTGGCAGTAACGTCCGACTTCGGGCCCGGCCTCCGGCTGATAGAGGATCTTGCTGAAGTCGACCCCCTTGGCCTTCCAGTGCTCGATGGCCTTACGGGGCTCGAGCCGGTCGGTGCGGCCCACCATCTCGGTGATGGAGCGGAAACCGAGTTGCGCCATGATCTCGCGAACTTCCTGAGCAATGAAGCGCATGAAGTTGATCGCATGCTCCGGTTCGCCGGTGAAGCGCTTGCGCAGTTCAGGGTCTTGAGTGGCGACGCCCACAGGACACGTGTTCAGGTGACACACGCGCATCATGATGCAGCCCAGTGACACCAGGGGCGCGGTGGCAAATCCGAACTCCTCGGCACCCAGCAGCGCAGCGATGACCACGTCGCGGCCGGTTTTCAGTTGACCGTCGGTCTCAACCACGATGCGCGAGCGCAGGTTGTTGAGCACTAGGGTCTGGTGAGTTTCGGCCAAGCCGAGTTCCCAAGGAATACCCGCGTGCTTAGTGGAGGTCTGGGGTGAAGCACCCGTGCCGCCATCGTAACCCGAGATGAGCACCACGTCGGCATGCGCCTTGGCCACGCCGGCGGCGATGGTGCCGACGCCCACCTCGGACACCAGCTTGACGCTGATCCGGGCGTGGATGTTGGCGTTCTTCAAATCGTGGATGAGCTCGGCCAGATCCTCGATGGAATAGATGTCGTGGTGCGGCGGCGGGGAAATCAGCCCGACACCCGGGGTTGAATGACGGGTCTTGGCCACCCATGGATACACCTTGGTGCCTGGCAACTGGCCGCCCTCACCGGGCTTGGCGCCCTGGGCCATCTTGATCTGGAGTTCTTGAGCGTTGACCAAATATTGGCTGGTCACACCAAAGCGCCCGGATGCCACTTGCTTGATGGCGGAATTCTTGGAGTCGCCGTTGGGCAGGGGAATAAAACGTTCCGGATCTTCGCCGCCCTCGCCGGTGTTGGACTTGCCGCCCAGGCGGTTCATGGCGATCGCCAGGGTCTCATGGGCCTCCTGGGAGATGGATCCATAGCTCATCGCGCCGGTCTTAAACCGCTTCACGATGGACTCGACCGATTCCACCTCTTCGATGGGGATGGGGCTCGACGACTTGAAGTCGAGGAGTCCTCGCAGTGTGGCCCAATGCTTGAACTGCTCATTGACCGACTTGGAGTAGTCTTGGAAGGCCTTGTAGTCGCCGGAGCGCACCGCCTTCTGGAGCTTGTGGACTGTGTCGGGATTGAACAGGTGGTACTCGCCATCGCGACGCCACTGATACCGGCCACCGACATCGAGCGTGGGGTTCTGCGACTTCCGGTCGGGGAAGGCGGTCCGGTGACGAATTTCGATGTCGCGGGCGATCTCTTCCATGCCGACGCCTTCTACGCGGGTCGGTGTCCAGGTGAAGTAGCGATCCACGACGGCCTCGTTGATGCCGACCGCCTCGAAGATTTGGGCGCCGCGGTAGGACTGGATGGTTGAGATACCCATCTTGGAGGCCACTTTGATGACGCCCTTGACCGCGGACTTGACGAAGTTCTTGTGGGCGGTTTTGGAGTCGACGTTAGTGAGCAACCCCTGATGGATCATGTCGTCGATCGACTCGAAGGCCAGATACGGATTAATCGCTCCGCACCCGTAGCCGATGAGCAGCGAGAAGTGATGAACCTCGCGCGGTTCGCCCGACTCGAGAACGAGCCCGACGCGGTTGCGGTCGCCTTCGCGAATCAAGTGATGGTGAAGGCCGCTCACAGCCAGCAATGCCGGGATGGCCGCGCTCTTGGCGCTGAGTCCGCGGTCAGACAGGATCAGAATATTGACCCCGTCGTTGATGGCCTTGGAGGCCGCCTTGAAGAGGTCTTTCAGGGCCTTCTCAAGTCCCTTGGAGCCCTTATCCACCTTGTAAAGGATGGGGAGCGTGACCGACTTGTAGCCCGACTGATTGATGCTCTTGAGCTTGGCTAATTCTTCGTTAGTCAGCACCGGCGACTTCAACTCGATGAGATGGCAGCTCTCCGCTGACGGGGTGAGCAGGTTCTTTTCAGAGCCGATGGTGGTGATCGCGCTGGTAACAATCTCCTCGCGGATACAGTCGATCGGAGGATTGGTGACCTGCGCGAAGAGCTGGTGGAAGTAATTGTAGAGCAGCTGCGAGTGGTTGGATAACACCGCCAAGGGCGTGTCGGTTCCCATCGAGCCGATGGCTTCAACGCCGTCGCGGGCCATGGGTACCAGCAGCATTTTCAGGTCTTCGAAAGAATAACCAAAGGCCTGTTGGCGTTGCAAAACCGAGGAGTGGCCGGGCTCGGGCAAGTGCTCCGGGTCGGGCAACGAGGACAACTCGATCAAGTGCTGGTTAAGCCACTGACGGTAGGGTTGTTCAATGGCGATTTGTTCCTTGATCTCGGCATCATCCACGATCCGGCCCAGGGCCGTGTCGATGTAGAACATGCGGCCGGGTTGGAGACGGCCTTTATGGGCGATGTTCTCCGGAGCGATATCGAGCACGCCGACCTCTGAGGCCATGATGACCTGGTCGTCCTTGGTGACGTAATAGCGCGACGGGCGCAGGCCGTTGCGGTCTAGAGACGCTCCGATGCGCACACCGTCGGTGAAGGCCACGCAGGCAGGGCCATCCCACGGTTCCATCAGGCAGGAGTGGTACTCGTAGAACGCCTTCTTCTCGTCGCTCATCGACTCATGATTGGCCCAGGGTTCTGGGATCATCATCATCATCGCGTGCGGCAAGGAGCGGCCGGCCAGTACTAGCAATTCCAGTACGTTGTCGAACATGGCCGAGTCGCTGCCGTCAGGGTCGACGATAGGCAGGATCTTCTGGATGTCGTCACCGAAGGCGTCGGACTGGAACAGAGCCTCGCGGGCCCGCATCCAGTTGATGTTGCCGCGCAGCGTGTTGATCTCGCCGTTGTGAGCGATGTATCGGTAGGGGTGCGAACGGGCCCAACTCGGGAACGTGTTGGTGCTGAAGCGCGAGTGGACCAGTGCCAGACCCGACTTCATGTCTGGGTTCTTGAGGTCTAGGAAGTACTTGTCGACCTGTTCGGTCATCAGCATTCCTTTGTACACGAGGGTGCGGCAGGAAAGGCTGCAAATGTACCAGTACCCGGCGCCGTCCTTGGTGGAGCAACGAATCTCGGAGTACGAGCGCTTGCGGATGACGTAGAGTTTCCGTTCGAAGGCTAGGTCGTCGCTGAGTTCCGGGTTCTTGCCGATGAAGACCTGTCGAACATGGGGTTCCGAAGACTTCGCAGTCTCGCCGAGCGAGCTGTTGTCAGTTGGCACGGTGCGCCAGCCCAAGAGCTCTTGGCCTTCCGATTGAATGATCTTCTCGAAGGCCATCTCCAGCTTGCGGCGCTGCCGCGGATCCCGGGGCAAGTACACCATGCCCACGCCGTACTGACCGGGGGGCGGCAGGGTGATGCCCACACGCTGGGTTTCGCTGGCCAAGAACTCGTGGGGCATCTGGATGAGGATGCCGGCACCGTCGCCTGTGTTGGCTTCACAGCCGCACGCGCCGCGGTGGTCCAGATTCCGAAGAATTTGGAGCCCTTGTTGGACCACAGAATGAGTCTGGGTTCCCTTGATGTTGGCGACAAAACCGACGCCACACGCGTCGTGTTCGAAGTCAGGCCGGTAGAGTGAGTTCGGTACGGACGGGTACGAGTTCATTCAACGGGAAATAGTGAAACCTTGTTTGGGTCCAAGTGAGCAAAGTGAACCAATCGAAATGATGGGGAGCAAAATATTTTTTGAAACGGACCGAGAAATAGCTTTCGAGGGCAGAACCGCACAACGATTCCGTCGAGAATAGCCCGGTCGTGAGGTGAATCCGGGAAGTTTAGCTCTTCCAGTCAAACGCACGTTTTTTGACGGCGTAGACGTATCCGACGAAGACGATTCCCAGGAAAGAAAGCATTCCGCCGAGGCCGAGTGCCAGGTCCGTTCGGGCCAGTTCCTTAAAAGTAACAGCCCACGGGTACATGAAAACCACCTCGATATCGAACAGGACGAAGAGCAGGGCAACCAGATAGAACTTGATACTGAGCCGTGCACTACCCTCGCCCTGAGGCAGCATTCCGCACTCGTAGGGGATGTCTTTGGTTTGAGTCCGACGGCCTGATTTCCCGAGCAACACGGACACGGCCAAAGTGCCAACGGCAAAATTGGCAGCCACGAACAGCAGCATCAGCACCGGAAGGTACTGGTTCAGTTGAGTATCCATCAATGGGTACATGGTGGGATCGAAGCTGTTTCCCGGCAAGTGGACATTGAGTCCAGCGCTTCAAAAAAGCCTGTCCCTTTTGAGAGCCTGTCCCTTTTAGGAGCCTGTCCCTTTTAGGAGCCTGTCCCTTTTTTGGGGAATCGGATGAATTTGGTCTGGAAATGGTTTTGACAGTGCAGGGGAGGGGGGTAAGTTCTTTT
>Ga0114970_10001298_pt1 | contig 18644 bp, 22 predicted proteins | sample M_140205_XF_Meta_FD_87030 | JGI IMG/M metagenome (GOLD analysis project Ga0114970, IMG submission 87030) | Freshwater microbial communities from Lake Montjoie, Canada to study carbon cycling - M_140205_XF_MetaG | ecosystem: Environmental > Aquatic > Freshwater > Lake | place: Lake Montjoie... | reverse complement strand
GTAAGTTTTCAGGGTTAGTTATTACCCATTCAATAAGATATTTTACAAGAACAACTTGTTCATCTTTATAATTAAAAGTTTTTATATCATCTAAAATTTTTATATTGTCAAATCTAGATAATTGTAAAAAAGCTCTTGTATTATTTGCGGCAGGTATTGTGTTTGGTATAATATTACCTATAACTTTACCCGCCCTTAATAAAACTTCATTTTCTTTAACAATTAAATCCGCACTTCCCCTACCTAAAATAGCATTATCACCTGGTTCAGGAAAAACTCCTTCATTAACCTTACTCGCATAAGTACCATCTTGGTTTTTTAAGGGAACAGGGTTTTTATATTGACCACCAACACCGGTAAATTTTTGACCACCAACATAATATTCAAATGGTGTGAGTGTGGGAGATGAAAAGTTAGATTGAATATAAAATTGATTTTGAAATTTATAATCACTATTATAATATAATCCATAAACTAACTCCTCAACTTTAGGTACTTGATATATAAAATATGGTAATAATGGTGTAAATAAAAAAGGGTCTCTTGCAGTCCATATATCTTTTTGTTCATTCCATACAGGATTTGTTATACCACCTATAATATCATTATAATTATCTGTTAATACTCTGGCTCTAATTCTACCAAGCATTAATGGGTCTTCGTTGTCAAGAACAACCGCAGGATATAATAATGGATTTTGATTCTTACTCATTACCTCTTAATTGATATTCTTTTAATGTTGTGTTATATAAATCTTCAATCTTATCAAGATGAAGTGTTTTATTTATAATATCTTGTTTTGTGGCTTCAAATTCTTCACTTAATTTTTGTAAAAAATTTACTAAAACAGTATTTGGTAAATTTTTCAAATTTGATTTTTGAGAAACTATGTTCTCTAATTCTAATTTTGTCATATTATCTTGATTTAGCAAAAACTGTTAATAATCCTCCCGCTAATGGTGGTACAAGTACTGTTGCGTCAATTGTACCGTTTTCAGCCTCTTCTTGTACCATACCTTTAATTAAAGAATCCATAAACTGATTCATTAAATTTGGTGAACCATCAGGTAAGTCCCCCGTTGGTAACCCTCTTTCCTGTAAAATTTTTAATCCATTAATTAACGCTCTTTCAGGTGAAAACCCCGGTAAAGATTGTGTTAAGAATAATAAAGGTGCGGGTAATCTATTACCATTATTAAATGTTGAATTAATCAAATTAATTAAATTCAAAATATCATCAACCAAAGATTTACATTTTCTATAATCGGATATTGCTTGAAGTATAATCAATCCAATTTGGACTAATCTTAATATTTTAGTGTATCTCTTTAATGTTGCCGATTTTTGAATATCCGTTATAACTACATTTAAAAGATTTAAAATATCTTTTTTTAAAATTTCATATAATTCTTTTAAGAATTCAGCATTTATTCTTTGTATTGTATTGATTACAAATGTTTTGAATTTTTTAAAAAAATCAACTGAATTATCAATAACATTATCAACTTCTTGCCCTGTCGTAGTACCACTTTGTAATGTGGCATTAAATCCTTGGAAAGATGTATTTGCTGATTGTATGATAGAATTACCCGTTAAAATTAAATTATTAACTTTATTTTTAGCACTTGTTTCAATTACTTGAATTAAAACAAATATTGGTAATAATACTTTTGGGGTAAGTATTCCTGAGGCAATTGCTTTTGGTAAATTTTTAATGATATTTTTATTTACATCAAGACTTCCATTTACACCTGTTGGTAGTAGTGGTTTCCAAGATGGATTATCCGTAAAACTATCAATTAAATTTTCAATCGCTGTAACAGTTTGTTCAGGTGTATTACCTGATATTGAATCTCTAAAATTAATAATGTCCTCTAATAATGTATCAGTATTAACAGGTAATTCTACATTACCACAACTTTCAAAAGTTACAATACCCTTTTGAATATTATTTATTTTATTATTTATTTTTCTTAAATCTACCTCATTAAATTCAAAAAAAGTTTCGTCAACACCATCAAGTTCTGCGATTTTTGATATTCCTGATACATCAATTTCTCTTCTATTATCATTACACAATCCCAAGATTCTTTCCATTAATAATTCGGCTTTACTTGCGTTTGTTATTGTGTCATATGCAAGACCACCTTTAATGTCAATGAATCCTGAAGAATAATTTAAAAGAGTTCCCGTCACATTGACTGGGTCAACAAGTTTAATTGTACTAAAATAATCACTTAAAAATTGATGGATAGTGTTACCGCTTGTCGCCATTGTATTTGCGGTTGCTTGATTTGTATTTCTGTCTAATAAAAAAATTCTAAAAAAATCACCACTCACACCTAAATCATTTGATGTTGTATATTGAATATCTAATAAATTTTGACTTGACCTCCCATTATAAAAATTACCAAATTCTGTACTATAGTTTTTACTAATATTCCCACTATTCATTCGAAGATTAAGCATCTTATTAAATGGATAATTTATTTTACCACCATAAGGTTTAAAATTAGGGTCGGTAGAAGGGTCTTGTTTTTCGTAATAATATTTACCAATTAAAGAATCTACGGGTATTTTTAAATTACTCATAAAATCTATACTTTTAACAGGTACATAAATACCTTGCGAAACTGGTAAACTTTGTATATATGGTATTGGATTAATTTGTGGTAATTGTATACCAGGATAAGTTTGTTGTTGGGAGCATCCTAAAGTTTTTATAGTTTCGCTTATAACTATTTCATTTGCTTTAGGTTCCATTTTTACCATTACCTCTAAAACCTTTTTTCTCAGATAATTTATTGAAGAATCTCCATTTCCTTGTATTTTACCTAAAAGATTTAATAATTGGTCCATAGAGGTTGGAACCTCTCTTTGGTATCTTTTTTGTTGTTCTTTGATTTTGTTAAGCTGAGTCGCTATATTATTTAATGCGGGAGAATTTGAGTTTGTCGCATTTGAAGTCAATTGCTTGCTGTCTTGAGAAACTTTTTTGTAAGTTACTAAACTGTCAATTTTAGAATTTGCTTCTTTCCATCCTTCAGATAAAGATAAAGCCATTTTTATTTAATTTTATAGGTTTGTTCATCATTAGATACATCCTTTTCAATTAAATTTTGAATTAAGTCGTCATCCAAATCTGCCAAAGAAAAACTTTCAGTGTTATTATTGGATTTTTCCCAAATAGTTGATTGAAGTTTTGAAAGATTAATCTTTTTTTCAACACAATCATTGACTATTTTTTGTTGTTTTTCAATGACCGGGCCAATTGTAATCATGTCTTCTGGTTCCTTCATCATTGTGAGCATTTTATTTTGTATTCTAATTGCAGTATTTCTTTGTTCTACAAGTTCATTATAGATTTCCTGCATTAATGCTAGTATTGATTCTTTAGTAAAATTAATTTCTTTTCTTTGTGGTCTTGGCATATTGATAAATATAATAATTTAGTTTTTCAAACGCGAATGTACCACTAAGTACAATTTTTTAAATCTTTTTATTGACGTTCTTATTTCTTTTGTATTCAAATTAGTCATTTCTCTTAATGAAAGTAAAATAATATTTTTGTTGAATTTATTGTTTTGTGAACCAAAAAATATTGTTTGATAATTATCAAAAAGTTCAATTAAGGCATATCCCAATTTTTTTTCATTATCATTTAATTCATCTCCTGCAACAAATTCTTTAAGTTCTTCTAAGTAAGAAGAAATAACAAAATCCATTTCTAAAACCTCGTCATCAATTGTATATGATAAATCAGGTCTTTCTTCTAGTGCTGAAGAAATATCCTCATAAGAAACTTTTCTATTCATTTCTTTTTGGTCTTTAATTATTTGACCCATCAAATAATTTTTACAAATTGTACCAAAATAAGAATATGCCTTTTTATTTTTAGACGGTTTAAACTTATCAACCTTTGTCATAAGAAAAGAATGAGTATCTGTATGAATCTCGTTAAAATCCATATCTTTCCGATACAACTTATATCTTCTTATTATTGAAGAAATCATTTTGTCTAATGGGTGTCTAAGAAATTCATTATAAATTTTATTCTTTTCTTCCGCAGTTTCAGCGATTAAAAAACTTTTAACCGCATTTTCTTCACGAATGTCAAAATAATTTTCTTTCTGTGATTTTCTACCTCTTTTTTTTAACGCAATTTCTTCAGATGTTCCTGATAATGTCTCAGTCATTAGAAAGTTTAAGCTTCATACTTTATGGTTCTATCCTCAGTAAAAAAGTATTCTTTTTTCGCTGTTTGAACCCAAAATTTAATTTCATCGTCAATCATTTTTGTATCGCCAAATTTGTAATCCCAAAAAATTGAACCTTCTCTCATATTCATATGTTTATATCCAATTCTTGGAATTGTCATTATGTTAACAGAATTGTATGTTAATCTTAATAAAAATTCATAAATAAATGTTAATTTAATTGATGATTTGAACCCTCCAAAGTATTCAAAAATTTCTTTTTTGTATACCGCACCTGCAGTTTGAAAATTTTGATATGTTTGTAAAACATCATTTGTTAAAATTCCCATTTCTTGTGTGAAATTAGCCGCAAAAGTTGCTTCATTAGTAAATCCCGCGAATGCATTTTTTTCGTCTGTATCTACAACAACAGGTAAGAATACTTGAACTTCAGGGAATGACTCCATGTATTTTTTATCATTTTTAAACCATATTGCAGAATATTCGTCATCAAATTCAAAGATTGAAATCCAATTTTCGGTTGAGTTTTTAATACCAAAATTTACTTGTTCAGAATAATTTGGTTCTTTATCCCAAAGAATTTTTTTAACATTTAACACTCCAAAATCATATTCATCCAAATGATTTTTTAAACCTTCTTCATTACAATGAATTATTACTAATTCTTCCGGTTGAATTGATTGGTTTTGAATTGATTTAATTGCTTTATCAAAATATTCTGCAAAATCTCTTACTAAAGATGATTTAATTGGTAATACAATTGATACTGGTAATTTATTTTCCATATTATTAATTATTTATTGAAATTTGTGATTCGAATGACTCAGCTCTTGTTTGCAAATATTTTGTAAATAATGAAACAGTTTCAGATTCAAATTTTTGTTTATTTTTATATTTTTCGGATGTTGATAAGCATTCATCATATAGCTCAGGTTTGATATTATCTTCTAACCAATTTTGTATGAAATCCGCAACAAAGTCTATCATTAATGTTTTATCTGTAACCCATAAACCGTTATTTTCACTCATCCATTCTGGTTGAATATCAGGTATTTTTGCCAACACAGGTACTCCACAAGACATAGATTCTAATGGGAAAGTACCAAACGCACTTTCATTATCTATCCAAACACTTAAAAAACATTCTTTTAAAGTTTCGGCAAATTCTTTTTCACTTAACCCTCTCATATCTTTAAATGTAAACCATCTATATTGTGGGAATTTAAGATAAAAGGCTTTAATTAAATTAACCGTATCACTTTGCTCTCTTGAATGAACTGCAACTATTGGCATTGATGGTAATTTTCTTGGTTCAAAATATTCAGAAATTACCGGTTCAATGACATCAAATGTTGTTTGTCTCATGATTTTTTCTAAATATTCTTGTTGTTTTTTACTTGTTGTAATACATTTTAAAAAACCAAATTGAGCCCAATTTTGACCTGGTTGTAATGTTTCTAAAACATAACTATAACATTGTGACAACATTATTTTTCCACACGGTAAATTTTTAATTTGGTCCATCACAAAACCAAAAATTTCAGGCAAAATAATAAAGTCCTCAGGTAATACCTCTAAGTTTTGTCCTTCAATAGATTTGTGTGGTAATTCAGTCATAAACTTCTCATCCAACCAAGAAGATACTGGTGTGTAATCATTCTTTTCGTGAAGAATGATTGGATTAAATCCATTCATTTTAAGCGTATAAGCCATTTCATAAATAAATTTTACAGATGCCTTTGCATTACCTTTGGTGTCCTGAACCAAAAAATAAATCCTCGAGTTTTTGTCTCTTAGATTCTGTATTGTCTGTTTAATTTTTTCTAAGTTATTTTCCATATATTAATAATGATTAATTAAATTTTTATTAAGTAAACTATTGAACGCTAGTTTAAACGGGATACTAATACCGTTTGTTGAGTTTTTCATTCCTAATTTTTCATCAACTTCTAAATCTTCAGATAAAATGGTCTCCAACATCATTTTTATCATTTCATATTTTATTATATTAACTTTCATTTCTGATGTTCCTGAAATTTCAGTTTCTTCAATTTCAGCACTATCAGACATATCAATATACTTTTCAATTTCATCAAAATCGATGTAATAAGATTCACCTAAAACGTTAAGCATAAATTTCTTGTATTTTATTTTTTAATTCCTTCAAGTTTTTTATTGAGTGTTGACTGTTAACATCTAAATTATAAGGTGTTTCGTATTTTATCACTATTTTATCTTGAGGTATGTTTAATAATAAGTTAGGATTTGCAGTAAGTAAAATGTCTATTGAATTCCACATAGAATTAATTGTTATTTCACTATAAAATTTTACTGTTTCAATAAGACACCCAAACTTTGAAAGAAAAAATAGAGATGCAGGTTTAGATTTACCAATTTCATCTGACACTATAATAATATCATGTAAATCTCTAAAATCCAAATAAAAATCATTTAAATCATTCATTGACGCCATTTCAACAGAACCAGAATGTCCAAAAATTTCCATTGGATGTTCTTTATATAAAAAATCATAAATTTCATCTTTGTCTTTGAATACAAGATGCTCGCCAATATTTAAACTAGTTAAATCACTAATTACTTTATATTCAAATTCAGTTTCTTCTTTAAATGGATTATCTATATACCATTTTTCGTATTCTTGTTGGATTTTTTTTAAGGTGTCCCTAAGAACTCCATTAATTTCAATTCCTATCCTCATTATTTTCGTAATTCTTTAATAGTTTAGTTATAAGCGGATTCCTAACAATATCATCTTGACCAAACTCAAAAACACCAATATCATCAGTTTTACTATGTCTACGCATTGCGTCCCATAAACCTGTTTGTGTTTTATCCTTGTGTCTATCAAATTGTTCCAAATCACCTGAAATTAAGAACTTGCTATTAAAACCAATTCTCGTTAATAATAATTTCATTTGATTGGGGGTAGAGTTCTGAGCCTCTTCAAAAATTAATATTGAATTATCAATATTCATACCTCTCATATACGCAAGCGCGAACACCTCAATCACATCCATATCTTTTAAGGTTTCTCTTGCTTCCTTACCAATAATTTTATTCATTAAATAATAAGACGGGAAAATATATGGGTCTAACTTTTCTTCAACATTACCAGGTAATGAGCCAAGTTTTTCTTCTGCTTCTACTGCCGGTCTAACTATAATAATTTTTTCGTAGGTATTTGAAGGGTCAGCTAATAAATCAAGAGCAGCCTTCATTGCAATATAACTTTTACCAACACCCGCAGGTCCAACACAAATAGTAATTTGATTATCTCTTAATATTTCATAATATTTTCTTTGATTTTCTGATAAAAACTTTTGTTTTGTTGGTTTTTTTATAATTTGAAGTATTTGTTCTTTTTTAGAAAGTTGTGTTTTTTCTTCCGTCACTTTCGGTGTTTGATTTGTTGGTTTTTTTCTAGTTCTTTTTTCCATTTTTTATTTTGAGTATAGTTTAATCCAATATTCTATCATTTCATCTAACATAGATTCAAATGTATATTTTGGTTTCCATCCTGTAACCTCAGTTAATTTATGAGAGTCACCTTTTAAATCATGTAATTCTTCAGGTCTTAAAAATTTTTCATCTTGTTTTACATATTCTCTCCAATCAAGACCCAAATATGTAAAAACATAGTCACATAATTCACGAACTGAATGAGAAATACCTGTTGAGCAAACAAAATCGTCAGGAGTTTCTTGTTGTAGTATCATCCACATTGCTTCGACATAATCTTTGGCGTGTCCCCAATCTCTTGTAGCATCAAGATTTCCTAATTTTAATTCATTACTTAAACCTAATTTTATTTTAACCGCCTCTTTACAAACTTTATTTGTTACAAAGTTTGTACCTCTTCTTGGTGATTCATGATTAAATAAAATACCGTTAGATATAAACATTCCATAAGAGTTTCTATAATTTCTACAAATGTTATAACTAAAAACTTTTGAGCATCCATATGGAGACACAGGATTCATTGGGGTTGATTCCCTTTGAAATCCATCAGAATCTATTGAATTACCGAACATCTCAGATGACGATGCTTGATATATTTTAATTTTTGGATTTATTAATTTAACCGCTTCTAATAAATTTAATGTCCCTAATCCGGTCACATTTGCAGTGTAAATTGGTTGGTCAAAAGAAATTCTAACATGAGATTGGGCGGCTAAATTATAAATTTCAACAGGATTAACTTTTTGTATTACAGTTAATAATGATGATAAATCGGTTAAATCGGCATAGTGTAAATTAACTTTTTCATAAACACTATCTAATCTAGCGGTTTGATTTTCAGCAACAGAATTTCTTTTTAATGTTCCATGAACATTATAACCTTTTTCTATTAAAAATTCTGCAAGATATGACCCATCTTGCCCATTTATTCCTGTAATTAATGCTGTTTTATTTTCGTATTTTTTCATAATTTTCTATAAACCAATTTATTGTTTCTCTTAATCCCCGTTCAATTGGGGTGAATTCAAAATTAGGTAAATATGATTTTAATTTGGAATTATCTGACGGTTTTCTATATTGTCCATCCGGCTTTGATTTATCAAAAATAACTTTCCCTTTAAAGTTAAACTCTATAACTAATAAATCAACTAAATCTTTAATGCTTATTTCGTTTGATGTACTTAAAATTATTGGTTCAGATTCATTATAATTGTCTAACACCCATTCTGATAGTTTGGCGACATCTTTAGAATATATAAATTCTCTTAGTGGTTTCCCACTACCCCATACAATAAAATCAGTATTATTTCTTTGTGCCAAATACATTTTGTGAAGTAACATTGGTATTACGTGACCTGAACCCAAAGAAAAATTATCATTTATACCGTATATATTTGTAGGGATTACTGAAACATATTCTAATCCATATTGTTCTCTATACGCCCTAATTTGAATGTCAGCCATTCTCTTTGCATATGCATAAGGATAATTTGAATGATGGGGCTCACCTAAGTGAATTTTTTTTTCAGTAATAGGATATTCAATATCATCAGAAAAGACACAAGTAGATAAAAATGAAACTAATTTTTTTATATCATTTTTTCTTGCGGATTCAATAACATTGGTATTAATCATAATATTATCATAAAAAAATTGACCTTTGTAGTTCATATTTGCACCCAATCCGCCAACTTTACCCGCACAATGAATTACATGAGTTGGTTTATGAAGTTCAAACATTTTATTTGTCTCATCAGAATTTCTTAAATCAAATTCTTTACCGATTTTAATATCCGCGGTTATTGAAGAGCCAACTAACCCATTACCGCCAGTAACTAATATTTTTTTCATATATTTTCGTTAATAACTTTAATTACTTTATTTATTTCTTCCTCAGTCATTTGATGATTATTTGGTATGTATAAACCGTACTCATGTACTAATTTTGAATTAGGTAAATCTTGTTTACCATATCGCTCATACCAAAAAGGATGTTCATTTATTGAACCACAAATCAACGGACGACATTCAATTTTATTTTCATTTAAAGAGATTATTAATTTATTAATATTTTTACTAATTATTGGATATGAAAAATTTGAAATATAACTGTTTTTTGGCGGAGAAATACTCCAAAAATTATTTTTAATATTATTTATGTAAGTTAAATAATTTTTATTTCTTGACTCAATAATATTACTTAATTTTTCCATCTGTTGAATTCCTATAAAGGCTTGCAAATCTGTGGCCCTCAGATTAAAACCAGGATAATAAAAAGTATATAATGATTTAAATTCATTAATTTTATATTTTTCACGTAATTCTTTTTGTTTTGATTTTGGTAAATCTCTATCCCATCCATGAGACCTAATTGATAATAAAATATGATATAATTCTTCGTCATCTGTTGAAATCATCCCCCCTTCAATAGTTGACATATGATGACCAAAATAAAAAGAAAATGTTGATAAATTTCCAAATAACCCTAAATGTTTATTATTGTATTTTGAACCTATTGATTCACAAGTATCTTCAATTAATAGAATATTATTTTCATCGCATAATTTAATTATTTCATCCATATGGTTTGGAAATCCTAATACGTGAACTAGTATTATTACAGAAGGATTTTCTTCTTTTATTAGTTTTTTTAGATGATTAATATCCAAACCTAAATTATCTATATCACAATCACACATAATTGGTGTTAATCCTAATTGAATTGCCGGAGTTACGGTGGTAACCCAAGAAACTGCAGGAACAATTATTTTATTATTTTTCAATTTGCCCGATAAAATGAGTGAATAAATTGCCGCTAAATTTGCTGAAGAGCCTGAATTTACAAATATAGAATACTTACACCCTAACCATTTAGACCACAATTTTTCAAATTCTATTGTTAATTCACCTTTAGTTAATTTAGGGTTAGTTTTTAACCATTCAATTAATTTATTAATATCGCCAATATCGATAGTATCTTTAACTAGATTTATACTCATATATATCTTTAATTGTTAGGTTTAGAAGCTCATCATAATTTGATATTTTAAAACAATTATAATACCCACCTCTTGTTATTTTTAGACTATTTGAATCATCATAATCAATATAATCTATAATATTTTTATTTAATTTTGTAAATAAATCTTCAATGAAATTTTTCACATTAATTAATTCTCCCGACCCAATTATACAGTCAGTTTCGGTGGTTAATGAAATATCAACAATTTTTTTTGGGTGAATTAAATCTCTATAAAAATTAGTATTACCAATAGAAATTCTTTTATCTTGAAGTAAGGAATCAAAAATTTTCCCAAAAAGAAAACCATTTTTTCTGAAAATTGAATTAAAATTAAAAGGGTATATTATCACTACGTTTGAATATATATCTCTATTATTATTTATGTAGTCACAAAGTATTTCTTTTGATTTGATATAGGGAGTAAAATTGTAGTTATAATTGTCACTTAAAGATATACATCTATCATATTTATTCCATAATTCTGCCGTTGAATAAATAACTACTTTGTTTGAAACATTTTTTATTTTATTTATAACATCAATTGTATAATTAAAATTTATATTTGAAAAAAACTCTACGGATTCATTAAGAAAAGTTCTTTGTTCTGCGAACAATAAAAATACTTTATCATAAGTTTTAGAACAAACACTTTCAAAATCAATGTTTCTTGATGAGATTTTTTTTATTTCATTTGGAAAAAAATGACTCAATTGAGAAGTATTTCCAATTATTAAAGAAGGTTTTTTTGTCATGTTTTTTTAATTTTCACCCCACGTATGAAAACTTATAACATCTTTATCTAAGTTATTATTTACTAAATGTTTAATCTCATCGTCAGACCAAGGATTATGATATCTACCATTAAACCCAAATGTTAGTGTCTTTAAATTAATTTTTTCATTATGGTATTTAAAACAGAAATTACCATAAAGTTCATAGTCCGCGGGATGACATTCATTATTTACGTTATTATATATTATTTCTAAAAAATCGTCAACATTATTACAATTAGATTTATTGAGTAAATCTCTGATGATTTTTTTATCATACATCATGAACTCTGAAATAAAAGAATGGTCATATTCTCTACCAAATCCAAATAAATTATTAAAATTGAAATATGGGGGATTATTTTGGTCACGACACAAATAAAAGTTTGTTTTTTCATTTTCAAAAAAATCAATTTTATTTAATATTAAACAATCCGATTCAATAACTAAAAAATCATCGTTTTTTGTAACATTTTGAAAAATTTTCAGAATCATTTGATAAATCCAATTTGGCCTAAATTTAATTCTTGTTTTATCAATTTTTAAAACACTACTTTCTAAATGAAGATAAACTGGCCTGTCGGTTAATGTTCTTAATAACTCTAAATCATCAAATTCTTTTCTTTCACTTAAAATTAAGTGTATAGAATCAAAAATTAAATTTTTTTGAGAATATTCTACAATAAATTTTATATTATTAAAATCTTTTTCGTGAGAGACTATTACTATGTCGTAGTTTTTCATTCTGTATGTTTTTAATCAAAAAGAGTATTATAAAGTTCTAATTGAGGTAATGATTGTAGTTTTTTTATTTCATCATTATTAATATAGATATTATCAACATCTCTTTTAAATTTTGGAAGTTTATATAATAAATCTTCTCTTAAAAAAAAAGCATTTCCTGTTGAACAAATTAATTCGTAACCTTTTGAGTTTGCTAATTTAGTTAATGATAAAATAGAACTACCGTTTTCTGATGTAATAACGTCATCATATGGTCCCCAAGCGGATTGAGTTTCAACCATACATATTTTAGGTTTAAATACCGATAAACTCTCAAAAATTTGATAATCGCATGAATCAACATCAATAGATATTAAAACTAAATTTTCGTTGTTTATATTAAATTTTTTCACCTTACTAAGAATGTTATCTATTGAATTATAATCTTTTTGGTTTGGAGAAACAGAACAAAAAAAAGTTTCTACATTATTAAACTGTTCATTAATTTTTATTAAAATATTTTCATATATAGGATTAGACTCAATTAAAACTGAATTATATTTTTTAGTTTTCCATAAATTGTGAGTATTACTCAAATGTACCCCATCACAAGCACCAAATTCTACAACAACACCGTCATGAATATCTAAATCTTGTAATATTTTTTCTATAATACCATCTTCACCATTTTGTGAATAAATATTTTTTGCAAAATTTAAGTAGTAAGATTCCATTTTTTTAAAAATTTATTTAATTTATTTAATTTTAAATATAAAAAAAACCATTTGTTTTTATATCTTTTGGATAAAATCCTAAATGTGGTTTATTATAATTTAACCAATTATCAGGTGCGATAATTATTTCTTTATCTTTTAACCAAGCGGCCCACCAAGAAAAAGTTGAATTTGAAATTATTAAAAATTTAGAATTTAACATCAAATTAAAATCAATCATCATTTCGTTTGAAACACAATCAAATTCTGGAAATATTTTTTTAGATTCTTCAATATCATCGGTTATTACTAAAAATGATATGTTTGGATTTTTTTCTTTTATATATTGAATTGATTTTTTATAAAATTCAAAATCCAAATACCAATGTGTGTGGTGCTTATAATCGGTTGCTCTTAAATGGATGTAACAATATTTTTCCGTTGGATACTTCTCAAGTATTGATTTTGTTGTTTCATCTAAATCAATTTTAAACCATTCTCTAACAATTTCTTTATAATCTTCAAAATACTTTGGTGTTTGGTAAAAACCAAAAAGTTTTGTATTATCACTTAATTTTAATAAATCAGGATTAAAAGATTGAATTGTATAATCTTCTCTAAAATTATGTAATATGCCAATTTCAATTTCTTCTCCCAAATCTATAGAAGGGAAGTAATCTTTTAATTTGATTCCCTCTGTTGAAGGTTCTCCTGTTCTTGGTATATAAAATTTATAATTGTTAATGTGCGCAATAATTCTACAAATTGCATATTGAAACATTTGATTACCTAATCTACCATTTAAAAATATGGATATCATATATTATATTTTGTTAAAATTTCTTTATAGTATTTTTCAATATCAAGATTATTCAAATCAAATTTTTGCATTTCATCAAAAAGTATTTCACTTTTATTAAGTAATTCTTCCGTTACTTCAGTGAAATCTTTAACAAATAAAACCGGTATATTTTTGAATATATTTCTTAAATATTCAGAATCAATAACTATTGGTACTCGTCTCATATAAATAACTTCCCAATCTCTGTGACAATCGCACCCAATCGCATTTCCTTCAGGGCAAATCATAAATTTATGATTTTTTATATTAGTTAAATAACTATTATAATCTAAACTTGGTGAATGTATTGTAACCCATTCTTTATCACTAAAAAATTGATTTATCTCATTACGTTTACTGTTTGTTGATGAGTTATGATTAATATACAATAATTTTGTTGGTTGAATTTCTCTATCTATAAAATTTTTTATAGTATTTTGACGTTCGTCGGATGAGGATAATTTTCTTTGTATTCCATAGGGCATCGGATGAATTTTACCACCAAAAAAAGTGGAATTGGATGAATAAATTCCAATAACATTTTCAGGAATTTTATCTAAAATTTCATCATCAATGGGTGTGTCTTCAAATCCTGTGAAAATTAAATAGTTTATATCATTTAATTTAGTACATAATTCTAATAAATCATTATTTTGATTGAGTTGATTTACTCTACTGTCTTTATATGCTTTGGCGGAACTGTTGGTTAGTTCCATAGAAGTGTATTTAATACCGGGTCTTTTGTATAATCTTATGTTGTCTATAAATAAAGTCATTATAGACCTACGATTCTTAACCTCTTCATATTTTGATATAAATTCTAAATTATCTATGTTAGCCGGTTTCATATACCAATCAACTATTCTATGAATATCACTTGATTGGTCACCAAAAGAATAATCCACAGAATTTCTTATAAAAGTAGGGTCAAATAAATTCATTAGTTTTTAATTAAATATGGATATTTATTTTTTACTAATTCTACAATATTTTTTGGAAAATATCCATTAATATCTAAAGGTTTTAATTTTTCATAATAAAACTTCTCAACATCAGAATCACCTCGTCTCCTATTTAATAAATCAGAATTTTCATTTATTTTATTTTCAATATTTGATTTTATTGATTCATTATTAAATTCTTGATGTCCATAGCTTGATAATTTATACTTTATTCTATCAGGCCCCCCAACAAAACTCAAGTGCCACCCCCCATTTTCTAACATAATACTTCTACCTCTATTACCTCTCAAATTATTTATGCTATTTTGTTTTAATCTTTCGTATGTTGTTATTACACTACCCATCCAATTAGTACTTGATAAATTGTTAATAAAATAATTATGACAATCTTGATATAAACAATAATTATTTTCAGATAAAGATAATTCGTTTATATTTTTAACAATATCTGGATTGGGAATTTCATCTAAATCACTTGATATTATTATGTCATCATCATTACATTCTGATAAACCTAAAGTAACATATTCTCTATGTAAGTACTCTCTACACCAATGAGGTATTCCATACCCAGTTGTCGGTGAATTTTTAGCTTCTGAATAATATTCAATTATTTTATTAAAAAGATTTTTTTTATTTCCGTCATATATGTTTTCTAAATTATTATATTCGTTTGAATTAAAATTTTTTATGTGAATAATTTTGTCTAAAAAATTAGAAAATAAATGTTTATTTTCTTCAAAGAAGAATGGTTTTTTTTCTCCTGAAAAAGTATAATCACATTCGCTTATAACAAAATAATCAACATATGGACTTAACATCATAAGTCTCATATCTAATAAATCAAGTTCGTTAAAAAATAAAAAACTGTCGTAAATTTTCATAATTTATTTATTTTAATAATTCATTCTTACATTCTTCATACGTGAACAAATCACCTTTGTCATCGATATAATTCCAATCTTTAGTTAATGAACCACCGGTCGACCAAACACCAATAGATTTTTGATGCGCAGCCCAATACTTTGGGGCAATAACAAATTTGTTTTCCTTATTAATCCATGTTGCCCACCATGAAAAGCTTGAACTTGGTATTATAGAATACTTTGCATTTTTAAGAATTGTAAAATCTTTTGAAATCGGACCACCAATGTGATGATTGGCCTTTTTGTCATCGTTACCTGACATTGAGCTACTAACAATTTCAATGTCAGGTAATATACTTTTACAATAATTTACATCGTCAGTAACCGCAACAAATTTGTTAATTTTGTTTATACTTTTCATTTTTTCTATTGAATCCGTATAATATTTTTCCCCTAAAAGGGCTAAACTACTTTTGAAATCACCTCCTCTAACATGAATTACACAAGTATCATTGTCTGAATAATCTAAAATATTTTTTTCAGGTTTAATGTTAAACCATTCAATAATTTCTTTTTTATAATCTATTATATAATTTTCATCTTGCATAATACCATCTATTTTGGTATTATCTTTAATTTTTAATAAATCTTCATCTAATATACTAACATCATATTTGTATGTTGGTTCTATTATCATTTTTTCTTTATAATATGAATCAATACCATTGGGTAATGTATTTGGGGGTCCCCCTTCAGGACCAGAACCACCTATAACCTCTTCACCAAAATCAATTTCTAAAAAATCAGAACCTTTGAATTTATTAGGTGACATTATACCAAAATTGTATCCGTTTTTTTGTGCAATTATTCTTGTTACAGCATAACACCATAATTGATTTCCTAACCCCTGACCATCATATAACTCAGTTACAATCATTATAATTTTATTTAATCTTCCAAGATTCCCATATAAACTCTACACACCATTCTTTTTTATGAGTATCAGATAGATGTGATGAAAAATTTTGATATAATTTTTGATAATCATTTATTTTATGACATTGAACTTGAATAGTATCAAATACTGTTAATTTATTTTTATCCGATAATTCCTCAATTATTTCATATTCCGCACCTTCACAATTAAATTCAATTAACTTAACTTTATCAATATTATTTTCAAGAAGAAAATCTGACATTTTTTTAAGTGTAACTATTTCAAATTCTAATGATTCTTTATAAATGTTACTACCGTCCCCGTCATTGACTTTGAAAAGTTTATACTCTCCCTCATTTTTAGCGAAACCAAAATTAAATACTGTAACTTTTTTGTTACTTTTATATTTCTCAACTAAAAATTCATACCATACTTTAGATGGTTCAAAAATATAAATGTATGGGTTATATTTTTTTAATATTCTTGTACTAATATCACCTTCATATCCTCCAACAACAAAAAATAAATCATCGTCTAATAAATTATGTGTTTCTCTTAAATGTTCCATTTTTTACTTTTTTAAAAAAAATTCTTCTGATGGTTTATTGAATTCTGAACTTGATTTGAATAAATCAATTATTTCTTGTGACACCAATGACGGATTAACATACCAATCTTCAAACGGGTCATTTTCAGAAATATTACATATATTACCAACAATTAACTCGTACCCCATAGATTTTAAGTATTCTCTCGACTCTTCTCTGTTTTTTATTGATTCTTCTTTTGGAGTTGCTGGGTCATAAAAATCAGTTTCAAATGTTATTACTGCAAATTTATATTTGTCAAAAGGTATTAATTTCAAACATTTCAAAGTTTGAGCTTGTGGTTCAATATCAATTTGTAGATAGTCTATAACAGTATCAAAATTATTTTCTTTCAATAAATTTTCATAATTGATTGTTAATGCATCGTGTAATATAAAATTAGTATTTTTTCTACCATTAAAACTACCTTTTGTTGCCGGGTCAATATCTATTGATACTCCCCTCCAACCAAATTGTGTTTCTAACAAACAGGTATTACTGATAAAAGAACCGTTAAATCCGCCTATTTCTAAAAAGGTACCATTATGTTTCCCATTTAACATTGTTAATATAAACATATCTTGATAAGCCTGAGAATAATTTTTCACAATAGTTTCAGAACCTTCAAATTTTAATTTTAATCTTTCGTGTTTTGTTTTGTCGTATAATATCATATATATTTTTTTTATGTTTTAAAGTATTTAAAATTTTGGATAATTTGAGTTTTTTCCAAAATAATTATGAAACGCAAATGGTTCTATGCCCTCTAATTCAGGTAACATTGTTTCGTGTGAAAAATATTTAGCAACATCAATATCGGCAAATTTACAACCCTCTTCTATATATCTGTGTCTATAATTAACACAGATATAACCATCTTCATTAGTGAATCCATGAAATGATTTCCATTCTAAATTTAATTTGTTTGGTACATCTAATAATTTTTTACTTCTTAAAGATACACTATTACCTACTCTGATAATTTCATTATTAATGTCTCTATATGAAAAATTGTCGTTTGGTAATGGCCAAGGTGCTCCGATATAATCATATTCTAAAAATTCATCTCTCCAAGAATCAGGATTGACAACAAAACCATTATCATGTATTAATAGGGCAAATTCTGTGTCAATATGTTTTGATAAATTATAAATAATATTATAATTCCATTCATCAATATTTGAACTTTTTTCAGTGTATTCATGTTCAATATAATCAGGCAAATCATCAGGTTTAATATCAGATGCAATTTTAACTTTACCAAATTCAATACCTTTACAACTATATTCTAACGCTTTTATAGTTTGAGGTATTCTTATACTTGTTAAAGCAATTAATGTTATATTATGTAGTTTTTTCATATCTTTTGTGTACAATTATAGATTCTCTGTCTTTTATTTCTTGACCTAATGTGTTAGTTAATCTTGAACCTGACGTTCTGTTGACTACAGTTATTTTATTCAAAATATCAGGTTCTCCGTATTTCTCAAACATTTTTTGATAATAATCACAGTCCTTTAACCAAT
>Ga0114970_10001297_pt1 | contig 18650 bp, 18 predicted proteins | sample M_140205_XF_Meta_FD_87030 | JGI IMG/M metagenome (GOLD analysis project Ga0114970, IMG submission 87030) | Freshwater microbial communities from Lake Montjoie, Canada to study carbon cycling - M_140205_XF_MetaG | ecosystem: Environmental > Aquatic > Freshwater > Lake | place: Lake Montjoie... | reverse complement strand
GCCGGCCTCGTAGGCCCCGCCGAGCTTAAAAGCTTGTGGGATCGTGTGCAGCAGCTTCAGAAGAAAGCAGAACAACAGGAAAAAGAGATCGAAGCACTTCAAAAGAAGCCGCAAACCGCGAAGAAATAGTCCGCATGCGCTTTGAACGTCTTTTATCCGTCGCCACCAGCGTGGTGAAATCTATACTGCTCTCGCTGCCGCCCAAACTTCGCGAAGAAGCCGCCGAATGTCGCATCGAATTCTGTGAGATGGATGCGCTGATCGACCTCGACGAGGATCTCGATCCCGATTTGCTTGGCCTGTTTGAAGGCAACGCCCGCTGCGATCCCCTGCCCGAAGCGCCTGATGAAATGCCACGCATCCGTCTCTTCCTCGATAATCTCTGGGATGATTGCGCTGGTGATCTCCAAACCTACCGCCATGAAGTGCGGATCACCTTCCTGCACGAATTGGGGCACTATCTTGGCCTGGACGAAGACCAAGTTGCAGAGCTGGGACTAGCGTGAACAAACCGGCTTTCGTCAGCACTTTACCACCACTGTGTCTGCGATCAGGTCATGCAGGCAGCGCTGATCTTCGCGAAAGATGAAGCAGGCATCGACAATGCTGTAAAACGGCACCACCTGGCAGATGATGGTATTGACGAAGGAACGCAGCAGAAACGCCTTCACAAATCCAGGGTTCTGACCATCGGGCTGATTCACAATGCGAATGCCCAACCAACGTTTGGCAATGGTTTGGCCGCTGTTCGTGAGCAAGATGATGTTGTAAATCGTCAGGCCGAGGAAAGCGAGTCCGGCAATGATGAAGGAAACTATCGCAGAGACTGGAACTTCATTGTTCGACTTTTCAGCACCACTCAACATGGCTATTCCGGCCACCAGTGGCAGCCCCACGGCAAACGCTCCCACCAGTCCATCGAGTAAGGAAGCCCCAAGCCGACTGCCACGCGAAGCCAGAGCGTGCTGAGGCTTCATCGCTGCTGAGACGACGTTTGATTGCGGAGCTGCATACGGATTGAAGCCAGTAATGGTCGGGAACTGGGGTGTCGCGGCAGCTTGCACAGATGCAAAGCGCGTGGACACAGGCTGCCAGTCCGCCATGCCCTCGGTCCAATACAGGTCATCACCAACAAACTGGCCTGACGTGATGCCGGTTTGAATTTCCTGCTCGGCAAAGACGCCAAGCTGTTGGCCGCTGCGTGCGATGTGAAACTGAGTCATGCGGATGAATGAAGGTTCAGAAAGCGACTGTCGAGAAAAAATCTAACTCATGTTGCGCCGCCCATGCAGTGCTTGGTAGAGCGTTAATTCATCGACATGATCGAGATTGCCACCCGCAGGCATGCCTTGTGCGAGTCGGGTGATAGAGATGCCCGCAGGGCGCAGTAAATCAGCGATGTAGCTGGCGGTGGCTTCGCCCTCGACATCGGAACCGAGGGCGATGATGACTTCCTCAGTGTGCAGATCGCGCACGCGATGCACGAGCGACTCCATGCGCAGGTCTTCGGGCGTCACGTTGTCGAGCGGTGACAACCGACCGCCGAGCACATGATACAGGCCCTGAAACGCACCGCTGCGTTCAAGCCGCAGCACATCGGCGGCCTGCTCGACGACGCAAAGCAGGCGCTGCTGACGCCGAGGATCGCGGCAGAGCAGGCAGGCACCATCGCTTTCAATGAAGAAGCCGCAGTCGGGGCAAGGAACGATGCGATCCTTGGCCTCGTTGAGGGAATTCGAAAGTGAGGTGATGCGCTCATCGCGCATTTGCAGCAGCCAGATCATCAGACGCTCCGCGCTGCGCGGGCCGAGGCCGGGCAGCGACTTCAGCTGGGCGATGAGACGCTGAATAGCGGGTGGATAGTCGATGCGCACGACGAGAATGACGAATCAGGTGGCGGCAAGTTTGCGCGCGTGTTTCGGCGTATCCTTTTCAGGGATAGATTTTTCTTTCAGAGCAACCTCGACACGATCCGTGAAGTATTTCAACGGCGCATCGTCGCGGCCTTCGATGGTGGCGTTTTTGAAGCTTTCGAGCGCTTGTTTGAGGTCACCTTTGCGATACTGCACCACGCCCTGCCAGAACGCATCGCGTGCGCGGGTATCCTGCTCGTGCAATGTGCCTTTTTCGGCGAGAAGTTCATAAACTTCGCTCATCTGACTAGAGCCGGCCGCGCTGACCATCTCCATCGGTCTTACTTCCGCGTTGTCCTTCACAAGTGCGTAGGTGCGCGCGCTAATGAGAACTTTGCTGCCGTATTCAGCATTCAAGGCACAGAGCTGTGCGGAAAAATCGATCACATCGCCAATGGCACTGAAACTTTCAAAGTGACTGACGCCAAACAGTCCGCACACCGCCGGGCCAGTGCTGAAAGCCACACCGATCTGCGCCTTTTTACCAAAACGTTGCTCAATCTCACGCGTGACGACGCCTAGCTGAGTGCGTAGCACTGCCGCCACCTGAACGGCATGCAGCGCGTGATGTTCATCTGATAGCGGGAAACCAAAAAACACGCGCACCTGCCGCGCATCACAGTCATCCAGATAAGCACCGCGGGCGATGAGGAATTCGGTGACGCTGCGCTGAAAGTGCGTGGCCAGTTCTTCGAACTGCGGAGCCTCGATGCCCGTGCTAAGCTCAGCGTGATTGAGCAGTCGGCAAGTCAGCACAGTGATTTCACGACGCTCGGTCATCTTCGCGGGATTGTTTTGATCCGCCAGCTCCTCAAACAAGCGCGTTGAAAGCCTGCCGACAAAATACTCACGCATGACGTGGCAGCGATAACCGTTCACTGAACTACCGACGGCAATGCCCGCAATGCCCGCGAACCACATGGCCAGCGATCCTGACACTGGCTCAAACAAAATCCCGCTCATCGACATGATGCAGGCAAAAGTGATGGTGAGAAAAGTTCCGCCTAACAGGAAGGCCAGACGCCGCCACTGGGAAACCATCTCGATGCACACCCAGGCACTGACGAAGGCCATGATCGTGTAGTATCCATATTGCAGCCAGATGATCTGCTTCAATCCACCTTTCGGCAAAACGAAGCCACGAGCAAACAGTCCAGCAAACCAATCGGCGGTGCTGATGAAAAATCCAAAGTGATACAAGGCCAGCAGTGGGATGCAGACCAACACACCAATGAACATGGCGGCGGCGTGATTACGGTTCATGGGCAGGAAGATCGGGGGTGATGTCGATGATGTTTGAAACGGATGGTGCTTGCTGGTTGCGGCAGGCGCTGACGACGAGGTCACTGACAAACCTGTCGGGATTGGCAATCGCATCCGGTGTGATGCGGAAACGTGTCTCGTTCGTGCTGCGAGTGACGAGTTTCAAGCCAAAGGGATAGTCCTTGAAGAGCTTCACACACAAGGCTTCGACATGCATGCCCTCACGCTGCGCTCTGGCGGCCACGGCAGCGATGGCGGCGCTATCAAAATCGAGCGTGAAGCCGTGCTCACGCTGAAAACGCTCAGCAAAAGCGCGCACTTCACCAGCATGTGCCGCGCCGAGTTCCGTGATCATGCTGGCGGCGGCAGAGCGACAGAGTGCGAGCGTTTGCTCAGGATTTTTGACCAATTCCCCATCAATGTGGAGTTCGGGCAGGCCGAGACTGGGCATTTCAAATTTAAAATCACGCAGCACACGCTCCCATGCGGTTACAAGACCGCGCGCGCCGGTTTTTTCCTCCTCGGCACGGCTGGCGATCTCCCGCAACGCATCGTCTGCAAACAGCGCCTTCACGCCATAGGCTGCAAACTCGCGCTCATACTGGCGGATGAGGCTGCCTTCGGAATTTTTCATGATCTGGAACATGTCGTCCGCGCTGAGTGGATCGCACACGACGCGCACAGGCAGGCGGCCGATGAATTCGGCTTCGAAGCCGTAGTCGATAAAATCCTTGGTGCGGGCTTCGCGGAACAGATGCTCGGCGGCAGTGCCTTTTGAGTCGCTGGAGACAAAACCGATGGCTTTGCGATTCGTGCGTTTCTCAATGATTTTGTCGAGGCCGCTGAACGCACCGCTGACGATGAATAAGATGTTGCGCGTGTTCACGACCTCACGGCCTGTGCGGCCCTTGCGTGTATCGAACATCATCTGCATCTGGCTGCGCATGTCATTCGGCGCGTAGAGTGGCACCTCAGTTTCTTCCATGAGCTTAAGCAGCGTGGTCTGCACGCCACGCCCGCTGACATCGCGCCCACCACGTTCCGAGCCGCTACTGAGTTTGTCGATTTCATCGAGGTAAATGATGCCGTGCTCTGCCAGTCCGATGTCGCCATTCGCTTTGGCCACGAGATCACGCACGAGATCATCGACATCTGCGCCAACGTAGCCTGTCTCGCTGAATTTTGTGGCGTCCGCTTTCACAAACGGCACACCAATGAGATCGGCGATGTGTTTGACGAGATAGGTCTTTCCGACGCCAGTCGGGCCGATAATAATGACGTTCTGCTTGGAAAATTCGAGCCGCGGTCCTTTGGTATCTGAAATACGATCTTCGCGTAACATCTGCGCGTGGTGATAATGATCGCACACCGCCGTAGCGAGCACCTTCTTGGCCTCATCCTGTCGAATCACGAAGCGATCGAGATGCGCTTTAATATCCGCTGGCTTGTAATTGAATTCGAACGCCTCACCATCGTCCTCTTTTTTCTCATCGGCTGGCTTCTCCTCACCATCAGCCGAAGGCCGTGTGCCATGTCCTTCCACACGAGTGAACAGCACCTGACCGCCGAGCGTGTTTTTGATGAAGTCCTCCAGCTTGCGCGTGATATCCTCCGGACTTCCGGGCGCTTTGGGTTTTTCGATCTCTGGGGTTTCTGGCGTGGAGTCGCTCATGGGGGCGCTGATTGTGCGCGAGGCAACGCCCGCTGACAAGCGGCACGATGTGTGCTGAAAAGGATGCAGAAATGACTTTTTTCAGAGTTGCACAGACCTTGGCACCCCCCATACTCCTCCCCCCGCACTATGTCCGCATCTGTCAAAGTCGCCGTCGTTGGAGCCAGTGGTTATTCAGGAGCCGAGCTCCTGCGCTTGTTGTTGCGGCATCCGAATGCAGAATTGGTGGCAGTGACGTCGCGTTCGCTGGCGGGCAAAGCCCTGTCTAAAGAGTTTCCGCGTTTCCGCGGTGTGGGTGTGGCCGATTCACTGACCTTCACCGCACCTGATGCTGCCGCCTTAAAAGCCGCCGGCGCTGAAATCGCCTTTCTGGCCGTGCCGCATGGTGTCGCATCCGAATATGCGAAACCGTTGCTCGAGCTCGGCCTCAAAGTCATCGACTTGAGCGCTGACTTCCGTCTGCGCAGTGCCGCGCTTTATGAGGAGTTTTATGGCCACGCTCACCCGGCGCCTGAATTGCTTGATGAAGCGGTCTATGCGCTGCCTGAGGTGCGTGCGGAGCAAATCAAGTCTGCGCGGCTCATTGCGTGCCCTGGCTGTTATCCCACGAGCATCTTGCTGCCGCTGATTCCGCTGCTCAAAGCGGGGCTGTTGGCGGATTCACCGCTTTCTGTCGCAAGCATGAGCGGCGCGAGTGGTGCAGGCCGCAAGGAAAGCATTCCACTGCTCTTTTGCGAGGTTCAAAACAGCGTGCGCAGTTACAGCGTGCCGCTGCATCGGCATTTGAGTGAAATCGGCCAGGAACTCGCCATCGCGGCCGGTCGCGAGGTGAAGCTGTCTTTTGTGCCGCACCTCATGCCGACACACTCGGGCATCTGCACCACGATTTTTGCGCAGCTGAAGCCCGGCGCGACCGTGGAGCAAGTCGGCAGCGCTTTACACACTGCGTATGATGCGCAGCCGTTTGTGCGGTTGCTTGGCGTGAATCAGTCTCCCGACACCAAGAACGTCACGGGCACCAATTTTGTCGATATCGGCTGGTCCTACGATGCGCGTGCGGGTCAGCTCATTTTGATGAGTGCGGAAGATAACATCGGTAAAGGCGCCTCGGGCCAAGCCGTGCAAAACATGAACCTGATCTGCGGCTTCGAGGCCACCGCAGGTCTGCTATACGTCTGATATGCCCCCTAGAGTCACTGAAGAACGCGAATGCCGCGTACCATTTAAAATCGTGCAGGGTGGCGTGACTGCTGCCAAAGGCTTTCGCGCTGGCGCTGTGACCTGCGGCATTAAAAATCCTGAAGCCACACGCCTCGACCTCGCGCTGATCGTTTCTGATGCACCCACTGTGACAGATGCTGTCTTCACCACGAACAAAGTTCGCGCGGCTTGCGTGCGCGTTTGCCAGCAGCACATCAAGGACAGCGACACGCGCGCGATCATCGCCAACAGCGGCAACGCCAACGCTTGCACCGGCGTGCAGGGCATTCAAGATGCGAAGGCAATGACGAAAGCCGTTGCCGAAGAACTCGGTGTTAAAATGCGTCAGGTGCTTGTGTGCTCCACTGGCATCATTGGCATGCCAATGCCCATTGAGCGCATCATTCCCAAAGTGCCCGATGTGGTGGCCAAGCTGAATCCTAAAGGCTCGGAAGATGCCATGCGTGCGATCATGACGAGCGACACCAAGCCGAAGACCTTTGCGGTCGAGGTGCCATGTGGCAAAGGCAGCTTCCGCATCGGCGGCATCGCCAAAGGTGCCGGCATGATTTGCCCAAACATGGCCACGATGCTTTGCTTCATTACTACTGACGCCAAAGTGGCCAAGGACGAGATGCACCGCGCCATGCGCTACGCCGTAGAGAAGAGTTTCAACTGCATCACTATCGACGGTGACACCAGCACCAACGACACCGTCATCGTGATGAGCAATGGCGCGAGTGGCATGCCCGCGATCAAAAAGAACACGCCTGAAGCAGAGTTGTTCCGCTGCGCTTTGCATAAGGTGATGCTCGAACTCGCCAAGATGATCGTGTGCGACGGTGAACGCGTGACCAAGTTCGTCGAAATTCGCGTGCGCAATGCCCGCACCCAAGCCGATGCGCGAAAAGTGGCCGAAACCGTCGCTAAATCACTTCTCGTGAAGTGTTCCTTCCACGGATGCGATCCGAACTGGGGCCGCATTATTCACGCTGTCGGCTATTCCGGTGCGCGGATTCGTGAGGAACTCATCGATATCTACTTTGGCGGCCTGCTGGCTTGCAAAGGTGGTCTCGCCACGAAAACACCCGTCACCGAAATGGAGAAGGTCGTGAAGGAACCCAAGTTCACCGTCACCATTGACCTCAACCTTGGCACCACGGGCTACACCGTCTATACAAGCGACCTCTCCGAGGAGTATGTCGATTTCAACAGCGCCGAATACTCCGCCGCCGTGCACGCGAAACGTCAGAAGGGCTTCGCATGAACTCTCAATTCGACAAATCCGCCGTCCTTCTCGAAGCCCTGCCCTACATGCAGAGCTTCCGTGGCTGCATGTTTCTGATCAAAGTCGGCGGCAGTGCCATGGAAGACCCGGTGCAGGTCGATTCGTTCCTGCGTGACGTTGTTTTCCTCGAAGCCGTGGGCATCAATCCCGTCATCGTGCATGGCGGTGGCAAGGCAATCTCCAAGGCGATGAACGAGGCGGGATTGCAGGCCAAATTTATTAGTGGCATGCGCGTCACCGATGATGAAACGATCAAGATCGTCGAGGACACGCTCGCCCGTGTCATCAACCCGGAGATCGTGACCAAGATCAATGCCTTCGGTGGCAAAGCAGTTGGCATTCCCGGCACGGAAGTGTTTCTGGGCGAGAAAATGAAGGGCGATCTCGGCTGGGTTGGCGAAGTGAATGACTGCAAGCTCGGTTTGATCCAGGCGGCTGTGGCAGGCGAGTTTGTTCCCGTCGTTTCGCCAGTCGCCCGTGAACTCGCATCCGGCAGAACGCTCAACGTGAATGCCGACCTCGCGGCATGTGGCCTCGCCAAGCGGCTAAAGGCCACCAAGCTCATCTTTCTCAGCGACGTGCGCGGCGTGATGCGTGATCCGAAAGATGACTCCACGCTCATCCCAAGCCTCGACGAGGCTGCAATCGCCAAGCTGAAGGCCGAAGGCATCATCAGTGGCGGCATGATCCCTAAAGTGGATTCGTCACTCGATTCGCTACGCGGTGGCGTCGGCAAGGTGCATCTCATTGATGGCCGCCTGCCACACGCACTGATCCTCGAAATCTTCACCGACGGCGGCATCGGCACGGAAATCCATTTGTAACAACGAGATGAGAACGAGTGATCAACTGATGCAGGAATTCGTCCTGCCAAACTACGGCCGTTACGACGTGTGGCCCGTGCGTGGCGAGGGGCCGTATGTTTGGGACCGCGACGGGAAGAAGTATCTCGACTTCGCGTGCGGCGTGGCTGTGTGCCCGCTCGGTCATTGTCCGCCGCCGGTCGTGAAAGCACTCACGGAGCAGGCGAACACGCTCATCCACGTCTCGAACTGGTATTGCATCGACAAACAGGCCGAACTGGCCCGCATCTTGGTCGAGGAATGCGTGCAGATTCCCGGCAAGTGCTTCTTCTGCAACAGCGGCGCGGAGGCCAATGAAGGCTTGCTCAAGCTCGCGCGCAAATACGGCCAGCAGACTGGCGGGCGGTATGAAATCATCACGTTCACGGGTTCCTTCCACGGACGCACCTTTGGCGCGATGACGGCGACGGCGCAGGAGAAGATCCACGGTGGATTCGGTCCGCTGCCGCCAGGTTTTCTCTATGTGCCGTTCAACGACGTGAAGGCGCTCGAAGCCGCAATCACGGATAAAACCATCGCCATTTTGATTGAGCCGATTCAGGGCGAAAGTGGCGTCAATGCCGTTACACCTGAGTTTTTGCGCACAGCGCAGCGTTTATGCCGCGAGAAGGACCTGTTGCTGCTTTTGGACGAAGTGCAGTGTGGTTTTGGCCGTGCGGGCGAGATGGCTGGCTGGCGCGGCATCATCCCTGGCGATGAAATTCAGCCTGATGGCATCAGTTGGGCCAAAGCCATCGGCAGCGGTTTCCCGCTCGGCTCATTCTGGGTCAATGATCGGCGCGATTTGAGCAAGGTGCTCGGCCCTGGCACGCATGGCACCACGTACGGTGGCTCACCGCTCGCGTGTGCTGTTGGCATCGCCACGCTGCGCACCATTTTGGACGAGAAGCTTTGTGACAACGCCAAAACACGTGGCGCTGCTATCGCGGCGACTGCGCGCGGCTGGAATCATCCGCTGATCAAAGAAGTGCGGCAGTTCGGCCTCTTCATCGGCTTTGAACTTAATGCCGAAGCGATCTCCGCGAAGTCGAGCGGTAAGCTGCCGTCCATCTTCCTTGCGCAAAAGCTGCTCCACGTCGGCATGATGGTCACGCCTGCGGGTCCAAACGTCGTCCGCTGGCTCTCGCCTCTCAACATCACCGAAGCGCATGCCGCTGAAGGGCTTTCCATTTTTAAAGGCGTGCTCGATACGCTCGCCTAAATCCGAACTGACATGAAACATCTCCTTTCCATCGAAGAACTCAGCGGAGCGCAGATCGAGAAGCTCGTCGATCTCGCCTGCGTGCTGAAAAAGGACCGCAAGGCCTCACCACAGGTGCTCAATGGCCAGCAGTGGGCACTCATCTTCACGAAATCATCCACACGCACACGCGTGAGCTTTGAAGTCGGTATTCGCGAGCTTGGCGGCTCGGTCATGTTCCTCTCTGGTGCCGATATCCAGCTCGGCCGTGGCGAGCCTATTAAGGACACCGCCCGCGTCATGGGCCGCATGATTCATGGTGCCGTCATCCGCACCTTTGCGCAGCAGGACGTCGTCGATTTCGCACAATTCAGCGGCATTCCGACGATCAATGCGCTGACCGATGATGAGCATCCCTGCCAGATTTTGGCGGATTTGCAGACGATCAAAGAGCGTCTCGGCGGCTGGAAGGGCAAGCGCGTTTGCTTCCTTGGCGATGGCGACTGCAACGTGGCTCGCTCATGGATATGGGCTTCAGCCAGACTGGGCTTTGAGCTTGTGATCGGTGCGCCGAAGGCATTCCAACCACAGGAAATCTTCATGCAACGTGTCCCCGGCAACAGCGTCAGCGTCGTCGATGATCCCGCCGAAGCCGTGGGTGCCTGCGATGTTGTTTACACCGACGTGTGGGTCAGCATGGGCAAGGAGGCCGAAAGCGCCGACCGCATCGAAACTCTGAAGCCCTGGCAGATCAACGCCGCTCTTATGAAGCACGCCAACCCCGGTGTCCTCGTCATGCACTGCCTGCCTGCGTATCGCGGCAAAGAAATCACCGACGAGGTCATGGAGGCGCACGCCGATGTGATCTTTGATCAAGCCGAGAACCGTCTGCATGCGCAGAAGGCGGTGATTGTGGAGATCACGCGGAAGGGTTAATTCAACTCATGAGCACTCCCGTCACCGCCAACAGCCCAATGGGCGTTTTTGATTCCGGCGTGGGCGGTTTGACCGTGGTGCGGGCGTTGCGGGATCTGTTGCCGAATGAATCCATCGTGTATCTCGGTGATACGGCACGCGTGCCGTACGGATCGAAGTCGCCGGATACAATTCGGCGCTTCTCGATGGAGGACACGCAGTTCTTGGTCTCGCATGGCGTTAAGGCCGTTGTGGTGGCGTGCAACACGGCGACGGCGCATGCACTGCCACTTTTGCAGGCGACGTTTCGTGTGCCGGTGATCGGCGTGCTTGGGCCAGGAGTCGAAGCGACGTTATCGGATGCGAGTTGTGAGCGCGTAGGCATCATCGGCACAGCGGGGACGATTCGGAGTCACGCGTATCAGCATGAGATCGCAATGCGGCGGCCAGATATCATGATCGAGGCGCGTGCGACGCCGTTGCTGGTGCCGTTTGTCGAAGAGGGCTGGATTGACCACCCGGCGCTCAAATCGGTGCTACGCGAGTATTTGAAGCCGCTGCTCGACAAGGGCATCGACACGCTGGTGTTGGGCTGCACGCATTATCCACTGCTCATTCCGGTGCTAAAGCGCATGCTTGGCAGTAAAGTCCGCCTCGTGGACTCGGCGAGCACTTGCGCGGAGCATGTGAAGACGAAGTTGGAGCTTGATGGTCTGCTGCGGACGGTGAAGTCAAAGCCGTCGCTGGAGATTTTTCTCACGGATCACTCCGAACAGGCGGAAAACATGGCGAAACGCTTTTTGGGCACCGATTTCGGCAAGGTGAAGAAGGCGGTCGTCTGAAGCGGACTATGGCAATCTCAAATTGCCCGGCGGTTACATCTCGCTAGCCTCGCACCAACATGTTTCCGCGCATCTTTGACCGCTACCTCGGCAGCCAGGTTGGATCAGCCACGCTGATCGGCGTGGCGTTGCTCAGCGGCGTGATGGTGCTGGGCAATGTTTACCGGAAACTGGATCAACTATTGGGTAACACGGAGCTGCCGCTGTCGGTGATCATGGAATTCGTGGCGCTGGTGATTCCGTTCTCGCTGATCTTCACCATTCCATGGGCATTTCTGACGGGTATCCTGCTGGTGTTTGGCCGTCTCTCTGCTGACAACGAACTGGTGTCGTTGCGCATGACGGGCATGTCGATGCTGAGGATCTGCGCTCCCGTGTTTGTGCTAGCGGTGGTGATGAGCGGAGTCTGCCTATGGGTCAATACGATCGTGGCCCCGGCGGCGAAGGACCGCATGAAACGACTGTTTTACCAGGTGGCGGTGAAAAATCCTGAAACACTGTTTCAGGAAGGGCAGGTGCTGGAGCGTGTGCCTGGCTACCGCATCTACACTGGCAAGCGTGACAACAAAACGCTGCTCGACTTGCACATCATCAAACTGGATAATAATGCGACGGCTGGCAGTTACATCCATGCACGTCGTGGGTTGATCGAAACTGTACCGGGCAAGTTGGATTTCACGATGCTACTCAAGGACGTGAGTATTGAGACCATGCCGAACAAGTTAGGGGACACGACTCATCCAATGATGCCGAAACCACTCGGTATGGCAGAGTTTCCCATCGAGTTCCCACTCTCCTCAATGCAAAAGGACGCCGTGCGCATCAATGCGAGTATGAAAACCACCAGCGCTCTGGCCGAAGAAGTAAACACATGGAAGGACACGGTCACCGGAGAACAACTCACCGATGTGACACGATCGCTTTCACGAACCGAACTGAACAAGCGCTATAGCTTTTCACTGGCTTGTTTCACCTTCGCACTGGTGGGGATCCCACTCGGGGTGACGGCGCAAAGGCGTGAAACCTCCTCGGGCTTCGCTCTGAGCTTGATTACGGCCACGGTGTACATCGTGTTTATCATCTTGGCGGACACGCTGAACGACAAACCAGGGGCCATGCCGCATCTCATCATGTGGGTGCCAAATGTGATCTTCCTCAGTATCGGCGGTTGGTTGTTCTACAAGCTGAGCCGGAAGTAGGGCAATCGTCTCGAATGCCGTGGTCTCAGATGCAAGCGGGACGCTTGCGCTACGAAAAAGGGGCGTCCGTTTCCGGACGCCCCGAGATTCAGGCTACATGATGATTGCGGGCAATGTGCCCGCATCACTCAGAGGTATTCGTTCACGAGATTTTCCATCATCTCCTGACGACCGCTGCCTAGCAGGGGCTCACCATTGGCGAGGACGTGGGCTTCGAGTTCGGCGAAGCCTACTTCGCCTTTTTCGATCTTCGCACCGATGCCGGTGTCGTAGGTGGCGTAGCGTTGCTTGATGAAAGCGTTGATACGACCGTCTTCGATCATTGCATAAGCGATCTTGAGGCCGCGGGCGAAGGCGTCCATGCCGCCGATGTGGGCGTGGAAGAGATCGACTGGTTCGAAGGACTCGCGACGGCATTTGGCGTCGAAGTTCAGGCCGCCAGTGGTGAGACCACCCATGCGGAGGACTTCCAGCATGATCTCAGTGGTGAGATAGATGTTCGTGGGGAACTGGTCGGTGTCCCAACCGATGAGCGTGTCGCCGGTGTTCGCATCGACGGAGCCGAGCGCATTCGCGGCGATGGCGACCTGCATCTCATGCCGCATGCTGTGGCCGGCGAGGGTGGCGTGATTGGTTTCGAGGTTGAGCTTGAAGTGTTCGAGCAGGTTGTGCTCGCGCAGGAAGTTCAAGCAGGCGGCGGCGTCGGAGTCGTACTGATGCGTGGAGGGTTCACGCGGCTTCGGCTCGATGTAGAACTGGCCTTTGAAGCCGATCTTCTTCTTGTAATCGACGGCCATGTGCAGCAGGCGGGCGAGGTGGTCGATCTCGCGCTTCAAGTCGGTGTTCCAGAGCGTGGCGTAGCCTTCACGGCCACCCCAGAAGGTGTAACCTTCACCGCCGAGGCGATGCGTGACATCCATGGCTTTCTTCACCTGAGCGGCAGCGTAGGCGAACACACCGGCATTCGGGCTGGTGGAGGCACCCTGACAGTAGCGTGCATGGGAGAAGAGGCAGGCGGTGCCCCAAAGGAGCTTCTTACCCGTCTGCTTCTGCGCTTTTTCGAGTTCGTCGGCCACGGCATCGAAGGCTTTGTTGCTTTCGGCCAAAGTGTCGAGTTCAGGAGCGACATCGCGATCATGGAAGCAGTAGTAATCGACGCCGAGCTTGTCCATGAACTCGAAGCAGGCCCACACGCGGCGCTGGGCGTTAGCGACGGAGTTGGTGCCGTCATCCCATGGCCGCTGGGCAGTGCCGCCGCCGAAGGGATCAGAGAGCGTGTTGCGCATCGCGTGCCAGTAGGCGACGCCGAAGCGTAGATGGTCACGCATCTTTTTGCCGCCTACGATTTCGTCGGCGTTGTAATGCTTGAAGGAAAGCGGATTGCGGCTCTTGGGTCCTTCGAATTGGATTTTCTGAATGTCGGGGAAGGCTTCGTTCATGGTAGGGGTGTCAAAAGAGGCGGAACACAACGAAGTGCAACTGGTTCGTCAGGTCCGATTGGACACAATTTGGGCCGAATTGGACGTGGAGCACAGCCTCACAGCGCCTTCTTATTCGTCTCCTCCGCCAGCCAAACGGAAATCAGCGTGATCGCGGCCATGCCAATGAGATACACTGCCACCGACCACGGTTTGCCGTGGCTTTGATCCAGCAAGGCCGTGGCAATGAGTGGGGCAAGTCCGCCTGCCAGCGGTGAGGCGAGTTGATAGCCGAGCGAGGCTCCGCTGTAGCGCACCCGCGTGCCAAACAGTTCCGAAAAGAAAGCGGCCTGCGGGCCATACATCGCTGCGTGTCCGATGAGGCCGATGACCACTGCCAGCACAACGAGCACCGACTGACGAGTTTCGATCATCCAGAAGAAAGGAAAGGCGAACAGCATCAGGAAGAACGCCCCGCCGAGATAAACCGGCCGCCGGCCCACACGATCCGACAACGCTCCAAAGCATGGGATCACGAACAACTGCACCGCAGAGCCGATGAGCACCGCATTGAGCAGCGTGGACTTCGGCATGCCGAGCTGCTGCGAGCCGTAGCTTAGCACGAGCACGGTGAAGATGTAGAAGAACGCGTTCTCCGCAAAGCGTGCGCCCATGGCGAGCAGCACGTTACGCGGATGATCACGCAACACGGCCATGATCGGCACCTTCGGCCCTGCGTTTTCCGTTTTAGCCTGCGTGAAGACCGGACTCTCAATGATCTTCAGCCGAATGAACATGCCGACACCCAAGAGCAGCACGCCGAGGAGAAACGGCACGCGCCAGCCCCAGGACAGGAATGCTTTCTCATCCATCGACGAAGCGAGCATGAAGACCGCGTTCGCCAGCAGCAGTCCCACCGGCACGCCGGCCTGCACCCAGCTCGCATAGAAGCCACGGCGGTTTTGATTGGCATGCTCCACGGCCATGAGCACCGCACCACCCCACTCGCCGCCGACACCGAAGCCTTGGATGAATCTCAAGAGGACAAGCAAAATGGGAGCCCAGACGCCGATCTGTGAATACGTTGGCAACAGGCCGATCAAAACCGTCGCAACACCCATCAGCATGAGCGTTGTCACCAGCATCGACTTACGGCCAATCTTGTCGCCAAAATGCCCGAAGACGATGCCACCGAGCGGTCGCGCAAAGAATCCGACCGCGTAAGTCGCAAAGGCCGCCATCGTGCCCGCGAGCGGATCGAAGTTCGGGAAGAACAGCTTGTTGAACACCAGCGCCGAAGCCGTGCCGTAAAGAAAAAAATCATACCATTCGATGGTGGTGCCAATGAAGCTCGCAATGACAACGCGGCGGGTGCTGTTGGCGGTGGACATGGTGAAAATTACGGCTTCTGCAACAACGCGAGAAAGGCATCCGGCTTGAGCGGCTGCGGCTTGTAGCCCAAACCTGTCAGCAGCAGGAAGTGTTTGTCGTCAGTAATGATGTAATCCGCATCCGCCACAATGGCGCAGTCGCTGAACTTGTTGTCATCGAGATCGCTGGTGATGACGTTGAAGCGGAAGCTCGGGTCGGTCCGAATCAAATTGCGCTGTGCCGTGGAAATCATGTCCATGACATTCAGAAACGACTGCCAGCGTACCTGCCCGATCCGGGGCAGCAGCAGTTCCTCATACTCAGTCATCACCTCGTTGCTTATCGCCCAGTGAAACCTGCCGGAGACCCATTCATGCAGGATTTGACGGTGCGGATGACTGAGACTCAGCATCGACAGCAGCGCATTGGTGTCGATGCAGACGATCATCACCGGTAGGGATGACGTGCGCGAAACTCACGCAACGCTTGGTCGATGTCGGCAAATTTACCGGCTTCACGGGCATCATCCGCCGCCGCGCCGATCTCATCCAGCAGGCGGTGGGCCTCGAGTTGTGTCAGCATGCCGTCCACCATCGCCAGTTCATCAGGTGAAAGCTTGTCGAGCTTTTGCTCGATGCGTGGCCGCAGATCCTGCGGGTCGGTGATTGTTGTGGTGCTCATGGTTCAGGATGCCACGGGTCATCATTTCTTCAAATCCTTCTCCTTGGCCGGTTCAGCGGCCTTCTTCGCCTTCGCCGCGAAGATCTTACGATCCCAGTTCTTCGCAATCTGCTCCGGTGTTGTCTCCGAGGGCACGCCGGATGCTGGCACATTGAGCTTGGCACTCCACAGGATGCCATTGAGCAGCAAACGGCGCTGATTCGCCTCGGCCCAGTTTGCATGCAGGTCGCAACCAGTGAAGCCGAAGCTGCGGCCGCCATCGGGACGCTCGTAGCTCCATGCGACGGTTTCAGCGCGACCGCTGTGCGCCTTGGCTTCCTCGGTTTTGCGGCTGCTGTCGGCCATAAGGCATTGCAGCAGATGCGTCACGCCTTTGTCGGCAAAATGGAGGTTGTAGAGCCAGCCGTCTTTGAGCAGCGGGAAGGGCTTCACGCCGTTGAGGATTGGATGAGTCGGGATGGTCGAGAAATCGACATCCCAGTGGCCGCGGCAGCCGATGTCGCTCTGAAACGCAGCGCCGAACATTGCTTTGAAATCAGCAGCGCGCTCTGGCTTGCAATCGACGCCTTGATGCAAAAGGACGAAGCCCGCACCCGCCTTCGCGAGTGATTGCATCTTCGCCCATCGCGAGGCTTCGAGGAAGGAGTGCTTATCACCACCGTCCATGTAAAGCAGCACGCAGCGTGCGCCATCGAGCACCGCTTCGTTTTTCGGCCAGCCTTCGGCCACCATCACGGGTGCGACACCGGGCACTCCCTTGAGCCATTCCATGAGCAGCGCACAACCGGCGAAGTACTCGTGCTGTCCCGGCTTGTTGCTCGGCATACCGGCGATGAGCACGATCTTCGCGGCCTTGGCATCGGCGGGCGCTTGCTCCAGCGGCACCTGCTGCTGCTCGGCGGTGAATTCGGCATGAATGGATGTAGCGAGGAAAAAAGCAAGAATGTAGCGGGTCATGATGGTCAGGCTGAAGGGTTGGACAGCGCAACACAAGACGAAATGCCAGGGCAAGCTCTTACAGCGCACCCAAAACGCACCTGTGGTGTTTGAAAGCACTACCATGAAGACAACCATCCTCCTTGCCCTGGTCTCCCTCCTCGGCGCAGCCACGCTGCGCAGCCAGTCCGCCGACACGCCTGTCGATTTCGACAAAGCCCGCCAGCTTTTCGAGAAGCAGCAGGGCGGCGGCACTCTCACCGCCGATGAAACCGCCTACATCGAAAAAGCCAAGGCCGCACATGATGCGCAGATGAAAAAGCAGGGCGGTAGCGGCGATCTGCCGCCGCAGGGACAAGACGGCATCGACTGGGAAAAGGCGCAGAAGCTTCATCAGCGTGACAACGCGGGCGAAAAGCTCACCGAGGATGAAAAAGGCTACCTTGTTAAAGCACGAGCGGCGTTTGCGAAGCGCAATGGCGGTGGCGGCTCAACAACTCAGCCTAGTAGTCCCGGCGCACCCTCAACCGACGGCATCGACTGGCAGAAGGCGCAGGATCTTTTCCATCGTGAGCAAGGCGGTGAAAAGCTCAGCGAGGCCGATCAGAAGTATCTCGATCATGCCAAAGAAGTCCGCAGCCGCGGTGGCAATGGCGGCGGAAATCGTGGAGGTGGTGGCGGCACCGTCGGCCAGCGCAAGGCTCCTGCTTCACTCAAACCACTCTCCGACATGACCGCCGATGATGTGTATGAAGGCGAAGACGGCGGCCTTTATGGCAAGGGCAGCAACGAACCACCCGAAGCACTCAAGAAATCCGCCGATGCAGCACTCGCGCAGATCAAGCCGCTCGATGCCGAGGGCAAGCCGGCCGACAGCGGCAAGATCGTCCTCATTTCCATCAGCATGTCGAATGCCACGCAGGAGTTCTCCTTCTTCAAAGGCATCGCCGATGCCGACAAACGCAAGTCCGACAAGCTCACCATCGTCGATTGCGCGCAAGGCGGCCAGACCATGGCCGCGTGGGCACCACCCGAAGGCCGCAACTGGGATGAGGCCATGAACCGCCTGCAGCGGGCCGAAGTCACGCCTCAGCAAGTTCAAGTCGCGTGGATCAAACTCGCCAACGCCGCCCCCAACGGATCGAAGACCGATCATCTCACCAAGCTCGAAGCCGACACCACCACCGTGCTGCAAAACGCAAAGAAGCGTTTCCCGAACATCCGCATCGCCTACCTCGGCAGCCGCATCTGGGCCGGCAACGCCAGCACCGGCCTCAATCCCGAGCCCTATGCGTATGAAGGCGCCTTCGCCGTGCGCCATCTCATTCAGAAGCAGATCGGCGGCGATGAAGCTCTCGCCTCCGCCAAATCACCGCTGCTCGTCTGGGGCCCCTATCTCTGGGCCGAAGGCGAGAAAGGCCGCAAGCTCGACGACCTGAAGTATGTCAAAGACGACTTCGCCGGCGACGGCACGCATCCGAGCAACAGCGGTCGCGAGAAGGTGGCGAAGCAGTTGCTGGAATTCTTTGCCACGAGTCCGCTGGCAAAGGGCTGGTTTGCTGGGAAGTGAGCGCCTTGCTCAGCATCAGTGTTCAATAGGACGCGCATGGGTGTCCTATTCGACAATACTGTTGCCCGTAACTCGTATTCGAGACAAGGACCGCACCCATGAACCTGCTACCCAGTTGGTTCTCGACAAATTTGTCGGCCATCCAATAGTTGGGCCTCATGAATACGCAAGCCATGGACTTCGCCTCGCTGAGAGCTGAACTTCAACAAGGTCTCGCCTTGTCGAAGCAGGGTTCCTATGAGCGTCGCATGCCGGCCAAGGAGGCGCTGCCGAAAATTCGCACTGCACTAAAGGGCTTGCGCGTCCTTGCACAGCAACAGTCAACCGCTGAAGTTTGGC
>Ga0114970_10001296_pt1 | contig 18656 bp, 18 predicted proteins | sample M_140205_XF_Meta_FD_87030 | JGI IMG/M metagenome (GOLD analysis project Ga0114970, IMG submission 87030) | Freshwater microbial communities from Lake Montjoie, Canada to study carbon cycling - M_140205_XF_MetaG | ecosystem: Environmental > Aquatic > Freshwater > Lake | place: Lake Montjoie... | reverse complement strand
TGTCTTGATTTCACAGCTGGGTTATTTAGTTACCGTAAATGTGGCAACTAGCGCCGCTGTGCGAAGTGCGCAAGAAGGAATTACCCGCGGTGTTGGTTATACGCCATACACGTTTGCATATTTTGTGATGTTGTTACCTTATTCAATTGTCACAATTTCTATTATTACAGCGATCTTGCCTCACATTTCAAGACTTGCTTTAGAAAAGAAGGCTGGCGAAGTTCGCGAGCAACTGATTCGTGCAATTAAATTAGTGGGAGTAATTACAATTCCTAGCGCCGTAGCATTTTTATTGTTCGGTCCGCTTATTACTTCCGTCATATTTGTTGGTATCCCATTAGAAGATGCGCGTTATATCGGCTATGTATTGGCTGCATTAAGTTTTGGTTTAGTTGCATTTTCGATCAACTTAATCTTAATTCGCGGTTTCAACGCCTTTGAAGACACGCGTACACAGGTTATTTCAATCTTAATCATTAACATTATTGCTGTTGCTTTGTCTTATGTTTCTCTCTTCACTTTACAAAACCAATGGGTGACCGTTGGGTTAGGGTTTGCTTTTTCAATTTCATACATAGTTGGTTTGCTTGTTACTTTGTCTTTATTGAAAAAACATACGGGTGCTATTTCAGTAAAGGAGTTCGCCGGACAACATGTGCGCCTCTTTGCTGCATCTGTGACAGTCATGCTTCCACTATTTGCTCTCACCCAATATTTAGATTGGGTTGGTATTGAATTAAGTAAACTAGCTCGCCTGGGAGAACTAGTTATTGTGATGATTTCTGCATTACTTGGATATTTAATTGCTGGAAAAGCTGTAGGTGTTGAGGAAATCACAATGATTCGACACTTTAAAGGTTCGGTTATGCGGCGTCCTGCCGCCGAGGAATAAAGAGGATAAGTTAAGGGTTTAAGGGGGCACCATGGTTAAGAAAAATGATGTGCGAAATGTAGTTATCGTCGGCTCAGGTCCGGCTGGATATACGGCTGCAATTTATGCATCACGTGCACAATTAGATCCAATTATTTATGAAGGATCAGTCACCGCAGGTGGTGCGCTCATGAACACAACTGAGGTGGAAAATTTCCCTGGTTTTATAGATGGCGTTATGGGCCCAGATTTAATGGATAACATGCGCAAGCAAGCCAAGCGATTTGGTGCAGAGTTAATTACTGACGATATTGTTGAAATGGATTTAACTTCTGAAATTAAAGTTTTAAAGGATGGCTCAGGAAATACAGTAAGAGCCAAATCGGTAATTCTGGCCACGGGAAGTGCATACCGTGAAATTGGTTTGGAAAATGAAAAACGTTTATCAGGTCATGGTGTTTCATGGTGTGCAACATGTGATGGTTTCTTTTTCCGAGGGCAAACAATTGCAGTTGTAGGTGGGGGAGACTCAGCGGTTGAAGAGGCAACTTTCCTTACGCGCTTTGCCGAAAAGGTGGTTCTAATCCACCGCCGCGATGCTTTACGTGCATCCAAAATTATGGCTGAACGCGCTGCCGCAAATCCAAAAATTGAATTCTTGTGGAATACCGAAGTTATTGATGTATTGGGTGCAGACAAAGTATCTGGATTGAAGCTGCGTAATACTATTGATGGAACTGAATCAACTCGCGACTTCACGGGTTTGTTTGTAGCAATCGGACATATCCCGCGCAGTGAACTTCTTTTGGGGCAGATAGATTTAGATGATGAAGGTTATGTAAAAGCTGAAGGGCGATCAACGCGCACAAACATACAAGGGGTTTTTGCCTGTGGTGACCTCGTCGATCACACCTATCGTCAAGCAATTACAGCAGCAGGTTCGGGCTGTGCCGCGGCTTTAGATGCAGAGAAATTCTTAGCAGGACATTAAAGTTCTCACACAAACAACAGATATCAAGGAGTAAAAAATGGCTACGAGCAAAGTAACAACAGCAACTTTCGATGCTGAGGTACTAAAGAGCAGCACCCCTGTATTGGTCGATTTCTGGGCTGAATGGTGTGGTCCTTGCCGTGCCGTTGGTCCAATTCTTGAGGAAATCTCGGATGAATACGGTTCAAAGTTAAAGATTGTAAAACTCAACACTGATGAAGAGTCTGCGATTGCAATCAAATACGGAATCACATCTATTCCTACAATGAATGTTTATGTCAATGGTGAAGTTGTAAAGACAATTGTTGGCGCAAAGCCAAAGCCTGCGATGTTGAAGGAACTTGAAAGCTTTATTTCGTAGTTAATTCATGTCCCATTTAGACGAGTCGGATATCCGATCATTTCAACAGTCCCGTGGCTTAAGTGTCACGGGAATTGTTGATGACCAGACGGCACGTGCATTAGAAGAAGCTCGGTGGAAGTTAGGTGATCGCTCACTAAATCTTCAGGAAGCGCCCTTGATGCGCGGAGATGATGTTGCAGCATTGCAATCTCGACTAACTGAGATGGGTTTTGATTGTGGTCGTGTAGATGGGATTTATGGACCGCGCACTGAAATTGCGGTTAAAGATTTTCAAAAATCAGTAGGTATTGCAACTGATGGCAAGTGTGGACCAGCAACGATAATTGCTTTGATTAGATTAACTAAAATCGTTTCCGGTGGCGCGCCTGCTGCAATGCGTGAAAGTGCTACGCAGCGAAACCGTGGACCAGCACTTGCAAACAAAACTATTGTTTTAAATCCTGAAGGTGAAGACCCTCTCGTTTACGATGTTGCGGTTCGAACAGAAGGACGTATATTAGCGTTAGGTGCATCAGTATTTTTGACTCGAGGTGCAACTAATAATCCAAGTGAAAGCGAACGAATAGCTTTTGCAAATAACAGTAACGCCGATCTAATGATTTCTTTACATGAAGATAGTTATAAGAATGAAAATGCACATGGCGCTGCAACTTATTTTTACGGTAGTGACGCACACGGCGTGCATTCAATTGTTGGTGAGCGGTTTGCATCTTTAGTTCAGCGTGAAATATGTGCACGTACTGATTTTGCTAACTGCCGTACCCATGCCATGACGTGGGATTTATTACGGTTAACAAAGGCTCCGGCGGTTCGAATTGATTTGGGGTATAAAACTAATCCTGGCGACATAGGTCGAATGTCTCGTCCTGATTTTCGTGACGTAATTGCTGAAGCTTTAGTTATTTCAATACAACGGCTGTATTTGGCGGCTGAAGATGATGCAAAAACTGGAACTTTGCGTATTTCAGATCTGCGTAAAGCTGGTATTCGCCGTTAATTAGTGCGCTGGCTCTAACTGGCATATGGGAGACTTAAGCCATGTCTGAAGTAACGCCTCGTTTTGCTACCGGTGCACCTCAAAATCTTGAGGAGCGCTTTGCTGGACGTGCCGCGCACATGAAGCCAAGTGAGATTCGTTCTCTGTTTGCTGTTGCTTCTCGGCCCGAAATTGTTTCTTTAGCTGGTGGAATGCCAAATCTTTCTGCGCTACCTATGGGAATGATGGCTGATGTAGTTCAGAAGTTGATTTTAACTAACGGCGCCGAAGCGTTGCAGTATGGCAGCGGACAAGGGCATCCAAAACTACGCGAGCAAATCTGTGAAGTAATGGCGCTAGAAGGAATCCGTGCGAACCCAGATGATGTTTTGGTAACAACTGGTTCGCAGCAAGCCCTTGATTTAATCTCGCGAATCTTTATTGATCCAGGCGATGTTGTTTTAGCTGAAGCGCCTTCATATGTTGGAGCACTTGGCACTTTCCATCAATATGAGGCTTCAGTCGTCCATGTTGAAACCGATGAATTAGGTCTAGTCCCAGAAGCTTTACGTGTGGCGATTAAAAATGTCCGCGCCGCGGGACGACGGATAAAGTTCTTGTACACAATTCCAAATTACCAAAACCCATCCGGTGTTCTACTTCCGGCAGATCGTCGTACTGAAATTTTAACTATCTGCCGTACTGAGGGAATTTTTGTTGTGGAAGATAATCCTTACGGCCTGTTGGGTTTTGATAAGCCATCTCCCAATGCAATGCGTGCTGAAGACTCTGAAAATGTTATCTATCTTGGTTCGTTCTCCAAAACAATTGCTCCGGGGATGCGAGTGGGTTGGGCCCTTGTCCCGCCATCTTTAAAAGAAAAATTAATCATTGCCAGTGAGTCTTCAATTCTTTGCCCATCTAATTTTTCACAGTTAACTATTTCTAGTTATTTAGCCGATCAACCCTGGAGAGATCAGATTGCATCTTTTTGCGATCTATACAAGGTTCGTCGTGATGCAATGTTGGAGTCGTTAGATGAATTTTTCCCGGCAACTGCTAAGTGGACAAAACCAGGTGGTGGATTTTATGTTTGGGTTACTTTGCCCCCTGAAATCGACACTAAGGCGTTAATGCCTAAAGCAATTGTTGCCAAAGTTGCATACGTACCTGGGACTGCTTTTTATGCTGATGGTTTTGGTTCTTGGTCTATGCGCTTGTCGTATTGCTACCCAACCCCAGAGCGAATTCGCGAAGGTGTTAAAGCTTTGGGTGGGGTTATTAAAACCGAGATGTCACGCCGTGGTGGAAACCAGCTGAACTAACTTTGAATTGCTTTGGCGATTCTTTTTAAATCAGCAGTTCCGGCAAACTCAATAACAATTGTTCCTTTATTTGTACTGCCTTGAATAGAAACTCGTGTATCTAATGCGTCGCCGATTTCATCAGCAATTTCTTGAAGTTCAGGGCTGGCAGATTTAACGTTCTTTAACTTCTTTGCACCTTTTCGTTTTGGTGCACCAATTGAAATAATCTCTTCGACCGCGCGAACACTGAGACCTTGCGCGATTATTCGTGCCGCTAGTTTTTCAATCTCTTGCGCGTCAGACAAACTTAGCAATGCACGTGCGTGACCCGCGCTTAGTGAGCCATTAATCAGTTTTTGTTGCACACTAGTTGGCAAAGCCATTAAACGGATTGTGTTAGAAATGAGCGGGCGAGAACGTCCTAGTTTGGCAGCAAGCTCTTCATGTGTGCAGTTAAAGTCAGTTAAAAGTTGGGTGTAAGCGGCAGCTTCTTCTAATGAATTTAATTGGCTGCGATGAATGTTTTCAATAAGTGCTTCACGCAGTAATTCGTTGTCTGGAGTTTGGCGAATAATTACCGGAATTTTTGTTAAGCCAGCGGCTTTAGCTGCGCGATAACGACGCTCACCCATAATTAATTCATATGTGCCGTTTGGTTTTGATCGCACTACAGGAGGTTGCAAAATTCCAATCTCTTTAATTGAAGCAGTTAACTCTGCGAGTGCTTCGGGATCAAAATAACTACGGGGTTGGCGAGGGTTTGCAACAATAGAGTTAATATCAACTTCGTTTTGTGTTGCAACTTCGGTTCCATCAACAGTTAATGAAGTTGGAATCAATGCATCTAGGTTTGTACCTAGCCCACCTCGACGTGCCACTATGCAATCTCACCTTCGCGTTTGTAATTAATTGAAACAACATTTGAATCAAATGGTTTTCCGCGCTCTGCTAATTCGCGTGCAACAGACATATAAGCAATTGCACCTGGTGATGCTGCGTCATATGTCATTACGGTTTGATTAAAGCCTGGTGCTTCAGATACACGAACTGCGCGAGGCACAGGAATATCAATTAATTCATTTGGGTAGTGTTTACGAATTTCTTCAGCAACATCATTTGCAAGACGTGTTCGACTATCAAACATGGTTAATACAAATGTTGAAAGTCTTAGTGAAGGATTTAGGCGCTTCTTAACTAGATCAAAAGTTTTTAATAGTTGAGACAAACCTTCAAGTGCGTAGTACTCACATTGAATAGGAACCAACATTTCTTTGGCAGCGGTCAATGCATTAATTGTTAATAAACCTAAACTTGGTGGGCAATCGATAAAAATATAATCAAGTGGTTCACCTGTGTTACTTCGTTCAGTTGCTAATTCATCAATTGCATCTTTTAATCGCATCTCGCGAGCAACCATTGGTACTAATTCAATTTCAGCTTGTGCAAGTGATGTATTTGAAGAAATACATTCCAATGAAGGAAAACCTTTGACTTTTTGGCTGGCTTTGGCCAAAGAGATATCACCCATCAGCACTTCATAAATTCCAGGGTTTTCTAGGTGTTCAACTCCCAGCGCGGTGGATGCATTTCCTTGAGGATCAAGGTCGATAACGGCCACACGTAGCCCACCCATAGATAGGGCTGCTGCAAGATTTACTGTGGTTGTGGTTTTGCCTACCCCGCCCTTTTGGTTGGCAACGGTGATGATTCGAAGGGAGGCGGGTTTGGCCATCGCCTCTTTAAGCCGGCGAACTCCGACTACCTGTTTTGTTTCACGTGAATCATCCACGGGCGCTAGTTAAGCACCTTTACGAACCTCCACGATACGTCCAAGCTCAATTCCCTCGCAATTTACTTCGTGGAGCATGGCTTTTGGCACGGATTTCATCTCTTCTTCGGCTGATTTACCTTTAATCGCCATTAATGAGCCATTTGTTTTTAAAAGGTGCCAGCTCATCTTCTTTAACTTCTCCAACGGGGCAACGGCGCGGGCTGTTACGTAATGGGCTGTCGTCCGAACATCTTGGGCTTGGCCTCGAATTACCTCAATATCAAGGCCTGCAACAGCCTGCTTTAAAAACTCGGTCCGTCGTTCAAGGGGTTCAATAAGGGTGACATGTAAATCTGGGCGGGCTAAGGCGATAACTATTCCAGGAAGGCCTGCTCCAGAACCGATATCAAAGACGATTGAGCCTTCTTTGAGCAGCGTTGTGACCGGCAGGCAGTTAAATATGTGGCGTTCCCAGATGCGATCTGCCTCGCGAGGGCCGATTAACCCACGCTCAATTCCAGCGCTTTCCAGGAAAGCGGCATAGGCCTTGACCCGCTCGATATCAGGAAAATACCGTTCGATAAGGGTTTCACGTGAAACCTGCATTTATGCTGGATAGATAACAACGTAGCGGCTTGGGTCTTCCCCGTCAGATTCGCTACTTAGGCCAAGCTCTTGAATCGTGTCATGGATAATTTTGCGCTCGAATGCATTCATTGGGGCTAGCTTGATTGAGTTTCCAGTGGTCTTAGCTTCCTCGGCCATCTCGTTGGCAAGCTTTGTTAGCTCCTTGCGGCGGTTGGCGCGGAAGTTATCGATATCAAGCATTAAACGGGAGCGATCACCTGTTGCTGTTTGAACTGCCAGGCGAGTTAGCTCCTGAATCGCATCTAGGACCTCACCGTCGCGGCCAACTAGGTGGTTGAGCTTTCCACCAACAATTGCCAGAGAAGCTCGGTCGTTTTCAACATCGATATCGATGTCGCCATCTAGATCTGCAATATCCAGTAACGCCTCTAGATAGTCAGCGGCGATATCGCCCTCTTCTTCCAGTTTAGCCACGCCTTTAACGGGCTTGCTTGCTGTTTCTGCCACAACTTCTACCTCTGCTACATCTTTTACTTCTTTAACAGCTTTTGTCTTTGCCATGTCGCTCTCCCTGTCGGGTTTGTAGTGAATTAAACCTATTTGTACTGATTTGTCCTATTTCTTTTTTTTCTTCTTTTTTGGTTGGTTTCGTTGCCCTTTGATCTCTTCTTCACTTTGGGCCACATCTGTATCGGGTGCGCTTTCTGCTTCCCCGTTTTTGTGGGTGCGCTTTCGTTGTAGTTCTTCATATGCAGGAGAACCGGGAGTTGGATTTCTTTTAATGACATAGAACTGTTGTCCCCATGTCCATAAATTTGTTGTTGACCAGTAAATCAAAACTCCGATTGGAAAGTTAACTCCTGAGATTGCAAATATTAATGGGAATGCATACAACATAATTTTTTGTTGTTGCAACATCATGTTGTTGCTTGAATCCATTTTTGGCATTCCCTTCATCATCAACTGACGTTGAGTGGTGAAAGTTGTTAATGACATAAATGCAATCAAAATTACGGTAACTAATTTTACTGTCGTGATATCTGAACCTAAAAATGTTTGAGAAATAGGCGCGCCGAAAAACTTAGCTTGTGCAGCACTTACAACATCCTCTTGAGACAAGACACCGTGTTTAACTGGAGGGTTTTTTCCAATTCCGTTAAGAACAGTAAAGAGTGCAAAGAAAATTGGTGCTTGGGCAAGGATTGGAAAACAAGATGCGAGAGGATTTGTTTTGTGCTCCTTGTAGAGCTTCATCATTTCTTCAGATTGCTTTTGGCGATCGTCTTTGTACTTCTTTTGAATTTCCTTCATATGGGGTTGTAAAGCAGTTAAAGCTCGCTGGCTCTTGATCTGTTTAACAAAAAGTGGAATTAAAATCACACGAATGATGATTACAAGACCGATGATTGCCAATGACCATGAGACACCGCTGTCTGCACCGAATAGAGGTGAGAGTAAATCGTGAATAGTTACAATGACCCAAGAAACCGCTATATATAAGGGTTTTAAGATGCTATCCATTAACAGTTACCTTCTCTTTCACAACTACATAATCGACTCCGCCATGTGACCATGGATTACACCGCATTAAACGCCAAGCGCTCATTGCAATTCCTTTGATGCCATATGTTTCAATCGCGGTTACCGCGTAACTTGAACACGATGGGTAGTACTTACAACGTGGACCAAAAGCGGGTGAGATCCATTTTTGGTAGAACTTAATTGGTGCGACAAGAATTTTTTTCATTGTGTCGCCGCGCGATCTTTGCTTTTGCGAAGTAGGTTTGTAACAACGGTTGTAATTTCGCTGGAGCAGTCGGCGTTAGCTGACTTGTTTAGCCCGCGGATAACCAACAGCGCCCCTTGAGGTAGTGATGTGTAATGATCACGAATGCAGTGACGGATTTTTCGAGCTAAACGGTGGCGAGCTACTGAACTTCCAACGGCTTTGCTAATAATTAATCCTGCGCGGGCAGGGCGATCAAACTCTGTGATGTATAGGTAGCCGACAAAGTTGGTCGATGAGTATCGAATTCCACTCTTTGTTGCGCGGGCGAAATCCCCGCTCTCTGTTAGACGTGCGCTTTTGGCAAGCACGGTTGTCTTACCTGGAGATCCTTAAGCAGAAAGACGCGCGCGGCCTTTTGCACGACGAGCTGCAAGTACAGCGCGACCGGCACGTGTTGCCATACGGGCACGGAAACCATGCTTCTTGGCGCGACGACGAGTATTTGGTTGGAAGGTGCGCTTTGTCATGTCAAACTCCTAATTAATTGAAAATCTACTGCGGGCCAGAAATACGGGGGAAGCAAGGAGGTAACGGTAGAGGTCTGGGGATAAGCCGGTCAAACTCAGATGTTCCAGCCTCACGCGGAGAATGGTTGTGGATAACCAGTTGCTTTTTTTGCCAAACCGCTCTACTTTTACGCCCTCCTCCACAGGTTTCTGCCTTTTGGGGGCTTTATAAGGGCTCAACCTGAGGTTTAGACCACAGGTTGTGGATAACCCTGTGGATATCAGAGAGGCGCCAAAATGGCCGTTAAAGAGATCGAGGTAACCACTCTCTGGGAACGTGTAATTGAAGAAGTAGCTAAAGATGCCCCTCAACACCGAGCCTTTTTACAGTTAACAAAACCTCTTGGCTTGCTGCATAACAACGACCAAACAACTTTATTGGTTGCCGCCCCAAATCTTTTTGCAAAAGATGTTTTGGAGAGCCGTCTGCGCACAGTTGTGTGTGATGTTTTAACTCGCGAGCTTGGTGACAAGGTCAGCATCGCGGTAACAGTTGATGAATCTTTAGAATCCTCCGAAGAACAAAATGTTGAAGTCGATATTGAGTTTGTTGCACCAAAAACCGGAACAGGTCGGGATGACGCTCCTGCAAAAACCGCCGAGGTCTCACAACTTAACTCTCGATATATTTTTGAGACTTTTGTGATTGGTGCATCAAATCGTTTTGCTCACGCCGCAGCCGTGGCAGTTGCAGAAGCCCCAGCCAAGGCATACAACCCATTATTTATTTATGGTGAATCAGGTCTTGGAAAAACACACTTACTACACGCAATTGGCGCATATGCCAAGGAACTTTATGGCAGCGTTCGGGTTCGATATGTTTCTTCTGAAGAGTTTACTAATGACTTTATTAACTCAATTCGAGACGATAAAGCCACCGCTTTTCAACGCCGGTACCGTGATCTAGATGTATTGCTAGTTGATGACATTCAATTCTTAGAAAACAAAGAGCGTACCCAGGAAGAGTTCTTCCACACTTTTAACACTTTATACAACGCCAATAAACAAATTGTTATTTCTAGCGACCGCCCACCAAAACAATTGACAACTTTGGAAGATCGTTTACGTTCTCGTTTCGAGTGGGGATTAATCACAGACATTCAGCCTCCAGAACTTGAAACCCGTATTGCAATTCTGCGCAAGAAAGCTGCGCAAGATAAGTTAAATGCACCGGATGATGTCTTGGAATATATTGCAAGTAAAATCTCTACCAACATCCGCGAATTAGAAGGTGCTTTGATTCGCGTTACTGCCTTTGCCTCTTTAAATCGTCAAAGTGTTGATTTATCTTTAGCTGAAATTGTTTTAAAGGATTTAATTCCAAATGAAAACAATCCAGAAATCACTGGCGCCACAATCATGGCTCAAACCGCCGCTTATTTTTCTCTGACAATCGATGATCTTTGTGGAACATCTAGGTCTCGGGTTTTAGTAAATGCCCGTCAGATTGCTATGTACCTATGCCGCGAGTTAACCGAACTCTCGCTTCCAAAAATCGGCCAAACATTCGGAGGGCGTGACCACACAACGGTTATGCACGCCGATCGCAAGATCCGTCAACTGATGGCTGAGCGCCGTTCGATCTATAACCAGGTCAACGAACTCACCACCAGAATTAAGCAACAAGCGCGTTAAAAGCACGAATAGTTCGAAATGTCCGCTTTGTCATTCTTTACCCCCAGTTGGGGATAAGTTGTGGATAACTGTGGAGATCTTGGGCTTTTATGTGGATAGCTCGGTGCGGTTGCGGTGAAGAGTAGGAAGGGTAAGGGTGTGAACATGGTTTTTGTACACACCTTTTCCCAACTTATCAACACAGTTGTACAAGTAAAACGCTGTTGTGAACTGGGGTTTTTAGCTTTATACACACTAAAACTCTCTGGTTACTACGACTACTTTTATATACATAGATCTACGTGTGAAACGAACCTTTCACTGAATTGGGGCAGAGCATGAAATTTATAGTTGAGCAATCGGCGTTAGTTGATGGCGTTAATTGGGTGTCCCGCTCTTTATCAACCCGGCCAATTAAAACCGAACTCCTAGGAATCGTGATTGATGCAACCGGCGATCAGGTATATCTCTCTGCTTCTGATTTAGAAACTGCGAGTAAAGCCCACTTCGCTGCGGAAATAAAAGACGCGGGCAAAGTTTTAGTTCCTGGAAAACTACTAGCTGAAATCTCTCGATCTCTACCTAATAAACCAATAACTTTTGCATTAGATGGTTCACGAGTACTTGTAACAAGTGGAAACGCTAAATTTACTCTCCCAACACTTTCAGTTGACGAATACCCAAACTTGCCAGAACTTCCAGATACAACCGGAACAATTTCTAGTGATGTTTTTGCAACCGCAGTTTCACAAGTTGCCATTGCTGCCGGACGAGACGATTCACTACCAACTCTTACCGGAGTCCATGTAGAAATAAATCAAGAAACCGTCACTTTTGCTGCAACAGATCGATACCGTCTAGCAGTTCGCGAAATTCAATGGGAACCAACAACCCCCAATGTTTCTACTAGTGCCTTGCTACGAGCACGAACAATTGCAGATGCAGCAAAATCTTTAACTGGGACCAAAACAGTTTCAATCTCTTTTGCTCCGTCATCTAGCAATGATCGGTTAGCGGGTTTTGCTGGCGACGGAAAAACAATGACCTCGCGCATGTTAGATGGAACATTCCCTCCATACCGTCACTTACTCCCACAGGAGATCACATCAACAGCGTTAATTGAAGTAGCAACATTTTTAGATTCAGTTCGACGTGTTGCACTTGTAACAGATAAAACAGTCCCACTACGCCTAGATTTCAACAACAACACATTATCTCTAGAGGCTGGTGCAGGAGAAGAAGCACAAGCAACTGAAGCAATTGAAATCCTATTAACTGGCGAACCAATTTCAATTGCGTTCAACCCGGTTTTCCTGGCTGATGGCTTAACCGCAGTTGGAACTAAATTTGTACAAATCTCATTTACAGGTGCAAACAAGCCAGCGATCTTGATGGGTAAGAGCGATAAAGATGGTGCGCTTATCGAGAACTACCGCTACTTGTTAATGCCAATGCGTTATGCCTCATAATTTATCGGCCTAACTCATGCACATTAATAAGTTGGCTTTAACCAACTTCCGTTCATACCCTTCCTTAGAGCTTGAGCTTGAACCAGGTGTAATTACTTTTATCGGCGATAACGGATCAGGTAAAACAAACATTGCTGAATCCCTTATCTATTTATCCTTTTTATCTTCTCACCGAACCTCAAACAACACCCCACTAATCACTCTTGGTGCACAACAAGCAATCATCAGAACTGAGATTGAACGCGATGAACGTGTTTTACAAATAGACCTTGAAATTAATTCAAACAAAGCTAATCGCGCTCGAATAAATAGCAACCCAACCAGGAGCCAACGCGAAATTCTGGGTGCTTGTCAGATTGTTTATTTCTCACCAGAAGATTTGGATTTAGTGCGAGGAGAACCTGGTGGACGTAGAGATTTTCTCGACAGATTACTTATTACCCGCACACCGCGTATGGCTGGTGTTATCGCTGATTACGAACGCGTAGTTAAACAACGCAATGCGTTGCTAAAAACTAGATCATCAGCAAATGCATTAGCTCCTTGGAATGAACAATTAATAAAATTTGGCGCTCAGCTCACTGCAGATCGAATTGCACTTGTAGAAGCCTTAAACCCTTGGGTTACAAAAAACTATGCAAATTTAAATGAAGTTAAACCCGCGTCAATCATATATAAAAGCAGCACCGAAGGTGTTAGTAATAATTTCGAAAACAATATAGAAGTTTTAACCCAACGCCTAGAAGAAGTGGCCTACCAAGAAATTGAGCGGGGTGTTTCTTTAATTGGTCCACACCGCGACGACTTACATCTACATATTGGTGATTTTCCAGCAAAAGGTTACGCCAGCCATGGCGAATCATGGTCTATGGCAATCTCCCTAAGAATTGGTTCATTTAATTTACTAAAAAGTGAAGGTTCCGAACCAATTCTCATTTTAGATGATGTTTTTGCAGAGCTTGATACTTCCCGTCGCAAACAGTTAATGTCTGCGACTCAATTAGCAGAGCAAACAATTATTACCGCAGCTGTTGAATCTGATCTACCAAAAGAACTACTCACTCAAAAATTTTATGTAACCCCTGGAGTTGTAAAGAAAGGAAAGAGTTAATGACAAAAAGAGATTTAGCTCTTGATCTTTTTAAACTATTTAAAACAGGAGCAACTAGGAAACCTAACAAACCCGCACCAACAAAAACTGTAGGCCAAGCAGGCGACCCGGAGTTAATCGGCAATCTTGTTAGCAATATGATTCAAGAGCGTGAATGGAACAGTGGATTGGCTGAAGGTAATCTTTTTATTACATGGGCCGCAGTAGTTGGCGCAGAAATTGCACAACACGCAACACCAATTTCAATTTTAGATTCAACACTTACAATTCAAACATCATCAACAGCTTGGGCAACACAGTTGAATTTAGTTGCAGATAATTTGTTGGCCACAATCCAAGCCGATCCATCAGGTGCCACAATTGAAAAACTACGATTTATTGGTCCTAACGCCCCAAGTTGGAAAAAAGGGGTCCGGACTATCAGAAACGCCAGAGGTGTCCGCGATACCTATGGATAAGCGTTAAACCCACTAGGAGTCCTCAACCCTGCGTCGAAAGTTCGGCTATACCCATACACAAGGCTTATTTTGGGTATTTCTAATTCAGTTTTCCCACTAGGATAAGCGGATGCCGGAAGGAATTTCCTTCCCAGACGCCCTCAGAGGGCAAAACAGCGTAGTGATCGTGAAGGGAGCTCCATGGCCGAGAACACCTATGACGCCAGTGCAATCACGGTTCTTGAAGGACTTGAGGCCGTTCGCAAGCGTCCAGGTATGTACATCGGCTCAACCGGAGAACGCGGCCTCCACCACTTGGTTTATGAAGTTGTAGATAACTCAGTTGATGAAGCGTTAGCGGGCTACTGCACCGAAATCAATGTGACTTTAATGGCCGATGGTGGCGTAGAAGTTATTGATAACGGGCGCGGAATCCCGGTGGACATTCACCCCGTAGAAAAAAAGCCTGCACTAGAAGTAGTACTCACTGTTTTACATGCGGGCGGAAAATTTGGCGATGGTGGTTATTCAGTCTCTGGTGGACTTCACGGAGTTGGTATCTCGGTTGTAAATGCACTCAGCACCGATCTTTCAGTCATTGTCCAACGCGATGAAAGTTTTTGGTATCAAGATTACAAATTAGGTGTGCCAACTGCGCCAGTAAGAAAAGGCGATCCATCTACTTTAACCGGAACAACAATTAAATTTTGGCCATCAAAAGAAATCTTCGAAACAACAGATTTCTCCTTTGAGGTTCTATCAACCCGGTTCCGTGAAATGGCCTTTCTTAATAAAGGTTTAATTCTTACTCTCACAGATGCTCGTACCGGACACGTTGACGAAAAGGGCGATCAACTAACAGTGCGATATCAATACCAAGGTGGAATTTCAGATTTTGTGCGCCACTTAAATTCAACGCGCGGCGAAACGCATAAATCAGTTATCTCTTTTGCATCAGAAGATAAGAAAAATAAGATTGCCCTTGAAGTGTCTATGCAATGGAACGCGGGTTTTAGCGAGTCTGTATATACATTTGCTAACACAATCCATACCCACGAAGGTGGAGCGCACGAAGAAGGTTTCCGAACTGCGCTAACTTCTGTAGTAAATAAATTTGGCGAAGAAGCCGGCTTTATTCGCAAGAAAGAAGATCGCTTAACTGGAGACGATGTTCGTGAAGGTTTAACTGCAATCGTCTCAATCAAACTGGCTGATCCACAGTTTGAAGGTCAGACTAAAACAAAACTTGGAAACACCGCGGCAAAAACATTTACACAAAAAGTTGTTAACGAAGAACTCACAACTTGGTTTGAGCAAAACCCAGCTGAAGGTAAAGAAATCGTACGTAAAAGTATTGATGCTGCAGCTGCTCGAGTAGCTGCGCGCAAAGCCCGTGATTTAAGCCGTAACCGTAAAGGTTTACTAGAAGGCCGCGGAATGCCAGGAAAGTTGGCGGACTGCCAATGGACCGACCCATCAAAATGTGAGCTTTATATTGTTGAGGGAGATTCAGCTGGCGGTTCCACAAAAGGCGGTCGTGATTCACGAAACCAAGCAGTTCTACCTATCCGCGGAAAAATATTAAATGTTGAAAAAGCTCGCATTGATCGAGTTCTACAAAACAACGAAGTTCAAGCGTTAATTACTGCACTTGGTACGGGTGTTCATGATGATTTCGATATTGAAAAACTTCGATACCACAAGATTATTTTGATGGCCGATGCTGATGTTGACGGTCAACATATCCGCACACTTCTTTTAACTTTACTTTTCCGCTTCATGCGCCCATTAATTGAAAATGGTTTTGTTTACTTCGCACAACCTCCACTTTATAAACTTAAATGGGGTGGCAAAGAAGCCGTGGAATATGCTTTTAGTGATCGCGAACGTGATGGAATGATTGAACTGGGTTTAACTGCAGGAAAACGCTTACCTAAAGACGATGGTATCCAGCGATTTAAAGGCTTAGGCGAGATGCCAGCGAAAGAGCTTTGGGATACAACCATGGATCCTGAACACCGTGTTTTAATTCGCGTAACACTAGATGATGCAGCCGCAGCCGATGATCTATTTTCGGTCTTAATGGGTGAAGATGTAGAAAAGCGCCGCGCATTTATTCAACGCAATGCTAAAGATGTTAGGTTCTTGGATATCTAATGAATGAATTAAACCCAAACAACCTCGAATCTTTTGACAAGATTGAAACTGTTGATCTTCAAGTTGAAATGGCGCGCTCATATCTTGACTATGCAATGTCAGTTATTGTCGGTCGAGCGCTTCCAGATATTCGAGACGGTTTAAAGCCTGTTCACCGCCGTGTTCTTTATGCAATGTATGACGCGGGATATCGACCAGATAAGGGCTATTACAAATCTTCACGTATCGTCGGTGACGTCATGGGTAATTACCACCCACACGGTGACACTGCCATCTACGACTCTGTAGTTCGCCTTGCCCAGCACTGGTCTCTGCGTTATTTACTCATCGACGGCAATGGAAACTTTGGTTCTCCCGGAAACGATCCAGCAGCGGCTATGCGTTATACCGAAGCACGTTTGTCTCCAATTGCAATGGAGATGATGCGCGATATCGATGAAGGCACAGTCGATTTTGTTCCTAACTATGACGGGCGTTCACAAGAGCCGACAGTTCTACCTTCACGTCTACCTAACTTACTTGTAAACGGTAGTGCAGGAATTGCTGTTGGAATGGCGACAAATATTCCACCACACAACTTACGTGAAATTGGCGAAGCTGTAATTTTCGCACTCGAAAACCCAGAGATGAAACAGGATGAACTCCTAAATAAATTTTTAACAATTGTCAAAGGCCCAGATTTTCCAACAAAAGGTTTAATTGTTGGCCGAGGTGGAATTGAAGATGCCTATCGAACTGGTCGCGGATCAATCACTATGCGCGCAGTTGTTCAAGTTGAAGAAATCAACAAGCGAACCTGTTTAGTAATTAGCGAGCTTCCCTATCAAGTCAACCCAGATAATTTAGCGCTAAAGATTGCCGAGCTTGTTAAAGATGGCAAAATTAAAGGCATCGCAGATGTGCGCGATGAAGGTAACGAGCGTTTAGGCCAACGATTAGTCATTGTTTTGCAAACCAGCGCTATTCCAAAAGTTGTCCTAAATAACCTTTATAAGCAGACACAGTTGCAAGACACATTCGGTGCAAACATGTTGGCCCTAGTTGATGGTGTTCCACGCACATTGCGCCTTGATGAATTTATCCGTTATTACATCGAACACCAGATTGAAGTAATTGTTCGCCGCACCAAGTTCCGATTAGCAGAAAAAGAAAAACGTGCACATATTTTGCAGGGTTATCTAAAAGCCCTTGACGCACTCGATGCAGTTATCGCTTTAATTCGTGCTTCCACAACCCCCGAAGAAGCTCGCACTGGTTTGATGAAACTGCTTGATGTCGATGAAATTCAAGCTAACGCGATTTTAGATATGCAGCTGCGCCGAATTGCAGCTCTTGAGCGCCAAAAGATTAATGATGAATATGACGGATTAATGGCTGACATCGTTGAACTAAACGCCATTCTTGTAAGCCCTGAAAAACAACGCGATATTGTTAAAACCGAACTCATTGACCTAGTTGCAAAATATGGTGATGAACGCCGCACACAAATTGTGGCAAGCGAAGGCGATTTCAGCGCCGAAGATTTGATTCCAGATCAAGACGTTGTCGTAACAATTACGCGTGGCGGTTATTCAAAACGAACAATGGCAGATTTATACCGTTCACAACGCCGTGGTGGACGTGGAGTAAAAGGCGCGGCACTAAAGGAAGATGATGTAGTTGATCATTTCTTTGTCGCATCTACCCATGATTGGTTGTTGTTCTTTACAAACCAAGGTCGCGTATATCGCGCCAAAGTTCACGAACTTCCAGATGCTGGCCGCGATGCACGCGGGCAACATGTTGCTAACTTGATGGCATTTAAACCTGAAGAAAAAATTGCTGAAGTTTTATCTTTAAAGGATTACACAATTTCACCGTTCTTAGTTCTTGCAACTAAAAATGGTTTAGTGAAAAAGACACCACTGGTTGAATTTGATTCTCCCCGCACTGGCGGATTAATTGCAATCTCATTAAAACCAGGAGATGAAGTTGTGGGAGCATCCCTTGTTAACACTGATGACGAACTTTTATTAGTTTCAACAAAAGGAATGTCTTTGCGCTTTACTGCAGATGATGAATCACTTCGCCCAATGGGCCGGTCAACAAGTGGAGTTATTGGCATGAAGTTTCGTACTGGAGACTCACTATTAACAATGGCGCGCATTAATTCAGAACTTGCCGCTAACTCATTTGTCTTTACAGCCACAGATGCTGGATATGGAAAGAAAACTCCAATCGATGAATATCGCCTACAAGGTCGTGGTGGAATCGGAATTAAAGCTGCCAAGATCGACGAAAATTCCCGTGGCTCATTAGTTAGTGCATTGGTGCTACAAGATGAGGACGAAGTCCTAGCAATCACCTCAGCTGGCACCGTTATGCGCACCCCAGCGGCCGAAGTACGCCAAACCGGGCGTGATTCCATGGGTGTACGCCTAGTAAACCTGGATGAAGGCGTGGCTTTGGTCTCGGTGACCAAGAACAGCGAAGATGAGATTTCCCCGAAAAGTTAGTATGGTTCGGCTCTGAGTTCAGCACATAACCCCATTTTGGGAGTTAGAGAAGTTCAAGGTAACCTTGCGCTTCTGCAATCGAGATTCATCTTTATTGCGGGCCTATAGCTCAGCCTGGTTAGAGCGCTTCCCTGATAAGGAAGAGGTCGATGGTTCGAGTCCATCTAGGCCCACCCCGCTCTCAAACGGGGACCTAGCTCAATTGGTAGA
>Ga0114970_10001292_pt1 | contig 18680 bp, 12 predicted proteins | sample M_140205_XF_Meta_FD_87030 | JGI IMG/M metagenome (GOLD analysis project Ga0114970, IMG submission 87030) | Freshwater microbial communities from Lake Montjoie, Canada to study carbon cycling - M_140205_XF_MetaG | ecosystem: Environmental > Aquatic > Freshwater > Lake | place: Lake Montjoie... | reverse complement strand
CTCTGGTCAAGCGGGGCCAGTCCATCAAGAAGGGTGACATCATCGCCGACGGACCGTGCACCGACGGGGGCGAACTCGCGCTCGGCCGCAACGTGCTCGTCGCGTTCATGCCGTGGAGCGGTTACAACTTCGAGGACGCCATCCTGATCAGCGAGCGCGTGGTCAAGGAGGACATCTACACGTCCATCCACATCGACGAATTCGAGATCGGCGCCCGCGACACCAAGCTCGGACCGGAGGAAATCACACGCGACATCCCGAACGTCGGTGAGGAAGCCCTGCGCAACCTCGGCGCCGACGGCGTTGTTCGAATCGGTGCGGAGGTCAAGCCCGGCGACATCCTTGTCGGCAAAATCACACCTAAGAGCGAGACCGAACTCGCTCCCGAGGAGCGCCTCCTGCGCGCCATCTTCGGCGAGAAGGCGGCCGACGTGAAGGACACGTCGCTCACCGTGCCGTCCGGCACCTATGGGATCGTCATGGACGTCAAAGTCTCGGCAAAGAAGGAAGTGGCCAAGACCAAGATGTCGCCGACGGAGGCGAAGAAGCATTCCAAGGCCCTCGAGGAGGATTACAAGAAGCGCAGCGAGGAGCTGCACGAGCAGCTGACCGAGGCGCTTTCCAACGTCCTCCTCGGCGAGAAGATCCCGCTCGACGTGGTCAACGGCGAGAGCGGCGAGATCATCATCCCGGCCAACCGCAAGATCACCAAGACGCTGCTGCGCAAGCTGGCCGGCGTCTACAACCAAGTCGAGATTGATCCGAGCCCGATCCGCAACAAGATCCTCGAGATCATCGGCCAGTACCGCCACCGCTTCGACGATCTCCTGCACGAGCGCGACGAGAGCATGATGCGCGTGGAGAGCGGCGACGAAGTCGACCCGGGCATTGTCAAGCAGGTCAAAGTTTACATCGCCAGCAAGCGCAAGCTCAGCGTGGGCGACAAAATGGCCGGGCGCCACGGAAACAAGGGCGTGGTCGCGAAGATCGTGCCCGAGGAGGACATGCCTTTCCTCGCCGACGGAACCCCGGTCGACATCGTGCTCAACCCGCTGGGCGTGCCAAGCCGTATGAATGTCGGCCAAGTTCTCGAGACGCACCTCGGCATTGCGGCCAAGGCGCTCGGGTTCAAGGTGGCGACACCGGTCTTCGACGGTATCAGCGAGGACAAAATCTTCGATTACATGAAGCAGGCCAGCAAGGTCGACGGATTCACTTGGGTGCAGCCCAACGGCAAGGCTGTCGTGTACGACGGCCGCACCGGCGACCGTTTCGAGCAGGAGGTCGTGGTCGGCTACATCTACATGCTCAAACTCGGTCACCTCGTGGCCGACAAGATCCACGCCCGTGCGGTCGGCCCGTACTCGCTCGTCACCCAGCAACCGCTCGGCGGCAAGGCGCAATACGGGGGACAGCGCTTCGGCGAGATGGAGGTCTGGGCCCTCGAGGCCTACGGCGCCGCCTACACGCTGCAGGAACTGCTCACCGTCAAATCCGACGACGTGCAGGGCCGCACACGCATCTACGAATCCATCGTCAAGGGCGACAATTCGCTCGAAGCCGGCACACCGGAATCGTTCAACGTTCTTATCAAGGAAATGAAGAGTCTCGGCCTCGACGTGAAGGCCGGAAAACCCAGCCGCGTCCCTACGGACCTCGTGGCGTAACCATCAACGGGACCAAAGAAACAACATGAGCGACCAAATGCTACGCGACCTGTCGGGCGAAACCGCACCGGCCTTCGACCAAGTCTCCGTTACGGTGGCCTCCCCGGAGTCCATCCGTTCCTGGAGCCACGGCGAGGTGAAAAATCCCGAGACCATCAACTACCGCACATTCAAGCCGGAGAAGGGTGGCCTTTTTTGCGAGCGCATCTTCGGACCCACGAGGGACTGGGAGTGCACGTGCGGAAAATACAAGCGCATCAAGCACAAGGGCGTGGTCTGCGACCGCTGCGGCGTCGAGGTGACGCTAGCCCGCGTGCGCCGCGAGCGCATGGGCCACATCGAACTGGCCGTCCCCGTTTCCCACATCTGGTTCTACAAGTGCACGCCTTCGCGCCTCGGGCTTATGCTCGACCTCACGGCCAAGCAGCTTGAGCGCGTCATTTATTACGAGGATTACCTCGTCATCGATCCGGGCAACACCAGCCTCGAGGCCGGGCAGCTGCTCAACGAAAACGAATACCGCGAGGCCGAGGAGCAATACGGCGAGGACTTCACCGCCGGCATGGGCGCGGAAGCCCTGCAAAAACTCCTCGAGCGCATCGATCTCGGAGCCCTCGTCAAAGAGCTGCAGGAGTCGATGGAAAAAACCAAGAGCAAGACGACCAAGACTAAGCTGGCCAAGCGTCTCAAGCTAGCCCAGGGCTTCCTCCAGTCGCGCACGCGTCCGGATTGGATGATCCTCAATGTGCTGCCGGTCATCCCGCCGGATCTGCGTCCTCTCGTGCCGCTCGAGGGCGGCCGGTTCGCGACTTCGGATCTCAACGATCTCTACCGCCGCGTCATCAACCGGAACAACCGGTTGAAAAACCTGCTCCAGCTCAAGACCCCGGAAGTCATCATCCGCAACGAGAAGCGCATGCTGCAGGAAGCGGTCGATGCGCTCTTCGACAACGGCCGCCACGGCCGCGCCGTCACCGGTGCGAGCAACCGCCCCCTCAAGTCGCTCAGCGACATGCTCAAGGGCAAGCAGGGGCGGTTCCGCCAGAACCTGCTCGGCAAGCGCGTCGATTACTCCGGCCGTTCGGTCATCGTCATCGGTCCCGAACTCAAGCTCAACCAGTGCGGTCTGCCCAAGAAGATGGCGCTCGTCCTGTTCGAGCCCTTCATCATCCGGCGCCTCAAGGAACTCGGCTATGTGCACACCGTGCGCAGCGCGAAGAAGATCATCGAGCGCCAAGAGCCGGTAGTCTGGGATATCCTCGAGGAAGTGACAAAGGGCCACCCGGTGCTGCTCAACCGCGCGCCGACCCTGCACCGCCTCTCGATCCAGGCCTTCGAGCCCCAGCTCATCGAGGGTGAAGCCATCCGCATCCATCCGCTCGTTTGCACGGCCTACAACGCCGACTTCGACGGCGATCAGATGGCGGTGCACGTCCCGCTCTCCGCCGAGGCGCAGCTCGAGGCCCGCATACTCATGTTGGCCACCAACAACATCTTCTCGCCGTCCAGCGGCAAGCCGATCACCACGCCGTCGCAGGACATCACGCTCGGCTGCTACTATCTCACGCAGAACCCGCGCATCACCGACAAGAACCGCGACGTGCGCCTGCCGCTCTTCGCCGATGCTTCGGAGGTCGAGTTGGCCATCGCGGAGCTGGCCATCGCCACGCACACGCGGATTCGCTACAAGAACCCCGACTTCGGCAAGGAGACCGTCTACGGCGATCCCTCTAAAAAGATCATCGAAACCACCGCTGGGCGCGTCCGCTTCAACGAGATCTGGCCCGAGGGTCTCGGCTTCATCAACAAGCCAGCCGGAAAAAAGCAGCTCAGCGAAATCATCTGGAACACCTATCAGGTCGGAGGACAGAAGGTTGCCGTCGAGACGCTCGACCGCCTGAAGGACCTCGGATTCAAGGAGGCCACCCGGGCCGGCATCTCCATCGGCATCGTCGACATGATCATCCCGAAGGAGAAGCAGGTCGAAATCGACCGCGCCCACAAGCAGATCGAGGAAGTCGAGAAGCAGTATCGCAAGGGCATCATCACCGACGGCGAGCGCTACAACAAAATCATCGATATCTGGACCCACGCGGGCGAAGAGATCTCCAACGTCATGTTCCGCACCCTCGACCATAACGAGGGACGCAAGGAAATGAACCCGGTCTTCCTCATGGTGGACTCCGGTGCTCGCGGCAACCGCCAGCAGGTCAAGCAGCTGGCCGGCATGCGCGGCCTCATGGCCAAGCCTTCCGGCGAGATCATCGAGCGTCCGATCACCTCAAATTTCCGTGAGGGTCTCACCGTGCTCGAATATTTCATCTCGACCCACGGCGCCCGCAAGGGTTTGGCCGACACCGCGCTCAAGACGGCCGACTCCGGCTACCTGACGCGCAAGCTGGTCGACGCCGCGCAGGACGTGATCATCACCGAGGAAGATTGCGGCACGGTGAAAGGCATCGTGGTGCAGCCAATCTACGAGGGTGACGAGGAAGTCGTCGATCTCAAGACGCGCATCATCGGCCGCACCAGCTGCGAATCCCTCAAGGATCCGGTCACCGGTAAGTCAGCCCTCAAGGCCGGACATATCGTGGACGAGGCGACAGCCAAAAACCTCGAGCACATGGGTGTCGAGCAGCTGCGCATCCGCTCGGTCCTGACCTGCGAGTCCAAGCGCGGCTGCTGCGCCAAGTGCTACGGCCGCAACCTGGCCAACGGCAAGCTCGTGCATATCGGCGAGGCGGTCGGGATCATTGCCGCCCAGTCCATCGGCGAGCCCGGCACGCAGCTGACCATGCGTACGTTCCACATCGGGGGAACGGCCAGCCAGACATTCAAGCAGCCGATCATCAAGGCCAAGAACGACGGCACCGTTCGCTACATCGAACTCCGTACGGTGGAGTCGACCGACGGCCACAACATCGTTCTGAACAAGAACGGTTTCATCGGCATCTACAACGACAAGGACGGCCGCGAACTCGAGCGCCACAGCATCGTGATCGGCTCGGTCATTTCCGTGGCCGACGGCGGCAAGGTCAAGAAGGCCGACGTCTTCGTCCAGTGGGATCCCTACAACCTGCCGATTCTCACGGAGCGGCCCGGCACAGTGGAGTTCCGCGACATGATCCCCGGCCTTAGCGTGAAGCGCGAGGTCGACGAGGCGACCGGCATCACCGGCCTCGTGGTCATCGAGCACAAGGAGGACCTCCATCCGCAGATCGTGGTGGTGGACGCCGACAAGAAGGTCGTCGCCAGCTACTCGATTCCCGCGGGCGCGCACATCGTGGTGGCCGACAACCGCAAGGTGGAGGCCGGACAACTTCTGGCCAAGACGCCGCGCAAGGTGGCCAAGACCAAGGACATTACTGGCGGTCTGCCCCGCGTTGCCGAACTTTTCGAGGCCCGCAAGCCGAAGGATTCGGCCGAGATCGCAAAGATCGACGGCATCGTCAAGATCGAGGGCACAGCCCGCGGCAAGCGGCGCCTTCTGGTTCTCGACGTCGAGACCAAGGAGGAGGAGGAGCACCTCATCCCGATGAACAAGCATATCATCGTCGCCGATGGCGACCGCGTGAAGAAGGGGAGCCAGCTGACCGAAGGTCCCGTGCTCCCGCACGAGATCCTGCAAGTCTGCGGACCCGCCGCGCTGCAGGAGCATCTGCTCAACGAGGTGCAGGAGGTCTACCGTCTGCAGGGCGTGGAGATCAACGACAAGCACATCGAGATCATCATCCGCCAGATGCTGCGCAAGGTGAAGATCACCGACCCGGGTGACACCACGCTGCTCTGGGACGACAAGGTCGACCGCACGGAGTTCGATGTGGAGAACGACAGGATCACCCAGCTCGGCGGCAAGCCGGCCGAGGGCGAGCCCGTTCTTCTCGGCATCACCCGCGCCTCGCTCAGCACGGAGAGCTTCATCTCCGCCGCATCCTTCCAAGACACCACACGTGTCCTCACCGACGCGGCCACGCTCGGAAAGGTCGACTATCTCCGCGGATTCAAGGAGAACGTCATCATGGGTCATCTCATCCCGGCCGGCACCGGATTCCACACCAGCCGCAACATCGAAGTTGTCCAGTCTGAACCTGGCGACGATTTGGCCGCGACGGCCGAAAACGAAAAAGAAGCAGGCTAAAACCACAGCATTATTAAAAACATGGCATCGATTGAACTGATCAACGAACTACTCGAGTCCGGCGTCCATTACGGCCACCAGACCAAACGGTGGAACCCCAAGATGAAGGAGTTCATCCTCGAGGAAAAAAACGACATATACATCATCGACATCAGCCGCACCGTCGAGCAACTCGAGGTCGCGACCAAATTCCTGGCTGGCTTGGTTTCAGGCGGGGGTAAGGTGCTGTTCGTCGGCTGCAAGAAGCAGGCCCAGGAGGCAGTGAAGGAGGCGGCCGAGTCCTGCGGACAGTTCTACGTCCACAACCGCTGGCTCGGCGGCACGCTGACCAACTTGGCTACGATCCGCAAAAGCGTCGCACGTCTCCACGAGATCGAGAAAAAGCTGAAGAGCCCCGGCGTGGTCAAGATCGGCAAGAAGGAGCAGGCCTCCCTTCGCCGCGAGCAGGCGCGTCTGGGCAAGAACCTCGACGGCCTTCGCGAGATGGACAAGTTGCCCGCTGCGGTCATCGTCATCGACACGACGCGCGAGGACATCGCCGTGCGTGAAGCCAACCGCCTCGGGATCCCTGTGGTGGCCATCGTCGACACCAACAGCGATCCGGAGTTGGTCAACTATCCCATCGCCGGCAACGACGATGCCATCCGCTCGATCCGCGTGGTGCTGCAGAAACTGGTCGAAGCCATGAAGGGCGCGGCCGGCATCAGGCAGAAGAAAATCGAGCCCGAGCTCTCCGGCATCGCCGAGTAGGTTGCTGCCATCCGGGTCTGGCTTCGATCAAAATTCCAAACCGAACACTTTACTGTATGTCTGACATCTCACCTCAACTCGTCCGCGAACTCCGCGAGAAAACCAATGCGGGCATGATGGACTGCAAACGTGCGCTGACCGAGTCCGGCGGCGACATGGCCAAGGCCGAGGACATCCTGCGAGCCAAGGGCATCGCCTCGGCGGGCAAGAAGGCCTCCCGCTCCGCGAAGGAGGGAATCGTCGCCTCCTACATCCACCTGCAGGGCAAGGTCGGCGTGCTGGTCGAGGTCAACTGCGAAACCGACTTCGTGGCCAAGAATGAGAATTTTCGGCAACTGGTTAAGGACATCACCCTGCACATTGCTGCCGCCAACCCGACGTGCGTCTCGCGCGAGCAGATCGACGCGGCGCAGGTGGAGCGCGAGAAGGCGATCTATCGCCAGCAGGTCGAAGGCAAGCCGGCCAACATCGTGGACAAAATTGTCGAGGGCAAGGTGGACAAGTATTACGGCACCGTGTGCCTGATGGAGCAACCCTTCATCAAAAATCCCGACCTCACGATCAGCGATCTGGTCAAGGCCAAGATCACCGAACTCGGCGAGAACATCGTCATCCGCCGTTTCACCCGCTACATGGTGGGCGAGGGCGTCGAGGACACCTCACCGGCGGCCGAGTAAAAAGCGACTTCTGTTGGGGAATTCGCAGCGGGCATTCTGTTCCGAGCGATACTAGCGTTACCCACGCTTGAGACTTTTTGCGCCTGTCGCCCCTTTGGAGGCTCGCTGGCCTGAAGCGTGGTAAAACAGGATTTCAAAGACTTGGGTCGATGTTATAACTTCATTGTCACCATCCAAGCTTGGGTGATGTCGATATGGTCTCTCTGGGGGCACCTTGTTGATGATGACGCCGACCTAGCTTGAGAGGAGGATTGACGGCCCTCTCGGAACAGAGAATCTGAAGGGACTCAGCGTGAGCCCCCCAAAGCGAAGGCTGCGACCTAGAGAAGGCGGCGTCGGCGGCGCACCAACCCGACTATGCCTACTACGGAAATTAAGGCACCAGCGGCCACCGTGGAAGGTTCCGGCACGGCAGAGGCATCGTAAGTATAGCTCACGGTCATCTCCGTGTTGCCCTCGAAGAGTGTCGAGTCATACCCGAAAACACCCGGGCCACCAGTCACATCTATGACTGGCGTCTGAATTATGCTGAAGGAAATATTCCCAGATCCGTTTGTCTGGTAAGCGCTCCAGAAATTGCTGGCTATGGGCTGCACCGCGTTGAGCAGGACGTTCGTCGACGTGAGTGTGTAGGTGGTGGTCCCTGGGCCTGTTGTCGTTGTGTTTGTGCCAGGTGTTGTCTGCACAATGGTTTGGTTTGAGTACATGGCGAATCCTAAATTGTTGTTCGCCGCGTTAGATAGCGTCGTAATAGCCCCGACGAAGTCCAATGTTGCCGTGGTGGGTGATGCGGCAGCATTGACGGTAAAGCTTCCGTCCAGAGAGAGAAAGTTGACCGTGACGACCACACCGGTGAGGGTGCCCAATCCGGTATTGAACTTGGGCAGGTTCAAGTTCACTGGAACAGAATTAGTCGCGGCGTTGGCGTCGTTCGTGTAGGAGAGCGTAGCTGCGGGTGATGCGGAAACGAGAGCCGCGGCGGCAAGGAAGGTGAGGGCGATACGATACATGTTTTTTTTAATGATTTAAGGGCCACCGAACGAGGCTGCACCCCAGATGAAGTCATACTACCGCAGCTGGATTGCTGCGCAAGTAAGTTTCGTCCTGTCGCGTAGCGCCCAATAAATATCATGATACATCATGGCATCCCGCACTGCGGTGGGCTTGCGGTTCTCCTTGGTGTCTCAGGGATTTGCAGAGTAGGTTCGGCCGATGTCGCAAACGAGCCCCGAAGCACCGCCTCCAGCGCCGCTGCAGGCCGGGGAGCGCAGGTCGGTCGCTCGGCGTTGGATGATTCTCGGCCCAGTTCTGGCCTTGGTCATCGCCCTGATTGGTGCGACGGCGCTGGGCATCATGGAGAAATGGCGATCGAGGCAGGCGAGGCACATGGTGCTGGGCGTGGAGGAGTTTTTCGCAGCGGGCCACCAGCGCGAAGCCCTGCTGCGTGTGGAGGCTGCTTGGCGGATGCAACCCGATGAACCGCAGGTGATGCGCGCTGTGGCCTGCGTGCTCGAGGCCTCTGGTAATCCTAGGGCGCTGGACGCATACGAGAAGTTGGCGGCATCGGCTGAGGTGTCCACTGCCGACCGCCAGCGCTACGTGCAAGCGGCACTGCGATTCGGTCGCAGCGACCTGGCCGAAGGCCAGGCTCAGACGCTGGCCCAGTCCGGCGAAGAGGGTTTCGCTCACTTGGTCAGAGCCGAGAAACTGCAAGCGCAAAGGAATGCCGCAGGCGCCGAAGGCGAGTTGCGTCTGGTCGATCCCTCTTCGGCGGCCCGAGACGCCGCGCTTTTGCGCCTCGCGGCACTTCTGGCGGCGCGGGATTCGCATGCGGCGGACACCGAGGCCTTCGCCATCCTCAGTGAATTGTCGGCCCGTCAAGACACCACCGGCCTGGAGGCCTTGGCCGCAGGCGTTGCCGCTGGCGTGGTTCCGCCCGGGGAACTCAAGGGTTGGACGGATCGTCTTGCGGCTCATCCCCAGGGTAATGACCGCACCTTCCTTCTCGTGCAAACAGCGCGCTGGCCCGAGGATCAAGACGGGCGTCGGACCATCGTGCGCGAGGTCATGGCGAGGTTCGCGGGTACTCCGGTCGAGCGCAAGGTGGCCGCTTTGCTCTGGCTCAACGGGCACGAGGAGTTCGCGCGGGGGCTGGAGCTCATGCCCGAGGCCAAGGCACGCACGAATCCCGATGCATTCGTGCTCTGGCTGGATGCGTTGGCCGGTCGCGGCGACTGGACTGCCATCGAGGTCGCCTTGTCCAAAAAGGGTCCGCTCAAGGATACGTTGATCAACCTCTTCCGCGCGCGGGCCGCAGCCCATACCGGCCGCGCTGGCACGGCACGGCAGTTGTATGCGCGCGCGATCCACTTGGCCTTGTCTGATTTGACGCAGATGCCTCTCGTGGTGGCTTTCCTCAATACCGATGGTCAGAAAGAATTGCTGGCTGATGCTCTGCAGGAGGCCCTGGTCGGTGGTCCGGACCAGGAGGTTGCCGCGGACGTGCTCTTGCAGATCTCCAAGCAAACTCGCAACGCGGTGGAGGTGCGGGAGGCATGGTCCGCCATCGCCCGCGCCAGGCCCGACGATGCCGCAGCCGCCAATGCGGTCATCTACTATGGTCTGGTCACGGGAATCGCACCGCCACCCACGCTGGCTGAACGTGCTGGCGCGAACCCCTCCGATATAGACCTCTGCACCATCCGTGCGTTTGCCTTGCTCAAGGAGGGCAAGAGCGAAGAGGCCGTGGAGATTTTCCAGGGCATGTCGCTGCGGTCGGACCAGATCACGCCGGAGCAGAAGGCTGCCGTTATCAGCGTGCTCGCCGCGAATGGTCGTCTGGATCAAGCCGAGGCGATGGGCGCGACGCTCGACGCATCAGGGCTCACCACGCAGGAGGTGAAGATGGTCGAAGGATACCTCGGGCACTGACTCGGGCAGGCCTGCGGGGAATAGCTCATCGGCTGGCGCTGGTGCAAAGCGGCCGGCCTCAAGTCCGAGAGCGGAGGTCGCTTCTGTGAATGACGGGAAGCTGGAGTCGGCAAGAGACGGCGCCAGCTCGGAGATGGATGTGCTTGCTCTGCTGTGATTTCTCAGGGGACGCGAAGGCCTGGCTCATGGGGTAAAAATAGCGGTAACCGGCGGACAGACCTCCACTCCATGGGACCAGAACTATGGTGAGGCTCGGCTGATGCGCAAAAAAAAACGGCGCCGGATTTCTCCGGCGCCGTTTGTGATAGATTAGCTTTTCAGCAATTAGAACGCGAAGCGCAGACCCGTGCGGGCAATGACGCCGCCTTGCGTGTCGATGTCAGGCGAGTAGAACCAGCGGGCATCGCCGAACAGACCGATGTTCTCGGTGAAGCGATACTCGAGGCCACCGCCGACGTCGCCGCCGCCGATGTGCGGCTGGTTGCCGTAGATCTTGCCGATGCCGATCATGGCATAAGGCGAGAGACCCCAGCAGAACGGATAGCGCAGGAAGAGGTGCCCGAAGGTGCCCCATTCCGTGGCGTCGTTATTGCCGACAACGAACTGCTCCACTCCGAGACCGATGTAGCGGAGGAAGAAGAAGTTCACGCCCAAGCCGCCACCCCAACCGGGGCTGCCAGCATGGTAGAAGGCGCCTGTTCCGAAGGCGTCCACTTGGAACTCCATGTCACGGTAGAGGCAAGGTTCCTCAACCGGGACAACAGTTTTCTTGGATTCGACAGTCGTCGTGCCAGCCATAACCGACGAAGTCGCGGCGATGACAGTCACAAGACCAGTAATGATGTATTTTTTCATGGTTAGTTGTGTTGGTTTGTTTGCGGCGGATTGCTCCGCTTGGGGAAGAGACTAGCGGGACGAAACGAACACGCAAGCCGTTTTCCCAAAAAAATCACAGATACGAGAACTCGGGATCACGCGCTTATCTGCCCCGTGATTTTGAGGTCGGGCCCCAGTTTGGCATAGCGAACGGATGACAATTTCTCGCTACGAAACCCCCGCCCGCCCACGGAAGGAACCGCTCCACCGGCGAGGAGAGGTGCGATATAAAAAACCACCTCGCTAGCCAGGCCAGCGTCGAACAATTTGCCGAGGGTGTATCCGCCGCCCTCGACGAGTACGGAGAGAATGCCGCGCGCGGCCAATTTTTTCAGCACGCCGCGCAGCGACTTGTCCCGAAGCACGATGGTGCGGTCGCGCTCCGCATCGTGGAAAATCTGCGCGCTCTTCGGCGGCAGGCGTCGCGGTGCCCAGACAACACGCCAAGGTTGCCCAGCCCCGCGGAGAGCCTGTCCCCGCAGGGTTAGTGCAGGGTCATCGGCCCGCACGGTGGCCGCCCCGACGAGGATCGCATCGACCCGGGCACGGAGTTTCATCGCATCGCGGCGCGACGCGAGTGATGTGATCCACGGGCCTTCGCCCCGCGGACGCGTCAACCGCCCGTCGAGCGACATGCCGCACTTGGCGATGACCCACGGCAGGCCTGTGGTCATGAAGTGGTTGAATTCCGGGTTGAGGGCCGCGCATTCCCCGGCGAGGACGCCAGCGTCCACCTTGATGCCGGCTTGCAGCAGAAGCCGCAATCCGCGGCCGCGGTGCTTCGGATTGGGATCGGTGGCGCCGACGACGATGCGCGCAATGCCAGCCGTGATAAGAGCGTCGGTGCATGGGGGCGTTTTTCCGTGCGTCGAGCACGGCTCGAGTGTGACGTAGACCGTGGCGCCGCGCGCCGAGGAGATGTTTTTCAGCGAACGCAAGGCCTCGACTTCCGCGTGCGGTCCGCCCGCGCGTCGGTGCCAGCCCGCGCCGAGAATTTTTCCCCGCTGCACGATGAGGCAGCCGACGGCGGGGTTCGGACTGGTTTTTCCGCAGCCGCGTTTGGCCAGCGCGATCGCCTTGCGCATGAGGAGTTCGTCTTTTGGCATGGGAACTTGCGCGATGAGGGGATGGGTGGCCGACGGGACTCGAACCCGCAACAACCGGAATCACAATCCGGGGCTCTGCCATTGAGCTACGGCCACCGTTGGCGGACAACCATGATGTAGTGGAGCGGTCTGGCGGTGTCAAACGCGGTCCCGCAGTTGCGCGGCGGCCCGGTCCGGTGTAGCGAAGGAACTGTGGGAAAAATACTACCCTTGCTGGCCGCCTGCTGCGTCCTGACCGGCTGCATGAGCCTGGAGGACACCGCTGCGTACTACACTCCTGTCTCCGCGACCTACTACCCACCCCTGCCGGAGAAGGCTCCCGTGCCGATCCTGGCCGCCCCCCCGCCGTGGGGTCACCGAGTCATCGGGCGCTTCGCCATGGAGACCGACCGCGGGCAGAAGTTCGTCCAGCGTGCGCTGGCTTTCAATGCGCGTCGTCAGGGCGCCGACGCTGTGGTGCTGCGCAATCTGGATTTCGACCTGCGCCGCAACTACAACTACGTGCCGCCCTCGTGGGACAATGTTCCGATGACCAGCTGCTACAACCAGCGCGTGCAGAACAACAAGGGCAACTGGGTCAATGTCCCGCAATATTACACCACCTACATGCCTGTGTTCCGCCCCGGCCGCGTCTATGTTGACGACGTCCTCTGGACCGATGTCAAAGCTGACATGGTCGTGCGGCGCGGCAAAAAGCCTCTGGCTGTGCCGCTGGCGGAGCAGATCGAGGTGCCGTAGCAAAATCGAAGGCTGAGAAATGGGTGTTCATGGCGTGGTAACAAGAAGGCGCGAGTGCTTGCTCGGCGCTTTTCTCGGCGATGCTCTGGCCATGCCTGTGCACTGGTATTACGACCGTACGGCGCTGGTTCGCGACTACGGGCGTGTCGCCGAACTGACTGCACCGAAAAATCCCCACCCCGGGAGCATCCTCTGGCGATCGTCGTATGCGGCGCCGAATGCGAAGGGTGAGATCCTGCACGGTCAGGCGGAATACTGGGGTCGCCGCGGCGTGCACTACCACCAGTTCCTGCGCGCGGGGGAAAACACCTTGAACATGCAGCTCTCGCTCGAGTTGCTCGCCATGCTGCGCGAGCGCGGGGGATACGACCGCGACGACTATTTACGGCGCTACGTCTTGTTCATGACCACGCCCGATCGGCACCGCGATACCTACATTGAGGAGTGCCACCGGAATTTCTTCACGAAATATGCGCGAGGGAAGAAACCGGCCGACTGCGGCGGCGAGGATATCCACATCGGGGGCTTGGCCCATGTGCCGTTGCTCGCGGTCTGGTTTGCCGACGACGAGGCGGCCGCTTTGGCCGCGGTGCACGAGCACGTGCGCGTGACGCACCGCGGCGAGCAGATCGAGACGGCAGCGCGCGATCTGACGAAAATGCTGGTGGCCATCCTCAACGGCGCGGGTGTGCGCGAGAGTATCGAGAAATTCGGCCATGGCTGGGTCGGACGAAAAAAATTCGAGGCTTGGGCCAAGCTCCCCGATGAGGAAGTGGTCGGTCTTATTCTCAGTCCGGCCTGCTACCTCGCAGATTCTTTTCCCGCGTCCTTGTTTCTCGCTTGGAAATACGCGGACGACCTCGAGGCCGCGCTCGTAGCCAACACGAACCTTGGGGGCGACAATTGCCATCGTGGCATCGTCGTCGGCGCGCTGGTCGGCGCAGGCGGGACCGGCGTGCCTGAGCGGTGGCAGCAGGGTCTGGTCTGCCGGGAGCTTCTGGAAGGTACGGAAGCAGATCGCGACTAACCTACGGAATCAAGCCAAGCCCTCGAGGACCTTCGCTTTTTCCTCCGCCAGTGCCGCCGGCAACTTGTCGCCAAGCGACGCGAAAAATTCGTCGTTCGAACACACTTGCTGGGTGAGGGTCGGCGCGTCCTCCTGCATCAGCGCGGCGAAGCGTTTTTTCGGGAATTCGAGCCCGCGCCAGTCCATGTCGTCATAGCCGGGTGACAGACCAAGTGGGCTCGGCTGGCCTCCGGCGGTGCCGCGGCAGCGGCCGATGATCCAGAGAAGCACACGCAGGTTTTCGCCGAAGCCCGGCCAGAAAAACTTCCCGTTGCCGTCCTTGCGGAACCAGTTGACGTGGAAAATACGCGGCTGGTGCGCGCCGAACTTTTGCCCCATGTCCAGCCAGTGGCGGAAATAATCCCCGATGTGGTAGCCGCAGAACGGCAGCATGGCCATCGGATCGCGCCGCAGGGCGCCGACCTGGCCTTCGGCCGCGGCCGTCTGCTCGCTGCTCAGCGTCGCGCCGACGAACGTGCCGTGGTTCCAGTTGCGCGTCTCGAAGACGAGCGGGATATCGTTCATGCGGCGTCCGCCGAAGATGATCGCGTCGACCGGCACGCCGTCCGGGTCCTCCCACGCGGGGTCGATGCATGGGCAATTTTTAGCCGGTGCGGTGAAGCGCGAGTTCGGGTGCGAGGAGGGCTTGCCGCAGCCCGGCGTCCAGTCCTCGCCCAGCCAACTGACCAAGTGCGCCGGCGGTTCTTCGGTCATGCCTTCCCACCACACATCGCCGTCATCGGTCAACGCGACGTTGGTGAAAATGCTGTCCCGGCGGCAGGAGTCCATCGCGTTGGGATTCGTTTTGTACGAGGTGCCGGGCGCCACGCCGAACCAGCCAGCTTCGGGGTTGATCGCCCGCGGCTTGCCGTCCGGCCCCGGTACGATCCAAGCAATGTCGTCGCCCACCGTGGTGACCTTGCAATCTTGCAGTGCAGCCGGTGGGACGAGCATGGCGAAATTCGTTTTGCCGCACGCGCTGGGGAACGCCGCGGTGACATAGCTTTTTTTTCCGTCGGGGGTTTCGATCCCGAGGATGAGCATGTGCTCGGCCATCCACCCCTCGTCGCGTCCGATCGCCGAGGCTATGCGCAGGGCGAGGCATTTTTTGCCCAGCAGGGCGTTGCCGCCGTAGCCGCTGCCGTAGCTCATGATGAGCCGCTCCTCGGGGAAATGGGCGATATGCGTGTTTGGCGGATCGCACGGCCAGGAGACGTCCGGGCGGCCGTCGAGCGGATAGCCGACGGAGTGGAGACATTTCACGAAAACGCCGTCCGGCCCGAGCGCATCGAGGACCCTGCGGCCGATGCGTGTCATGATGCGCATGTTGACCACGACGTAGGGCGAGTCAGTGATCTCTACCCCGATGCGCGCGATTTTTGATCCGACCGGCCCCATGCTGAAGGGGATGACATACATCGTCCGCCCCCGCATACACCCTCGGTAAAGCCCGGTGAGCTTGGTCTTCATCACCTCCGGATCCTCCCAGTTGTTGGTCGGGCCGGCGTCGTCCTTCGACTTGCTGCAGATGAAGGTGCGCTTTTCCACGCGGGCTACGTCGCGGGGATCGGAGCGGACGAGCAGGCAGTTCGGGCGCTTTTGCTCGTTGAGCCGGAGTGCCGAACCGGAGTCGACCATGAGCTGGCGGAGGCGGCGGTCCTCCTCCTCGGATCCGTCGCACCAGACGACTTCTTTGGGTTGGCAGAGCTCGCCCATCTCCGCGACCCATCGGCGAAGTTCGGCGTTGGCGGTCGGGGCGGGGGTGGAATCCATCGGTATTTTGTGGACCGTGATAATGGCGATTTTTGCCTCTGCGGGCAATGTTTCAAAAGTAGCAACGTCGGCTTGTTGCGGCGTGCGGGTAAAAGCAAACGCCGCCGGGCACGGGGCCGCGGCGGCGTTGATGATTGGATCAGCCGTTTATTACTCGGCGTCTTTTTTCGGTGCGGACTTCTTCTTGGCCGCCTTGGGCTTTTCGGCCGGTGTCTCGGCAACTACTTCCTCGACCACTGCGGCGTCGACCCACTCGAGGATCGCCATCGGGGCAGCGTCGCTCTTGCGCGCGCCGAGTTTCACGATGCGCGTGTAGCCGCCGGCGCGGGAGGCCGAGCGCGGGGCGATGTCCTCGAACAACTTCTTCACCGCATCCACTTGGTGGAGATACGCAATGGCCGTGCGGCGCGCGTGGAGCGTGCCCTTCTTGCCGAGCGTGACCATTTTTTCCGCCATCGGGCGGGTGGCCTTGGCTTTCGCCAGGGTCGTGCGGATGCGTTGGTGGATGATCAGGCTGCAGACCTGGTTGGCGAGCAGCGCGTCGCGGTGGGCCTGCGAACGGCCGAGTTTGACGGTTTTTTTCTGGTGCCTCATCGCTTACTTTTTCTTTTTGGCCTTGGTTTCGTCTTCCTCTTCGGCCGGCGCATCTGCGACGGGCTCGACGATGAGGCCAGCTTCGAATTTCTGGCCGAGGCCCAGGCCCAGCTCCTCGAGCTTGTCCTTGATCTCGTTGAGCGACTTCTTACCGAAGTTGCGGTATTTGAGCATCTCGGCCTCCGACTTCAGGGCCAGCTGCCCGACGGTCGTGATGTTCGCGTTGTTGAGGCAGTTGGCCGCCCGGACGCTCAACTCGATCTCGTTGACCGACATGTTGAGCAGCTTGCGCATCTTCGCGTTTTCCTGGCTGACCGCCTCCGGCGTCTGGTCGAACTCGACCTGCGTGTCATCGTTGCCGACAAACACGTCGAGATGGTGGCGCAGGATGGCGGCGGATTGGAGCAGCGCCTCGTCGGGCGTGATGCGGCCGTCGGTCCAGATCTCGAGCACCAGCTTGTCGTAGTCGGTGCGCTGGCCGACGCGGGTGTTTTCCACCGCATATTTGACGCGTGTGACGGGCGAGAAGATCGAGTCGATGGCAATGACGCCGATGGCTTGGTCGGTGGTCTTGTTCTCGTCTCCCGTGGAGAAGCCGCGGCCCTTGCGCACGTTCATCTCGAGAGAGAATTTCATCTTCTTGTCGAGGGTGGCGATGATCTGCTTGGGATTGAGGACCTCGCACATGTTGGTCGACTCGATGTCCTTCGCGGTGATTTCACCATCCTTGTTCACATTGAGCACGACGCGGTGCGACTCATGGTCGTGGGTGTTGAACTTGACCTGCTTGAGGTTGAGGATGATCTCGACCACGTCCTCGACGACGCCGGGGATGGTCTGGAACTCGTGGTTGACTCCTTCGATCTGGATGGAGGTGATGGCGGCACCTTCCAGCGAGGAGAGGAGCACGCGGCGCATGGAGTTGCCGACGGTGTGGCCGTAGCCGGCCTCGAAGGGTTCCGCGGTGAACTTCGCGTAGGTGTCAGTGGCAGTCTTCTCGTCCTTGACGAGGGACTTGGGCATTTCGAAGCGTCCGAGACGAACGGGCATGATATTATTTTTTGTATGAGTCGCCGGGTTACCCTTGGCGCGTTTGACCCCGACGACGAAGCGGCGGGACCCAAGGACCTACGGCGCGGTTGGTGACGCGCAAGGGGTGAATACTAGGCGAAAGTCGGACGGAAGCAAGGAAAAATGGAGGCTCAGGCGGGGACGGCCTCGGGCGTGGAGGCAGCGGCGCCAGACAGAGGAAGTCCTGCTTCTCCCAGCTTGGCAAGGCTCAGGCCCGCAAGCGCAGGAACAGCCGCGGCCATCTCCTTGAACACTCCCTCGAGGGTCTGCGGCGTTTCGGCTCCGAGCGCGCGGAGGAGGTCGGACAAAATCTCGAAATCGTCGCGAGCCTGCCCGGGCGGCTGGGTTGCGCGGTTGAGGCGCTGGATGCGGTCTTTGATGTTGATCATCGAACCGCGCTTTTCCGCGAAACCCGTACCAGGCAACACCGCAGTCGCGGCCTTGGTGCCGACGCTGGGCAAAATATCCACACAGACCAGAACTTCAAGTTGGGCAAGGTCGTCCGCGCCCAAGCCGAGGTGCCTTGGATCCTCGCCCAAGCAGATGAGGGCCTTTGCTTTGCCGTCGAGTATGGCCGCGCCGATGTCCCGCAGCTTGGCGCCGGGCTCGTGCGTGATGCCCAGCATCTTCGCGCCGCGGGTGTTCGGATTGCCGTCGCTGCAAACGAGGATGCTGTCCGCATCCTGCGCACGCGGCACCACATCGTGCAGGGTGATCCCGAGATGACGCGCCAGGCGCCCGGCCAACCAGAGTTCCTCGTTGGTCAGGCGTGCCGAGGCAAGGAGGGCGGTTTCACCGCGGGGAACAGACGAAAGTTTTTCGGCGATCTGGGCGATGACGCGCGGCCATGTTGACTTCTGCAATGCGCCACCCTCGCGCAGCATCGGAACGGTGAGGCGGTCTTCGCGGTAGAGGTAGCCGTAATTGAGGCGCCCGCGGTCGCACATCCAATAGGAATTGACCGCGTCGTTCTGCCGCGGGGTCTGGCGGATGATTTCGTTTTCGCGCGCGCCGATCACCGTGTTGCAACCGGTGCCGCAGGATGTGCAGATGCTTTTCGTCTCGCGCAGGAACCAGACGCGCATCTTGAAGCGGAAGTCTTTGCTCGTCAGCGCGCCGACCGGGCAGATGTCCACCGTGTTCAGCGAGTAATTGCTGTCGAGGCGCTGACCCTCGTGGACGGTCAGCGTGGTATGGCTGCCACGATCGACGAAGCCGAGCACATCGTCATGCGCCACTTCCTGCATGAAGCGCACGCATCGCGAGCAGAGGATGCAGCGCTCGTCGTCGAGG
>Ga0114970_10001290_pt1 | contig 18712 bp, 18 predicted proteins | sample M_140205_XF_Meta_FD_87030 | JGI IMG/M metagenome (GOLD analysis project Ga0114970, IMG submission 87030) | Freshwater microbial communities from Lake Montjoie, Canada to study carbon cycling - M_140205_XF_MetaG | ecosystem: Environmental > Aquatic > Freshwater > Lake | place: Lake Montjoie... | reverse complement strand
GCCTCATCGAGAGGCATGCCTTCGGCGAGGCGGAGTTCGACAAAATCGACCAGGATGATGGAATTGCGGACGACGATGCCGGCTCCGGCGATGAAGCCGATCATTGATGTTGCCGTAAAAAAGGCACCCATCAGGCCGTGCGCCGGCACGATGCCAACCAGGGAGAATGGGATCGCTGCCATGATCACCAGAGGCGTAATGAAGTTCTGGAACCAGCCGACGACGAGGGCGTAGATCAGGATCAGGACTGCGGCGAACGCCAGGCCGAGGTCGCGGAAGACTTCGTAGGTGATGTGCCATTCGCCGTCCCATTTCATGGAGTAGGTTTCGGCGTCAGTAGGGAGCGCGGCCATGTGTTGTTCAATCGCGTACCCACCCGGCGCTTTGAATTTGTCCATCTCCGGACCAAGTTTCAGAACCGCATAAACAGGGCTCTCCATGGCACCGGCCACATCGCCGGTCACGTAGGTTACCGGCATCAGATTCTTGTGGTAGATGCTCTTGTCTTCCGTGGTGCTGACGGTGTGAACCAGCTCAGAGATCGCCACCAGTTGTCCGTTTCGTCCGGCAACCTTCAGGTTTTTCAACTGCTCCAGGTCCGAGCGACTGGCCCGGTCCAGCCGAACCTTCAGGGTGATGTCTTCCTTCTCGCTGTCCACGTGCAGAAATCCGGCATCAAAACCGCCCGAGGCCACCGCAAGGGTCCGCGAAATTTCTTCCCCGGATATGCCGTTGAGAGCAGCCTTTTCCTGGTCGACCACGACACGGTATTTCGCTTGATCGTCTTCCACATACCAGTCCACGTCCACCACGCCATCGGTACGCTTCCACAAGTCACGAATGCGGTGTGCGATCGCGGTGCGTTCCTCCATGGAAGGGCCGTAGACTTCTGCCACCAGGGTTTGCAGGACGGGTGGCCCGGGAGGTACTTCCGCAACCTTAATCCGGGCACCATACTTCGCAGCAACGGGGACGAGGCGGGTCCGCATCTGTTTGGCGATCTCGTGGCTCTGTAGTTTCCTTGCATCCTTCGGCAGCAGATTGACCTGAATGTCTGCCACGTTCGAGCCTCGCCGCAGATAGTAGTGCCGCACGAGGCCGTTGAAGTTGAAGGGCGACGCAGTGCCCGTGTACGTCTGGAGATCGACAACTTCAGGTTGCTCCAGCGCCGCGCGTCCCAGGGCATTTGTCGCGCGTGCAGTGTCTTCCAGAGTGGTGCCGTTGGGCATATCGACAATCACCTGGAACTCGCTCTTGTTGTCGAAGGGCAACATCTTTACCTTCACCATCTGGAAATAGAAGAGCGAAACGGAGCCGAGCAGCAGGAACGCCACCAGGCCGAGGAACCCCAGGCGGAGGGGCGTTTTGTGGAGAATGGCCCCCATGAAACGTCGGTACCACCGCGTAACGATATCTTCCTTTTCCGTATGGTCTCCAGCGTGAGAGGACTTCAAGATGCGGACGGCAGCCCACGGGGTCACAATCAGAGCCACCAGCAGTGAGAACACCATGGCAGCAGACGCGCCAATGGGAATCGGTCGCATGTATGGCCCCATCAGGCCACCCACAAAAGCCATGGGCAGAATTGCAGCTACCACTGTCAGGGTGGCGAGGATGGTTGGGTTCCCTACTTCGTCAACGGCCTCGATGGCGACTTCGTAGGATGGACGTTCCCGATTCGCCGGCATTCGCCAATGCCGAACGATATTCTCAACTACCACAATTGCGTCATCAACCAGAATGCCGATGGAGAAGATGAGGGCGAACAGGGTGATCCGGTTCAGCGTGTAGCCGTAGAGATAAAACACGGCCAACGTGAGCGCGAGGGTGACGGGAATCGCAATGAAGACGATCAGCGACTCCCGCAAACCCAGCGTGATGGCGATCAGGATGCTGACAGACAACACGGCGATGAGCATATGGAAAAGGAGTTCGTTCGACTTTTCGGCAGCAGTCTCGCCGTAGTTACGGGTCAGGTCGAGGTGAACGTCAGAGGAGATCACATCGCCCTTCAGGGGCTCTATACGACGGAGCACATTTTCAGCGACTAACACCGCATTGGTGCCCTTGCGTTTGGAGATGGCAAGGGTGACAGCGGGGCGAAACTCGCGGCTTCCTGAGGAAGCCATCCGGACATAACTCGTCGGCTCTTCGCCGCCGTCTGTCACGGTAGCGACGCTGCTCAGCAGCACCGCTTTTTCGTGCGAAACGCCAACCACCACGCGGCGAACGTCTTCCGCCGTGCGGAGGAACTCACCGGCCTGAAGGATGTATTCTTTCTGGCCGCTCGAAAACTGTCCCGCCGGTATCTGGCGATTGGAAGCACCTACGGCAGCGGCTACCTGCAGAGGCGTAAGGCCATAGCCCGCCAGCTTCGCTTTATCCAGAGTGATGCGGAGTTCACGGCGCTGGCCGCCGAGGATTGTAACGGCGGAAACGTCAGGGACCTGCTTCACTGCGTCATGCAGTTGCGCTGCGATGCGACGCAGTTGAAAGTCGTCGTAGCGACTGCTGGACAGCGTCAGGGCGAGCACGGGCACGTCGTCAATGGACCGGGGTTTCACCAGAGGTTGCGACGCACCGGCCGGAATCAGGTCGTAGTTTGCGCTGAGCTTTTGATTCAGGCGGACGATACTGCGTTCCTCGTCCTGCCCCACCATAAAGCGAACAATGGCGAGCGCCATGCCGGGACTGGAAGTGGAGTAGACATACTCCACACCGGGAATCTCCGACAGCAGCTTTTCCATGGGCTTCGTGACGCGCTCTTCCACTTCACGCGCGGAAGCCCCTGGCAACTGAACCATGACGTCCACCATCGGGACAATGATCTGCGGCTCTTCTTCGCGGGGTAGTTTCCAAACAGCGAAACCACCAATCAGCAGCGAGCCGGTGATTAGCAGGGGCGTTAATTTGGAAGCGATCCAGACCTTGGCAAACCGCCCTGCGGGGCCCAATTTGTGCGGCGCGCTCACGGCCGCACCTCAACCCTGGCACCGTCCCGCAAAGCTGGTGACGCGGGACTGGCGACCTTCTCGCCCGCACTCAACCCGGAGAGGATCTCGACGCCGGCTGAACCGCGTTCACCCGTAGTTACCAGGCGAGTGGTTACCAGGCGAGTGGTTACCAGGCGAGTGTGTGCCGCTCCGTCTTCGATAACAAACACGGTCTGCAAGTGGCCCCGGTCCTGCAGGGCACCGGCGGGGATGGTCAACACTTTTCGACTGCCGATGCCAAACACTACCCGTCCGAACAGGCCGGACCGCAGTTGATGCAGGGCAGGGAGATCGATCTTCGCCACATAGGAGCGTGAGGCAGCATCCACCAGGGGTTCAATCTCTGATACCCTGGCCGCCAGTTTGCGGTCCAGCGCCTCGATTGCAACCTCTACCGGTTGACCCACCTTGACGAGACCCAGTCGCGATTCGTCCAGAGTCGCCTCCAGGCGCAGCGAGCCTTCCTGCTCCAGTGTCAGCAAAGGCACACCTGGCGTTGCAAGTGTGCCTGGTTCCGCGCTGCGCGAAGTGATGACGCCGGCGAAGGGTGCCGTTAGTTTCGAGTAGTCCCGCATCACTGAGGCGGAGCGAATTCCCTGCTCGGCCTGCGCCATCCGCGAGTCGATTTGCGCCCGCCGCGCCCGGGACATCTCCAGCCCGGCCTCCGCTGCTTTCAGCCGCGCGGTTGCCTCATCAAATTCCTGGTTCGAGATCGACTTTTTTGCGAAGAGATCTTCCATGCGACGGAAGGTGGCACGAGCGAGGTTCAGACTTGCCTGCGCAGCTGCAATCCCACTTTCTGCCTCCGGAACTGCCGACTGCACTTCTGCCCTGCTCACCTCGGCGGTACGTACTGCGGAATCGAGGTCCTGAACCTCCAGCGTCACCAGCGTCTGCCCGGCACGGACATGGTCTCCCACCCGCACGGAGATCTGCTGCACGTAGCCCATCACTTTGCTGGAAAGGGACGCGGAGGTACGAGCCCGGATGGTGCCGGTCGCTTCAAAGCCGGAAGGCCATTCGAGGTCGGCAGCTGTTACCGTTTGCACAGTCACGGGTGCCACCGGCGCCGGGGCCGCGCGCCGGGCTTCGTCTTTTCCGCACGACGCCAGCAAGGCCAGGCCGATACTCACTGCTGTAATACGTTTCATTGATTCAGAACTCCCGAATCCGCAGTCAGGCGACCAGCGGCAAATTCAACCATCGTTGCGGCCAGGCGCTCATCATGCAGCGAGGCCAGGTAACGTGTTTTTGTATCCAGCAGGGCGGTTTCGGTGCGGAGCAGGTCCGTCACGGTCGCAAGGCCGGCTTCATAGCGATTCTGCGTAATGCGCAGGCTCTCCTCTGCGGCAGCAACCGCAGTTGCGGCCACCTGAATCCGCTGCGAGGCGGCCTGCAGGCCTGCGTAGGCCTGCCGCACCTGTAGCTTCACGGCTGATCCCGCCCTTTGCTCATCCGCTCTGGCTTTCTCCAGTAAGCTGCTGGTTTCAGCCATTTTGGCCCGGTCCGCAAAGCCATTGAAAACATTCCAGCGCACGGTCACCCCAGCCATCCAATTTGCGCCGCCTCGTGTAACGAAGCGCTGGGCGTCGGTCTCGAATGCCGCGCGCACTCCAATCTGCGGCAACCAGGAATCATGGGCGGCGCGATTCTGCACTTCCGCGAGACTCGTGGCCAACCGACTCTGCCGGGTCTCGGCACGCCCCTCCGCCGCTTCCTTCTCAAGGGAGCCCAGAACCATTTCTGCCGGGCCCGTCGGGCTCAGGATGCCGGCGAGAACATGTTCCGCTTCCAGCGGGAGTCCCATAGCGTCATTCAACGCAGCCCGGGCCACATCCAGTTGAGCCTGTCGGGTTATCCTCTGTTCGTTCACTGAGGCCAGGTGAACTTTAATCGACAACACGTCCACATCTGTTGACATACCTGCCGCACGAACGTCCTCTGCCCTTCGTAGATCCGCTTCTGCCGAGCGTACCGCCTGCCCTGCCGCCTTTAGATTCTCCACGGCCAGAATCGCTCCGTAGTAGGTTTGGGCCACCCGCGCAATCGTCTCCATGCGAGTCCGGCGCTGGTCTTCCGCCGCCATCCTGCCGCTCAGTTGAGCAGTGCTGGTCGCGTTGCGGGTCTGGCGCGCATCGTAGATCGGCTGGTCAACGGTGAGTTGTGTCTGGAAGTTCGTCAGCGCATCCGGGCGGTTCAGGGGGCCAAGGTTGAAATTCCCCGCACCGAACTGATGTTGGGTCAGCAGGGAGCTGAACACGTAGACCGGGTTGTTTCCCCGCATCGCTGATTCCGATATGTTCACCCTGGGCAGCATCCCGCTTTTCGCCTGGTTTAGCCTCTCGTCAGCAGCCCGAACCCCCGCCTCTGCTGCCACTACCGCCCGATTTTCGCGGAGCGCCAGGGCGACAGCATCGTGGAGCGACAACGGTTGCTGCCCCATTACGGGCAACGTCACCAAATACAGCCATAGCTTTCGCATGAAATTGATTTCGACTAGTCTTTCTGTAAGCCAGGATGCAACTGGGGGGCCAGGGTGACAGGCCAATCGGCAAAAATCTCATCGCGCAACAATGGGAGTAGTAGTGGTTGGCCTTTCCGACAATTTCCGGCTTGCTGTGGATGCCATTCGCGCCCACAAACTCCGCGCTTCGCTCACTATCCTGGGCCTCACGATGGGTGTGGCCACCCTGATGACCGTGATGACTCTGGTTCAGGGGGCCAATGTTTATGTGGAGCAGAAGATCGCCAACCTGGGGACGAATGTTTTTCGGGTCGCACGTACGCCCTTCGCGGTGGTTGATTTCAGCATCGTGGTTAAGGCCCTGAAGAACAAGACCCTGCGCTATGAAGACCTGACGGCGGTCCGGGAGCTTTGCGCTGCCTGTGGTCAGGTGGGCGGTTCTGCCAGCGCCACGCTCTCACTGCTGGCCGGCAATAAGCAGGCTGACGACGTCAGCATTATCGGTTACACGCCCAACATGATCGATATCGATACACGGACTCTCGATCTGGGCCGTTACTTTACGGAAATGGACGACACCCATGCCGCCTATGTCTGCCTGATCGGCTCTTCGCTTGCCGATAAGCTATTCCCCTCAGTGAATCCAATTGGCAGGAAAGTACGCAGCGGAAGCCTGGAATTCACCGTCGTCGGGACCTTTGAAAAGCTTGGTTCCGTACTGGGGCAGGACCAGGATAACTTCGTCATCGTGCCGCTCACAACCTGGCTAAAAGTTCGTGGAACACGCTCCTCGCTCACACTCGAAATCAAGGCTTCCGGCGGCGAGAAGAATTTCGCCGCTGCTCAGGACGAGGTTCGCTCCATTCTCCGGACTCGACGTCACGATGCTCCGGGTAAGGAAGATACTTTCTTCATCGGTACTGCGGATAGCTATATTGCGCTCTGGAAGAGCATTAGCGGCTCGTTTTTCGCCGTCTTCGTGATGGTCAGTTCCATTGCGGCCATCGTCGGCGGCATCGTGATCATGAACGTGATGCTTGTGAGCGTCACGGAACGCACGCGCGAGATCGGCGTCCGCCGGGCCCTGGGGGCAACGCAGGCTGACGTCCTCAGCCAGTTCCTCACAGAAAGCATTATTCAGTGCCTGATTGGCGGAGCCATCGGGATCGCCATTGGCTTCGGGTGCGCCGAAGCCCTGCGCAATCTCACGGGCTTTCCCGCTTCCGTGAAACTGTGGGTGGCCGTTCTGGGTGTGCTGCTCAGCACCATCATCGGGCTCTTCTTCGGAATCTATCCGGCACGCAAAGCCGCCAGGCTCGATCCTGTAAACGCGCTTCGTTCGGAGGGTGGCTAAGATGCCTTCCGTGAATGTCCGTCCCGGAGCTGTCGTCGAAAATCTGCGTGTCGCGCTCGACACCCTCCGGGCCCGAAAAGCCCGTTCTGCACTCACGATTCTGGGAATCGTCATTGGCGTCACCAGCGTCATTACGGTGGCCGCCATCATCGACGGTCTCAACGGTGTGGTGAAAGATCGTGTCTCCCGCCTCGGGTCGAATACTCTGTTTGTCACCCGCATGCCGACGGGCCAGGGTCCGGGCAGGCTGCCCGAAAGAATCAGAATCCGCAAGTATCTGGAAGATGGCGACGCGAAATACCTTGAAGAAAGCTGCGATGGAGTGTCCTACGCGACGGTTTTCTCGAACCGCATCAACTTCGGCGAGCAGGCAGACGAAATTCGTTACGGGGATGCCCACGTGGAACGCTTCTTCCTTCGTGGTGTGCAACCCGAATATGCCAAAGCGCTCCCTCTGTTTGCTCTGGGGGAAGGCCGTTTTATTTCTGACTACGATGAAGAACACGCCCGCGCCGTGGCTGTCATCGGACGCTCCATTGCGGACTCTCTTTTTCCAACAACGGACCCTCTCGGTAAGCAGGTCCGCCTCGATGGCCGCTGGTACGAAGTGATCGGGGTCTTTGAGCCGGATCAGGGTCTCTTTTCTGCCTTTGGGGTGGACCAGTTTGTTTGTATCCCGATGAATAACTTTCGCAAGACCTTTCCCGAGATCAAAGAGCGCTTCATTGCGGTCGCCGGCAAAGACGAAGTTCCTATGAGCTACGTGCAGGGTCAGGTGGAAGAAGCGCTGCGCCGAAAACGCCACGTCCGCCATAACGCGGAGAATGATTTTGAGATCACCAGCCCGGACTTCCTCAGTTCACTTTGGGATCAACTCACCGGAGCGCTGGTACTCCTCACCGGAATTATCAGTTCCATCGGCCTTCTCGTCGGAGGCATCGGCGTCATGAACATCATGCTGATCTCCGTCACCGAGCGCACCAGCGAAATCGGCCTCCGCAAAGCGATGGGCGCCCGGAAGGCTGACATTCGGCTTCAGTTCCTCATTGAGGCCGTGACGCTTTCCGGCATCGGGGGGATCCTCGGTATCGTGGCTGGAGGGCTCATCGCGTTTGCCGTGCGCACGGTCATCCCGGCTGTTCCGGCTCAGGTCTCGCTTCTCTGGGTGTTCCTTGGCGTTTCCATCTCGGTTGGTGTTGGCCTGTTTTTCGGCTTCTACCCCGCCAACCGAGCGGCTAATCTGGATCCGATCGCCTGCCTTCGCTATGAATAGCTGCTACATTGGCCGGGGGAGGCCATTCTGGCGCAGTTTTTTCTGATCGCATTTACGTCCGTCTTCGTGCTGGTCGATCCCATTGCGTCTGTTCCCGCGTTTCTCGCGATGACCGGCCACTGCGACCGCGCCCGTCGCCGCCACATGGCCATTCGGGCGTCGCTGACATGCTTCGCTGTCCTCACCCTGTTCGCCCTCGCGGGCCCGGCTATCTTCAAGCTTTTCGGGATCACCATGCCTGCCTTCAAAATTGCCGGCGGGATCATCCTGGGTCTGATTGGTCTGGACATGCTGCAGGCGCGTCGGTCGCCTACGCAGGAGACGCCCGGTGAAACCAGCGAAGGGGCCGAAAAAGAAGATGTCGGCATCGTGCCGCTGGGCGTTCCCATGCTCGCCGGACCAGGGGCTATTTCTTCTGTGATGGTCCTAATGGCGCAGAACGCCGACTGGCTGCATCGCAGCCTGATCATTGGCGCGGTGGGTCTGACAGCGCTAATCGCGTTACTGGTGCTGGCAGCAGCGGATTGGGTTAGTGCTCACCTTCACCGCACCGGCATTGCCATCTTTACCCGGATGATGGGTCTGTTGCTCACCGCGATCGCTGTTCAATTCGTGCTGAACGGCCTTCGTGAGATCGGCCTCCTGCCGCAGTTGTAGCCCGCAGCTGCAGGCCCCCATGGCCACCGGCTTCAAATAGGAGTAGGATGATGGCCGAAAGGAATATCGCTCGGCGCTTGGTTTTGCTTTGCGCTGAGCCACAATGTCCAGACCATGACACGAAGCTCCCTGATTAGAATCCCCTGCGCAGTAACCCTGGCAGTCAGCCTGACGTTTCTCATCGGCTGCGGCGAAGAGCCAAAGCATGAAGCCGTTAAGGCAGAAGTAAAAAAACCTGCGGTTCCCGAGGGTCCCATAGCGGCCCTGACGGCTTATTACGAGGTCTACAAGGTGGCGCGAACCCTTGCGCCGGATCTGCAGACAGCCAGTATCGTCGGCAAGGAGGTGGAGGGGGCAAAAAGCGGCGAAGGTAAGTACCTGCAGTGGGCGATCGTGTTCGTGTCCGCCAGCAAGCAGACCGCGTACCAGTTTCTCTACTCAACCGTGGAGCAGGGAAATACGCTGAAAGGTATCAATAATCAGGGAACGCAACGCTGGGGCGGAGCTTCTCAGGCGGCCACGACCTTCACCAATCAGGATTTCTCGGTTGACTCTGACGCAGCTTTCAAAGCTGCTGCGGAAAAGGCCGCAGACTGGTTGAAGAAGAACGATAAACCTCTCACCGAGTTTGCGCTGGGCAACGCCTCAAAGTTTCCGTCCCCCATGTGGTACATCCAGTGGGGTACGAAAAGCAACGGGTTCGCCACGTATGTGAACGCTGCAACCGGGAAAGTCTACGGTAAGTAAGAATGCAAGAAACCAGCTGCCTAGGCGACTGCAGCTTTGCGGCGCGGCGCCGGGGCAGGCTGGTTTTTCACCGGGAAATGCTGGCGCAACCAGTTGTAAACGGATTCACGCTGGCTTGCATTTACAACGCGTTGCCAACGAATATCTCCGGTTTTATCATCGTATTCGGCCATGACGTACTGCGTTGTACTCATGACAGCGACGGGCCCTTCCGTGCGGTGGCGGCAGGCGTAGAAGGCGTCGTTAATGACCTTGCGATCTTCCATGTATACCCCATTGTAACAGGTTTTTCAGGCTTTCTTGAAGGCTAGTGTTCTGCGGCCATGGCGGTGGCGAGGCGTGCCAGTTCTTTCGTCCCCGGATTCTTTTCCATGAGCCTGGCGAGGGCGGTTCGGGCTTCCTCTTTCATGCCTGCCTTCCACGCGGCGAGTGAGTAAGCCAGGTCGGACTTTGCCGCCCGCTGGAGCACTGCTTCGGCCTGCGCCTGGTCGGCCACGCGGAAGCGAGCTTCGGGTTCCGGAGATTGCGGAGCGGTTACGCTGACCCCGCCGACAGTGCCACTGATCGTCCAGATGTAGGTCTTGCCCCTTGCCATCGGCTTTTCCGGCTGCCATTCCGTTCCGGCGAACGGGCCACTTGCGGCAACCGGGTTAAAGTCGGAATCAAATACCGCTATACGGAAGGAACCAGAACCTGCGGGAGCCTTCCATCGGAACAGCGGACGGTCTGAACTCACCACGGTGCCCGTTGGCCCCACGGCTGTCAGCACAGGGCGGTTTGTTTCCCCGGAGAGCAGCGTTTCTCTGGTTCGGGACAGATCCCGCATGTCTGGTTGAGCCGGGACCTTACCGTCGCGCAGGGCTTCAAGCACTGCCTGCGCATCAGTTGTTTCGAGGCCGAGCACTCCACGCACCTGCCCCGTTGCATCAACTCCCACCACGCCGCCCAAATCCCTCACGGAGGTCACGAGGGCGGGTTTTTCCATAGCCGGAATACCTGCGGGTTGTCGTATAAACTCCAGGCCTGCAAAAGTAATCAAGACGATTGCAAGCGCGACCGCCGGCACGAGCCAGCGCAGAACAGACTCACGGGGCTTGCGTCGCCCGGTGAGGCCAAGCGTCGTTCGGAAGGCCTTCAAATCCGCCAGTTCGGCGGCGCAGGTGCGGCAAAAAGTAACGTGTTCCAGGCACTCCCCGTTCGCGGCGTGCGCCGGGTTACGGACCAGACTTTCCAGTTGCTCAAACGAAAGGTGTTCGGGCCCAAGAGCACTTATTAAACGGCTTACTTCGGACCCGCGAACTGCGGTCCTCCGGCATTGCTCACAGACAGCAAGATGTCGTGAAGCCAGCACTAATTCCGCGGCGGACAGAGTTTTTGTCCTGTATTTCGCGATAAGCTCCGGGGGCAGGTGGCCCGCGCTGGTTTGATCGGCGCTCACTTCATTCCCTTTCTTCCAAATACCGTTTCTGTCAACCGATCCACGCTGGCTCTAAGCCCTCTGTTTCCTGTAGATGTCAAGGGTGCCCTTGTATTACCTTCCATTTTTTGCATCCGCCTGCCCAGGCGGTCGCGGGCTGATTTCCGCAGATTAATTACTTGTTGGCGCGAGAGCCGCAGCAGGTCAGCAATTCTGGAATCTTCGAGAGGCAGATCGTGCCACAGCTCTGCCAGCGCGGTTTCGGTCATCCCCAGCAGTTGCGCGATCTCCGCAGGTGAGGCCACCCCGGTGACCGGTAACAGTTCAATCACACCACCACCTTCCGGGTCCCGAAGATTCAGTAAGAGTGCGACTCTCTGACTTTGTGGCAACTCCCGAACCTCTCGCCAGAGGCCCGTGAGCCGTTCTCTTTCCACCAGGCGCTGGTCGCTGCCACGCTCACGAGAGGGCAACGAATCGGGATCGATTACAGGGCCTGCGGAATCGGAAATTCCCAGCGCGGCGGCTATCGTTCGGACGACATCGGTTACCCGGAGCGGGCCATTAGCCAGGGTGATCAGGCCGTCCAGCACCAGGTCCAGGGGGTCGTTCGTCCTCTGCAAATCGGGGCAGGGCACATGCTGCTCCTGGCTGGTCCAGGCGCCCCGCCCTGCCAAAGGCTCTCCTGCTGAGTTTGTCCACGCAGCAAAGCGCGGGTCATTCCGGAGCAGATACCGAATTCTGTTCTGCAACTGCACATGGTGAGGACATCGGGTGCGGATTCTCCCGAAGCAGGCATTCTGCGCGGTTGCAGCCAGATACGCGCGGATGTTGTTGACGGGTTCAGCGGTGCCAAGCCTGGACATCCGGAGCCGCATCATGATGGCGAGCAGAATCTCCGCGACGATCTCCGCCGCCAGGTCTGTTCGATCCGCATCCCGCAAGCCATAGCAGCCCAGATTTCGCCCTACGGTCTCTTTGCACCAGACCATCAACCAGCCGGAGAACAATTGCCCGAGGGCTCTGTTCGCGTCGGTCTCATCCGCCGCCGCAAGGTAATCTCCATATAGCTCTGCTGCAGTTGCCACAGGATTCGGGTCAGCTCGCCTGGACCGGGATGGCTTCTGCCTGTCGGCGGGCGCTGCGAGCGTACGTGGCTCCCCGGGTGGCTCCCATCCGAAAATACGGCTGCAGTCGCTCAACGGCCCGGTCTTTACTGGAAACGATGTGTCGCCGCATACCTTCAGCGGCCGCTTCCGGATCCCCGGCGCACAGCTTCTCCATCAGATCCTGATGGGTGCGACGAGGCCCCTGCCCTTCCGCGTGCCGACCCACGCACATCCAGGTGGAGGCCAGCGCGTGGGTTTTCTCGATGGCTTCCGAAAGTGCTCCACAGCGGGTACATTCAGCAATCTTTCTGTGCAACTTCTCGTGGAGGCTCAGGTAGTGATACCTGTCGGCGTCCGGCTGGCTGGCTAACAGATCCACACGAAAAGCCAGGCGCAAGAGTTCCTGTTGCTCCTCGGCCGTGGCAGCTTCGGCAAAAAGGCGTGCCGCCTGAACTTCCAGCGCCTCGCGCACGATGTAGTGGCCTTGTACATCCTGTACGGTGGGAATGCGCACTCTTGTTCCAGCCCGGGGGCGGCTTTCCAGCAACCCTTCGAACTCCAGCTTCATCAGGGCTTCGGAAACAGGCAGGAAGCTCATCCCCAGTTCCAACGCCAGCTTGCGGCGGGAGATGATTTGGCCCATCGCGAGGTCGCCACGAAGAATGCGCAACCGGACAATCGTGTACGCTTCAGCCGCGAGACTCTCGTACTCTGCCGTTTCTGGTGCCTTCCTGGCCATGCACCTCTAAGATATCTCAATTCTCCTTCGGTTGTGTCCAAGTAGCACAAATGCAATAGGTTGCGCATGCAAACTGCTATATCAGTAACATTCCCTGCCTTGCCTGTCACCAACGATAGGAATACAATCAGGACTTCGGAGACAACTTGAGCATCAGCGCAAACGGCACCAGTGAAATCCCCTCCTCCAGCGCCTGGGAAGCTATCCAGGGTGCCTGGGACCTGCAGGTCCATGTCGGGCCAGACGTCATAGAAAGGCGTATTGATGACCTCGATCTCGCCAAAGAGTTCCTTTCCCGGGGTCTGAAGGGCTTCGTTCTGAAGTCACACTACTTCCCCACTGCCGAGCGCGCCCAGGTTGTCACGAAAGCGGTTCCTGGGATTCGGGCCTATGGAGCTATCGCGCTGAACCACTCAGTAGGTGGCTTGAATCCGGTTGCCGTCGAACTGGCGGGTCGGTCGAAGAACCGCATCGTCTGGATGCCTACCGTGGACGCGGCCAACGAAACTGCAGGCCGTCCGGATGGCACCAAGAAGCACCTGCCTTTCTGGGCTAAGATCCAGCTGGAACTGGCTGCTACCGGTCTGGCACCCGCGCCCATAACCGTCATTAGTCAGGACGGCAGTCTGACGTCCATTGCCCGCTCCTGTCTCGAACTGATCCACAAGTACGACATGATTCTGGCGACCGGCCATTTGGGACGCAGGGAAATTCTGGCGCTGGTCAAGACCGCTAAAGAAATTGGCCTGAAGCGGGTCATGGTCACTCACGCCGAGTTTCCGTCGCAGAATCTCTCGGCTGATGAACAACTGGAACTGGCGGACCTCGGTGCCGTCATCGAGCACTGCTTCACCACCATGCACACAGGAAAAGCATCCTGGGCCGGAGTCATGGAGAGTATCCGGCGAGTCGGCCCGGAGCGCTGTATTCTCTCCACCGATCTCGGGCAGACCATTAACCCTCCCGTCTCCGACGGCTTCGCCATGTTCGCGCAGACGCTGCTGGACGGCGATTTTACACCCGCAGAAGTCACCCGCATGGCCGTTACGAATCCTGCGGCAATCATTGAGTAGGGACCATCGAATAGCCATGCCCGACCAAAAGAACATCCTCGTTGTCAGTGCCCATGCCGCCGATTTCGTCTGGCGAGCCGGGGGGGCCATCGCCCTCTATGCCCAACGCGGCTACCGCGTCCGGATCCTCTGCCTCTCTTACGGGGAACGCGGTGAAAGCCAGGGTTCCTGGAAGCAGCCCGGCATGACCATCGACCGAGTGAAAGAAATCCGTCAGACTGAGTCCACCCGGGCGGCAGGTATTCTGGGGGCGGATGTTGGTTTTTTCGATTGCGGTGACTACCCCATCGTGATCACGCAGGCCGTAGTTGATGAGATGGTGAAGGAGTATCGGGAACTCCAGCCCGAGTTCGTCCTCACCCACCCGTACCTCGACCCCTACAACCCGGACCACCCGACCGCGAATCAGGTGACATTGCAGACCCGCGTTTACGCGCAGGCCCTCGGTTATCCCGCGCCCGGCAAACCGCTCGAAGCGCCTCCCGTCTTCATGTTTGAGCCGCACCAGCCGGAGCAGTGCGAATTCAAGCCGGAAGTCCTGCTGGACATCACCCCGGTCTGGGACATGAAACAGAAAGCGATGGAATCGATGGAGGCCCAGGGCCATCTGTGGAAGTACTACACCGATCTCGGATCCCGCCGCGGAACGCAGGCAGTGCGCAATGGTGGCCACAAGTCCATCAAGTATGCTGAGGCCTTCCAGCGCGTTTATCCCCAGGTGACGGATCAACTGACATGAAGCACCAAATCGTCCGCAACATTCGCCGCGCCGACGCAGATGTGATCGAAACGCTGGGACGCCTCGGTGTTGCGACAGTCCATGAAGCGCAGAGTCGTCGCGGCCTCATGGCACCCTTTATGCGCCCGATTTATCCAGCGGCGCGAGTGGCGGGTTCTGCCGTTACCATCTCCTCGCAGCCCGGCGATAACCTGATGCTTCACGCTGCCGTGGAAGTTTGCAAACCCGGCGACGTGCTCGTTGTTACCACCACTTCCGAATCCACCGACGGTATGTTCGGGGACCTCCTCGGCGTCTCCTGCCAGGCCCACGGTGTCCGCGGCCTCATCATTGATGCCGGCATTCGTGATACTGCGGAACTTACCGAACTCAACTTTCCCGTCTGGGCCAAAGCGGTCTCCGCCCAGGGTACGGTCAAGTCGACCGGCGGCTCGGTCAATATCCCGGTCGTCTGTGCCGGGGCGCTCGTAAACCCTGGCGATGTTGTCATCGGTGACGCCGACGGGGTTGTTGTCGTGCCCCGCGAGTGGGCTGCCGAAGTTGCCCGTCTGGGCGAACTACGCGTGGCAAAGGAAGAGATAACCCGCCAGCGCCTGCGCAACGGCGAACTCGGTCTGGATTTCTACGGTCTCCGTGCCAAACTAGCGGAACTTGGCGTTGAATACGTCGACGGAGAGGTTTAATAAGTATGGGAAAAATCGTCGCCGCCATGGCAACCGTGCACGCGCCCCAGTTGTTCACGCGTCCGCCATCTGAAATTCCGGAGCAACTCGACGCCGACATCGCCGCGATGCGCGAGCTTGGAAGATCACTGGATGAGACCAGACCCGATGTCGCCATAGTCCTCGGCAGCGACCATCTCGAAACATTCTTCCTGTCTTCCGTTCCCACGTTCGCTGTAGTCGCCGGCGAAACCTCCAAAGCTTCCTTCGCGGGGCGGGATTACAACCTGCCCATCCACCTGCCCCTCGCCGAAGACCTGCTGCATAAATTGGTCGACGCCGGCTTCGATATGGCCTACTCGCAGGACGCCGTTCTCGGACACTCCTTCGCTGCGGTTTATGAATGGGTGATTGAAGGTCGGAGCATCCCTGTCATCCCGATCTTCATCAACGCCTACCTGCCGCCATTGCCATCCGCCCGCCGTTGCGAGGCTCTGGGCAAAGCGATAGCCGCCATCATTGCGGGACGCCCTGAGAACGAGCGTGTGGCGATCATTGCCAGCGGAGGGATGTCGCACTACCCCGGTACGTGGAAGTATCCGCAGCCAGCCTTCGATTTCGACTACTGGGCGATTGAGCAAATGGAGCGAGGGAATCACGAGGCTCTGCTCAGCCTGACGAACGCGCAACTGGACGAAGTGGGCAACACCGAAATGCTGCCGTGGATGGTGTTGTTTGGCGCCATCGGCAATCAACGGGGGGAACTCCTCACCTACCAGCCAACCTGGCACCACGGGCATGCCGTGATGCGCTTTATCCCGAACAAACGCGAGGAAGCCGGGCTTCAGCCAGAACCCGCCGTTCGACCGGAATACACATTCACCAATACCGGCTACGAGTTCTACAAGCACCCCGAGCCGAAGTCGTACAACCTGAACAAACTCCTCTACGACCTCCGCCACATGCAGGCGCTGCGTCGCCGACTCTATGTGGATACGCCGGGAGTCGCCGCAGAATACAATTTGGACGCAACCGAAGCCGCAGCCATCGAGACGATTAAGGACGAAAACATCGACATGCTCCGTTCCCTGAAATCGCACCCTCTGGTTGAAGTGGGTGCGCACCCTCTGGGGACGCTGATGTCACTGGTCGTCGTCCACGCCGAAGCCCGGCGACTGAGGGCCGAAGCCGCCGCAAAGTCCTGATTGTGGATCAATGAAGAGTTTGCTGGCCATTGTCGCCCTCATTGCATTCCCGGGCTTCTTGCCCGCCTGTAGTTGAGACCGTACGACCGTCGAACAGTCATTCGACGCGGCCGAACTCGTTTTCCGCGGCCGCGTAATTTCTGAATCTGACCGCGTCGGGGCCTTTGATCGCCGCGTTGTGTTTCAGGTTGCGAAGGTGTACAAGGGCGGGCCTGGAGGAACTATCGAAGTTATGGGGCTGGCTGGAGGCTCTGACTGTATTGGTTTCACCACCGGTGCACCGAAGGTTGGCCAGTCGCTGATTGTATACGCCAACCTCCGCAACTGGCGGACTCCAATCATCAAGGAATGGGTGGCTAGCCAATGCAGTCGTCCCGGGTTACTGCCGCGAGCCGGACCCGATATTCCGGCTCTCGACAGCCTGGCGGCCAAACGTGCCGGGCGAACTGGCAAGTAAAGACAACTACCTTTTGCCAGATCTTCGCGGGCAACTACCCAAACAACTCACTGTGAGACCCCAGTCGGGCCAGACGCAAGGTCGTCTTATCTGGCAGCGAATAGATCAACAACAAGTCGGGTTTAATATGACATTCTCGGCATCCGGTCCAGTCTCCGCTGAGGGTGTGGTCGCGGTTTCGGATCGGCAGAGACTCGTCCGCTACGAGTAACTTCAGCACTGCGGTTACCAGCTCATCCAGATCCCGCCGATGTCGCGGATTCGCCTTCTCCCGCTTCCAGTCGCGTTTAAAGGCCGATGACTGGTCAATCGTCCGCATTCAGGTCTGCCATTAGGGCTTCAATGGTCGCGAAGCGCTTTCCCCTGCCCGCTTCCAACTCTGCAATGGCCGCCCTCGTGGTCGCGTTGGGAGTCTTAATCTCAAACGGCAATCGCTGCTCATCCACCACGCGGACCATCAAAAGGCGAATTGCATCTGACACAGATAATCCCATGGCAGCCAGTGCATCTGTAGCCAGTTCTTTGGTAGCGCTGTCAATTCGCGCACGAACGTAAGTGTCGGTCGTCTTGCCTGCAGGAGTCTCACGGAGCGCGTGTCTCATAGCCTTATTGTAGTCGCAAATAGACTACGTTTCACCCTGGTACTCCACGTGCCCCCTACCCAGTATGAAACCAGAAGAAACCACTCGCCCCGGCCCCGGATCCGCCGGGCAATCCGGTGACACGCAAGGCCTCTCCGATACCCCCGGAAGCTACCTCCGAAAGCGTCGCCGACCTGGTCGAAGAAGGGCAGTACTTCGAAGCCGGGATCATCAGCGGCATTGAAAACGCACCCGACGCGGACGTATCCGAAATCCACACCCACGAGGTTCCCTCTGACGACGTCCCCTCCGAGTACCTCGAAAATCAGCCGTAACCTCTACAGGTCGTGGATCACCGCAGGGGGGAACGCCGCGCGCAGCGCATTCAGCACTGCCATTACGTCAATTACCTCCTGCGCAATCGCCCCACTCACCGGCGTCAGTAACCCAAAAAACGCAAGCCCCATTCCCACGAGACTCAGCGCCATTCCACCCACCGCACTCTGCAGCGCAATAACCCGCATCCGTCGGCTGATGTGCATAAACTCGTCGATCTTCTCCAGTGAGTTATCCATCACGACCACGCCCGCCGCCTCAGCCGTCACGTCGCTGTTCTGCCCAATCGCCATCCCCACCGTCGCCGCCATCATCGCCGGCGCGTCGTTGATCCCATCCCCCACGTACAAAGTCGGGGCCTTCGCCGTCTCCGCGCGCACGATCTCCAGTTTCTCCTCGGGACTCTTCTGGGCGTGGACCTCAGTAATCCCCACCTCCCCGGCCAGGTAGCGGACTTCAGACTCCCTGTCCCCCGAAACGATCATCACCCTTGAAAACTGATGCTTCGGCCCCAGATGCGTCACAAAAGTCCGGCTGTCCGCACGCGGCGCATCCCGGAATCGAAGCACCCCGGCATAGCGGCCATCCACCACCGCCACGCACTCCAGGCCACCTGTCGAAGGTCCCAGCTTCTCCGTGCCCGGCGAGTTCTGCAAAGCCAACTGTTTCCGGCTCGTGATCTGTATCTTCCGCCCGCCAATCAACCCCTGCAGTCCCAGTCCCGGAGCCTCGCTCACTTCATCGGCCTCCGGAACCACCGCGCCCGCATCCTTAGCCGCATCCAGCACAGCCCGTGCCAATGGATGCTTCGAATACCTTTCCAGGCCGGCCAGCAGCGCCAGCAACTCGCGTGCGTCAAACCCCTCCGCCACCTGCGTTTCGGTCAGCTTGGGGGTTCCGTAAGTC
>Ga0114970_10001289_pt1 | contig 18713 bp, 12 predicted proteins | sample M_140205_XF_Meta_FD_87030 | JGI IMG/M metagenome (GOLD analysis project Ga0114970, IMG submission 87030) | Freshwater microbial communities from Lake Montjoie, Canada to study carbon cycling - M_140205_XF_MetaG | ecosystem: Environmental > Aquatic > Freshwater > Lake | place: Lake Montjoie... | reverse complement strand
GATTAGAAACGGACGGTGGAGCTCAGCGAAATTCCGAGGGCGCTGGGGAGCAAGCGTTGTTCGACGAAGCGGCCGCCGCTACCGTCGTCGAGGGCGGTCCACGGGGCGACGCTGCGGGTGTTGCGAATATTTTGGACGCGGAGTTGGGATTCCCAGCGGATGCGTTTCTTTAGGATCACGCGGCTGTATTCGAGCCACGCGTCGACGTTGAACGTCTTCGCTCCGAAGAACGGTGGGGTGATGTCGAAGAGGGGCGTGCCGGGACGGACCTTGTAGCCGATGGGTTCTTCTCATCGGCTAGGCAGCAATTTGCAGAGTAACCGAGGATGGAATTGAGAGACTCACTTCAACCCGCTTCTTCTTTTCGACGTAGTGTGACGACGTGGTCCGAATGTCCCGGTGCCGGAGATGCTGGCGTGCGGCCTCGAAGCCGAAGGCAGACGTGAACAGCGAGCCACGCATCTTTCGCAGGATTTCGACCTTGGAGCGTGGAGCGATGAAGAAGTGGGCGAGGGTCATGGTGCGGCTTGCAGGCAACGACGTTGTGGCGTCATGGGCAAAAGGGAAGCCGTGGGTGTGCGTCGTGGTCGTATTGTCAGTTTCATTGGCAGTCGTGAGGTTTTCGGACATAAAAAATCCCTCTTTACGAGGGAGATTTGAAGATGGCGGAGGAGGAGGGATTCGAACCCCCGGTGCAGTTGCCCACACGTCTGATTTCAAGTCAGGTGCCTTAAACCAACTCAGCCACTCCTCCGATTTTTCCTGACGGTGCGAATGTAGCGTCCCACGTCAATCGCGGATGCAGACGGATTGGCGTCCGGAATTTACTCACGACTACTTCGCGGTCGTCTGCGCAAGGAGGTCGTGGGTCTTGGCGACGATTTTTTCTTCGAGCCCCGCCGTCCACGGGCTGGGTCGTGCGTAGGGGACCATCGATGTGGCTCCTTCGTAGCGGCCTTCTTTGAGCACGCGTTCGTTGGGAATGTAGGCCATCACATCCGTCGAGTAGCCGAAGACCCACAGGTTCCCTTGGTGCTCCGAACGGAGTCTCAGCGAGTAATCCACGACGACTTCTCCGCCGAGCGCGGCCCACGAAAGCGCGCCGAGTTTCCAGACTTGGATCGGATAGGCGTAGCTGAGGATCGCATCGCCTTTCGTGCGGAGTTGTTCCGTCAATGACGCGGACCAGGCTTGATGCATGGCTTTGCTGGGTTGCTCCTTTTCCATGGCCTCACGGAGCTCGGCGGAGGTGGGCTTGCGGGTGAAACTGAGGGTGATGTCGTCCATGGCCGAGGCGAAGCGACCCTCGACTTGGGTCAAGGGACGCGCGAGGGCGCGATCCGCAGCGTCGGCCAGCGCACGGCCGTGTTGTTCGGCCAGCTCAACCGTTCCACGCGGGTTGGGGTTGATGTCGGCGCCGCAACCGCTCGTGAACATCACCGTGGCACCGGGGTGGCGTCGTTCGAGTTCGGTTTGGGCGCAACCGGCGTAATCACCGTGCCACTGATAGATCGAGAGCGTGGTATTGTGGCAGGCATACGAGAGCAGCAGGCCGCGCAGGGATCCGCTGGCGGCATCGTAGATCGCGAGTACGGGCACGCGTGGATCGGAGGGACCTTTGAGCGTGCCGGCGGCGCGACGTGCGGCGACGTCCTTCTCGGCGTTCTCGCGGCGATTGATGCCAAACGTCGTCTGATCTTCGCCCCACGCGAGGGTGGCGGGCGTCATCGAATCGAGCGCATGCGCAGCGGCGGCGATCATTTTTTTCTCCAGTGCGGCGCGATAAATCGCGGCTTTCTTCACGCCGTCCGGTGGGAAAATGCGTAGGCCCGCGATGCTGCCTTCGAGCCACGGCGAGCAGTGGGTGTGCGAGACATTAGTCATGACTGCGCTGCGCGGCAGGCCGTAGCGTCGCATGATTTCCAGGGCCACGCGATCGGAGATTTCCCGCGTCACACCGCAAAGATCCAGCGTGAGCAAGACCGCGCGGTTTCCGGTAGAATCGGAAATCGCGAGCGCTTTGACCCAGAGATCTTGCGACGTGCCTTCAGCGGGATGATCGCGGGAGGCGTAACCGGTCATCCAGAGGGCGTCGGTTGGCGTGATTGTTTCCCGACCGACGCCGGCGCGCCAACCGGCACGCTCCGACGGAGTGACCGCGGCGCAGCCCGACCAGACGAGTGCGACGACGAACACGAGCAGTGGCCATAATCTAGGGCGGGGTGGGTGGGGGACAGTCGTAATCACGATAGCGCGTGTAACGGACGGGTCGCCGGGTCGGCAAGTGGATTTGAGGAGTGAGCACGCTGCGTCCGCCTCACGCGTAAGGCTGAATTCTCCGCGTAATCATGATGCAGGAAAATGTCGTGAACGTCCTCGTCGGGGCGTCGCTGACGTGCGCGCGGGGCGCTGTAATTGAGGCTGTCATGGCCGGAGTGATACGGCGAATTCCGCGCCGCTCGTTCACCGGCGTAGAGGTGGCGGTGCGACTCGCGGATGCTGCACGGGTAGCCACCGGACAAGACTTCGCTCACCGCGCCGACTGAGCGGCTCGCGCCGGGGCCGAGGCGGCGCGGGCGGCACTCGATAACGTGCTCGCGAAACACGCGGGCGTTGGGGTGCGCCGCGTGGACGCGGCGCGCTTAACCAGACTCTGGGAGAAAGGTGGGAAACGACAGCCCGCGGCTGGGAGGCACGGGACCGAGGGATTGGGCGGCGTGGAGTTCCACGTTGCGCGCGCCCCACGCGTAGCACTGCTGGATGAGCGCTGCGGCCGTGCAGGGTACGAGAAAAACAGGGCTCGCGCCGCGCATCGCGTCGAGCGCGGACCAGAGCAGCGCGGCAGCGCTCGCCTCATCGCGCGCGACGCCGGGACCGAGCATCACACATGACGGATGATGGCTCGCGACGAGGAACCCAGTGAGTGCGCCATGCGCATCTTCGAGCACCGAGACGCGCCAGTCGCCAACCTGATTGCGCAGGAAAAAAGCATAGTCGGGCTCGCGATGGAGGCCGTGAAGGTCGTGCTCCAACGCCGCGAGGCGAGCGGCTGCCGACGGGTCCGTGACGAGGCGAACCCGCGTTGCGCCGGTGGGCGGAGTCCCGGGGAGACCGGTGGCAGGGACGGCGAGCGCCAAGTCTTGGTAGAGCGTGTGAGGCACGAAACCGAGGCGCGAGTAGAGCGAAAAAGAATCGAGGTTGAGCAGGCTTGAGACGAGGCGTACGGGCAGTTGGTCCCGGCGGGCTTGAGCGATGACTGGGGTGAGCATCGCCCGCGCGAGGCCGCGGCCCTGTGCGGCGGGCGCGGTGGCGACGATGCCGACGGCGATGTGGGTTTTTCTCGGATGGACGAAACACACCCCGAGCAATTCGCCGGATGCGGGATCGCACGCCGCCACGGCCTGTCCGGGATCGAGCTCGGCGTAGACGGCTGGGAAAAGGCGGAAAGGCTCGTGGCTCGTGCCAAAGCGGGCGCCCTGGCCGAGGCGGCTTTGATACCACTGCACGAGCGAGCGGTGGAGCAGGTGCGCGGTGGCCTCGTGATCGGCGGCCACGAGCGGGCGAAGCGTGCAGGGAGTAGACATGAAATCGCGCGGTAGGCAGGGGAACCCGTTGGTCACTCAGGAGCGGGCGAGTTCGCCGGCACGTAGTTGGATACTGGTTATGGCGGAGGCGATCTTCTCCATGTCGGTGCGCGATCCGAGGAGTTTCGTTTGGCCGAACCAGACGGCTGCTTCGACGAGGCGGTCATTTACCGGACAATGGTTGCGGTCCATCCAGCGCGCCATCGTGTCTTTACCGTAGAGGCGTTGATAGTGGGGATTCGACGCGAGGGCCTTGACGTGAGCGGACGTATTCAGGCTCGTATAGCCGCTGCTGGCGGCGACGCCTTCTTTGGCGAGCGCGGCGATAAATTTGGCGCGGGGGAGCCCGGCGAAATTCGCGGACTCGTAGTGGAGCATATAGAGATGCCACGCACTGCGCGTGACGCCGGGGGCGAGGGCGGCGGGGGTGATGCCGGGGATTTTCCGCAGGAGTTCGCTGAGGTAGGCGGCATTGGCGTCGCGCGTGGTGGCCTGCGCTTCAAGGCGCGTCATTTGCGCGAGCAACACGGCAGCCTGAAATTCGGTAAGGCGATAGTTGGCACCCCGGCCGGAACTCGCGCTCTTTTTACCGCCACCGGGCGTGTGAAAATCGTAACAGAGGTGGGCAAACGTCTCGTCGTCGGTGAGGATCGCGCCGCCTTCGCCGGACGTGAGATTTTTACTCGCTTGAAAACTAAAGCAGCCGCCGAGGCCGACGGTCCCGACGGGGCGGCCGCGCCATTCGGCCAGCGGAGCCTGACAGGCATCTTCGAGGAGCGTGATCTTGCGCGACGTCGCGAGAGCGGAGAGGGCGTCGAGATCGGCGGGTGAGCCGGCGATGTGCACGGGCAGGAGCAGCTTCGTCGCCGGCGTGATGGCGGCGGACACTTTGGCGGGATCGATCTGAAACGAAGCGGCGTCGGTGTCGGCGAAAACCGGGAGTGCGAAGTTGGCGGTGATGGCGTTGAACGTCGCGACAAAGGTATAGGGCGGCATGATGACTTCATCGCCGGGGCCGACGTTGAGCGCACCGAGTGCCGTGAGCAGGGCGGTCGTGCCGGAGGAGGTGGCGACGCAGTGGCGCGCTTGCATGCGGGACGCAAAGGCGGTTTCGAAATCTTTTACGCGGGAGGCACCGCCGGAGGTGCGGCCCCATTTGCCGCTGCGCAAGACGGCGAGGAGTGCGGCCTCATCGCGGTGGTCCGAGAGCGGCCAGTCGGACGCGGCCTTCGCGGCGGGAGGGCGGACGACCGTTGGCTCGGCTGCGGAGGACGGAGGGATAGCGAGCGCGAGGCCGGCGCCGGCGGCGCTGCCGAGGAACGTGCGACGAGTGAGAGGACGAGGCATGGCGGATGGCGGAGGGCTGCGGGGCGGACTGGAAAGAGGATCACGAGGTTTCACGTCAGCCGGTAGTCAAGGGTATTGATCCCGATGAGCCGACGGCGGGTGGCACCTCGCGGGGAGAGCCGGCGAAATTCCGTGGGATCACCCGTTTCTCGACTACGGCCCGGCGATCCGGCCGGGCTCCCGATTGCCGCGGCCGGTGCGTTTGGTGAGCGCGTCGCCGAGTTCGGCGCGGCATTTTTCCGCGAACGCTGCGAGTTGCTTGACGACTTCCGGATGGGCGGCGGCGACGTCCGTGGTCTCGCCGATATCGCGGCTGAGTTCGTAGAGTTGGGGTGAGCCCACATCCAAGTTTTCATATTTTGCGGGTATGCCGTCGCGCCCGCCGGGCCGGCCGCCGAGCGTGCGAGAACGGTGAGCGAGGATCAGTTTCCACCGTCCGTCGCCGCTCACCACGGCCTGCAATTCATTTTGTGCATACCAAATGCCGTAGCCCTCGTGCGGATTCTTAGCGCCGGGTTCGCGAGAGAGGAGGGGCCAAATGTCGAGGCCGTCGATCGGTTTCGCGGGCAGCGTCGCTCCGGTGAGGCGGGCGAACGTGGGGAGCAGATCAATCGTCATCGCGTAGTCATCAGATTTCGTGCCGGCGGGGATGCGGCCGGGCCAATTCATTATGCACGGCACGCGCGTGCCGCCTTCCCACGAGGTGCCTTTGCCCTCACGGAGCGGTCCGGCGCTGCCCGCGTGATTGCCGTAGCTGAGCCACGGACCATTGTCGGTGGTGAAGACCACGAGTGTGTCGCGTTCGAGGCCGTGGCGGGCGAGCGTGCGGATGATTTCGCCGACGGACCAATCGATTTCCATGATGACGTCACCGTACAGGCCCGCCGACGATTTACCCTTGAACTTGTCGCTGACGGCGAGAGGCACATGGGGCATCGAGTGGGCGAGGTAGAAGAAAAACGGCCGCGCGTGGTTGCGTTCGATAAACGAGACAGCGTGTTCGGTATACTGCGTCGTGAGGTTGCGCATTTTGTCCGGCGTGATCTCGGGGTCGATGATCTTGCCGTTTTTGTAGAGCGGCAGTGGAGGATAAGTCCCCGCTTTGGCCTCCGGGTGAAACGGCCACATGTCATTGGAATAGGGGAGACCGAACGATTCATCGAAGCCCTGCTGAGGCGGGAGAAACGCCTCGCGATGGCCGAGGTGCCACTTACCCGCCATGCCGGTCGCGTAGCCGCGGGACTTGAGCACTTCGGCGATCGTGGTCTCGTTAGGATTGAGACCGTGAGTCGCGTTCGGCCCGAGCGCGCCGTGAATGCCGACGCGGTTCGAGTAGCACCCCGTGAGGAGTGCGGCCCGCGAGGCGGAGCAGACGGCTTGGGCGACGTGGAAGTTGGTGAACATCGCGCCAGTGTGGGCGAGGCGGTCGAGGTGTGGCGTCGTATAGCCCTTCGCGCCAAAGACCCCGACGTCGCCGTAGCCCTGATCATCGGTGAAAATGACGATGATGTTCGGCAGGCGGTCGGCGGCACGGGCGGCGAGCGCTCCGCATAGACTCAGGACGAGGGCGGCTTTGAGGAGTGGATACATGGGGTGGTGAGTTTTTCGGGGGTGCCGCGGGTCATTCGTTCAGGCCTTGATGCCCTTCCGAAGCAGCGACGGCAGGAACGAACGCTCAGTGTTTTTTCGCAAGATAAGCTTTGGGGAGGCGAGCGAAATATCGGTGCCGAGAACGCGGCCGTCGGAGCGCCGCATGATGGCGTCAATCGCGGGTGGGTGCGCGCGCCCATCGACCTAGAGTTTGCGACCGATCAGCGGACCGTCGGCGACGCCGCCGAGGCGATCGACGCCGATGAGGTCGTCGAAGGTGGCGAGCCAGACAGGGGTAGCGATCAAGCCAGCAGTGGTGCGTGCGCAGCGGGAGATCGCGGGGAGGGCGGCGAGCGCCAGCGTGCGCAGGAGGGACTGGGGTTGTTGCAGGGAGCAAGCACGGAGAGGCCTTGAGCGAACAAGCTGGCGGTTGTTAAAGCGAGCCGACCACGCTCGTGGATGACCGGTGGTGCGCGGGCGGATTTTTATTTGACGGTGCCCAGCGAGGAGTAATGCTGCGGCCCTGATCGGTTGTTCCTCTACCACCTTTGACCCCACCATGAATCGTTCATCCCGCGTTTGTCGTGCCCGGCTTAGTTGGGCGAACATTGGACTGCTCTGTTTTGGGCTGGCGCTGGCGCCGTACGTGATCGCGCAATCTCTGGGGACGGTCGTCGGTCAAGTAAGCAATGCGGCCACCGCGACGTTTTTGGAGGGTGCCGAGGTCGCCGTGGCGGGCTCTTCTAGAATTGCGATTACGGACCGTGAAGGACGCTACGAGCTCAGTCTGCCGCCGGGAGCGGTGACCGTCGTGGTGACTTATACTGGCTTAGAGGTAAAACGAGTGCCGGTCGTCGTTAGCGCCGGTTCACGGGTCGTGCAAAATTTCGAACTGTCATCGAACGTTTACCGGATGGGAGCGTTTACGGTATCCGGGCCGCGCGAAGGCAGTGCGTCCGCGATCACCAAGCAGCGCGAAGCGTTTAACGTAAAAAATATCGTGGCGGCCGACAGCTTCGGCAACGTGGCCGACGGCAACATCGGCGATTTTCTCCAGCAGTTACCGGGGGTCACGGCGGTCTACGTCGGGGCGGATGTTCGCTCGGTACAAATCCGCGGGATCGACGGTGCCCTCAATTCCGTGACGATGGACGGCGACCGGGTGGCGAGTTCGCAGTCGGCGAACGCTGGGCGCACGTTCGAGTTTGAGCAGGCCTCGCTCAACAATATTGAAACGATTGAGGTCACTAAGGCACCGACGCCCGACATGGATGCCGACTCCATTGGTGGAAATGTGAACATCGTTTCAAAGAGTACCTTTGACCGTGCCCAACCCCGCACCTTTACCTACTCGCTCGGCGGCGTGTGGCGGCCGAAATATTACACGCGCAGCGACAATTGGCTTCGCGAGCCGATCCCCAACGTCGGTCCGTCGATCAATTTTTCTTATGCTGACCGGCTCGGTGCGGAGAAACGCTTCGGTGTCTCGCTCAATTTTACCTACCACTCCCAGCCGGGCGGTGACACGGCCGCCTTGGCCACCTACCAGAGTGTTCTGACCGAGCCTTACTACACTCAGAATATCACCGTGCCGCGTCCGGCTGGTGCGCCCCGCACGCGGCTCGCGACCGGTGCGAAGCTCGAATACAAGCTCAGCGAGCGAACCGTGCTGACCCTCAACACCGCCTACAACTGGTTCCATGAGACCAACGACACGCGCGCCATGGTCCTCGGCACCACGGCGGCGGTGGCCAATTTCCGCCCCGGGTACACCAGCTTTTTTGAGGAAGTTCTGGCGAACGCCAACTCATCGAGTGCGGTGACCCTGAGCAGTGACGACAAGTCCGGTCGCACCTACCAGTTTGTGCCGACGGTACGGCACCGTTTCAACGGCCTCGACCTCGACTATGGCGTGAGTTTCTCCAACTCGCAGACTTACTACGACTACGCGGCGGACGGTCGGCATTTTCAGTCGCGCCCGAAAGCCACCATCAGCTACCGACTGCCTAATATCGGTTTCACCATTGATCGGCGCGAGAGCCTCAAGTGGCCGAAGTACGCGCAGACGACCGGAGCCGATCTCTTCGATCTCAATAGCTACGGCACGTTACTCGTCACTGACTCGGATCGGTCCGGCGAAGATGAAATCAAGACGGCGAAACTCAATGTGAAGAAGTCGCTCGACCTCGGGGTGCCGATCTTTGTGAAGCTCGGCGGGGTCGTCCGCCAACAAGACCGGGCGTTGGAGAACCACGCGAAGCGCTTTAATTTTTCCGGACCTGACGGAATCCTAAATAGCGGCGACGAGCGGTTGGGCCAGTTTCGCGACACGACGGCGAAGTGGACGGATGCGAACGAAGGCTATCGGTCGCCGCCGTGGGCCAATCCGTTTGCGGTCGCGCGCCACGTCGCGCTGTTTCCCGGTCAGTGGGTGGAGGACGCGCCATTTACCACGACCTCGCGACTCAATGGTGATCGCAGCATTACCGAGACCGTCACCGCTGGCTACGGCATGGCCAGTCTGCGCTTCTCGCAGCTTTCGATTTTGGGCGGCGTCCGGGTCGAGAAAACCGAGACGGACGCCGATGGCCCGGTGACTGTCAGCGGCGTCATCCGCCGCCTCGGCCGCCAGGGCGCCTACACCGACACCTTTCCCGGCCTGCATCTTCGCTACGCGCCGATGCGCAGCTTCGTCTCGCGCCTCAGTTATTCCTCGGGCATCGGGAGGCCGTCGTTCGACGCGATCATGCCGGCCGACTCGGTCAACGAGGTCTTGCAGACGGTGAACATCCGCAATGCCGGTTTGAAACCGCAATATTCGGATAACTTCGATGCAACCGCCGAATATTATTTCGAGCCCGTCGGTTCGTTGACCGCGAGTGTGTTCATGAAGCAAATCGAAGGCTTCCAGTTTACGGACAGCAGCCAGTTCGTCGCCACTGGTGCCGACAATGGTTTCGACGGACAGTATGGTGGCTACCGCATTACGACGACGCGCAACGGCGGCAGCGCTCGGTATCGCGGCATCGAGGTGGCCTATCAGCAGCAATTCACCTTCCTCCCGGGGTTCTGGCGCGGCCTCGGCTTCTACGCCAACTACACGCGACTCCTCACTCGCGGAGACTATGGCGGGGCGACGGTGACGACGCAGGTTGCTGGATTTGTGCCGAAGACCGGTAACGTGGCCCTGACCTACCTCGGGGCTGGCTTCAATCTGAGGCTCAATGCGGTCTGGCGTAGCGAGTATCTGATTACCAACAGCGCCAACCCCGCGCTCGTCGTCTATCAGGAGCCAAAGCTGCAGTTGAATTTGAAGACGCGCTACAATTTCACCCGCGCAACGTCGATTTTTTGCGACATAGAAAATTTCAACAAATCACCCATCACCGAAACGTGGGTTGGTTCCAAAGATCGTCCGAATCAAACTCGGATCGTCGTCGCCAAGGTCGTGGCGGGAATCCAAGGGCGCTTCTGAACAGTACCCACGCTCGTTCGCTCGTTGAATCCACTATGTTAACACGATCCCTTGGTCTGCGGAGATGCGCGGGGATCGTTTTTGTGGTGGCACTTCACTTGCGAGCGGTGGAAGCGCCGATGGAAAAGCTGGCGAGCTCTCCGGCGGTCGCCCCGTCGCAGGTGAGCGCTACCCTGCGCGCGAAAGAGGGCTTCACGATGGATCTGCTCGCCGCCGAACTCCTCACGGTGACTGGTCCGCAACCGCTCCAACTCGCAGCGATTCGCGTGCTGGCGACCTTCACTCACGCGGACGTGGCCCGCACGTTACTCGCCCCGTGGTCGGCCTATACGCCGGTCGCTCGCGAGGAGGTGCTCACCGCGCTGTTCGCCCGTCGTGATCGCGTGGTTGCACTGTTGGCCGCGATTGAGAATCAGATTGTGAATCAAGGTCAGGTCAGCGCCGCCCGGCGCACGCAGATTCTTGCGAACCCCGATCAGGCCATCAAAGCCCGCGCGGCGAAAATTTTCGGCCTGCAGGTCGCGGGCACGCGGACCGAGGTGGTGGCGGGCTATCGTGCGGCCCTTGGGCTCGCCGGCCGTGCGGGGCGTGGCGCGCACGTTTATGATACCCTCTGTGCCGCTTGTCATCGCTTGGCCGGACGCGGCACCGAAATCGGGCCGAACCTCGAATCCATCCGAGGTTGGGACCGTGAGAAAATTATTTTGAACATCCTCGATCCCAATCGCGAGGTCGCCACCAACAGCATCGCCTACGTCGTTGAATTGAACGACGGCAGTTCCGTGTCCGGGATGATTGCGGAGGAGACTGTGGGCAGTATTCGACTGAAACGCATGGGGGCGCCCGACGAGGTTATCCTCCGTCAGAACATCGCTAAACTCACTAGTTCGGCTGTCTCGCTCATGCCGGAAGGCCTTGAGTCGGCCATCACCCTTCAAGATATGGCCGATCTCCTCGCCTTCCTCGCCGCACCCTGACGTGAAGATTCGTATTTTTATCGCCGGACTTTTCCTGACAGTTCTCGATGCCGCCGAACCGCCCGGGACGCTGCGCGCCGGTGCGGCCCGCGCCGACATCACGCCCGATCCGGCGGTGTTGAACTGGGTCACGGGTAAACCCTATGGCTCAGTGCACGACCCGCTCAGCGTGCACGCGCTCGTGCTCGATGATGGCACGACGAAAGGCGTGCTGATCCGTTGGGATTTGGTCGACGTCTCGGAATCTGCGCGCGACGAAGTTCGTCGCGTTGTCGGGGCGGCCCTGGCGATACCTCCGGAGAATATCGTGGTGCATGCGAGCCACAATCATTCGGCACCGTGGTCTCCGGTGTGGCGCGCCGGACTCCGTAGCCAGGAACGCGATACGTGGTGGGCGGTCCGCTACATGCCCGCTCAGAATGAGTTCCCGCCCTTTGCCGCGTGGATGAGCCGCCTGTTGGCTGCGAGCGTGGAGGCCGCACGAGACGCGGCGGCTTCGGCCCGCCCCGTGACGCTCGCCGTTGGCCGCATCGCCCTCGGCGAGTATCTCCATAACCGTCGCCCGCGTGCACCGGCATGGGGCGTCGTGGTCGCCAAGAGTGCCGCGGCGCCGCCGCCCACCAGTCCGGATTGGAATCCGGAACTCCTCTCCCTGGGAGCGAGCTTTGGTCCACTCGACCGGACGTTTTCGTTGGTGTCGTTTCGCGCCGCCGACGGCCGGCCCGTCGCGTCGCTCTTCCACGTCGCCTGCCACGCTGTCTCGATCTATCCGTCGAATCCCGCCCTGTCGGCGGACTGGCCCGGTCCGACGGCGCAAAAAATATCCGCCGCACTCGGCGGCGAGGCGCTTTTTTTGCAGGGCTGTGCCGGCGACATCAATCCCTGGCGTCGTGGTACCGCTGCGGTGGCGGAAATGTCCGATGGCATCGCCAAGAAGACGGCACTCGTCGCCCGCTTCAGCACTCAGCTCGCCGTGGGCCCGCTCCACATCGCGCGCGCCCCGATTGCGTTGCCGCTCACCCCTGCAGGAAAGCAACGCCTCGGGGCTGACACCGTCGATGCTGAGATCCAAATAATCGTGTGCGGCCCGCTCGCCCTCGTAGCGTTACCGGGTGAGCCGATGACCGAACTCGGCACAACGATCCGGGCGGCCTCGCCGTTTCCCCAGACGATTGTGCTCGGTTACTCCAACGGGAATGGAGCGCATTATGTCGGCCTGCCGGGGGAGAAGGCGCGTGGAGGCTATGAAGCCGGGGTGGCGGGAGCAGGTACGGATGCTTGTGCGCAACTCATGATCGACGCGGCGGTGCGCTTATTGCGCGAAGCGGCCGCGCTGCCGGGGATGGTGCCGGTGAGGTTCCAGCCGTAAGGCGGAAGCGCTCACACGATATCGGACTCGACCTTAGGGCGCGGCTCACCGGAGATGGACGTAGATGAGCGCGCTTTCCCCAGCGGTTGAGGAGATCCAAGGACTGTACGGTCCGTTTTCATTTGCAGAAAAACTTCTGCAAAAAATTTGGCTGCGTCGTGATTTTGACGGGACGCTGGCAACGGCAACCGATGGTCGCCGGCTGCACGTGGGGCACCCCGGAAAATGGAATCTGCTCGGCGGCCCGGATTTTCGTGGCGCCCGGATACGGTTGGGGGACGGCCCGGAGTTAACGGGTGATATTGAACTTCACCTGCGTGCTGCGGATTGGGTCGCCCATCGCCACGCCTCGGACCGGGCCTACGACGGAGTGGTTTTGCACGTGGTGCTCTTCCCACCCGAAGTCGGGCATGTGACGCGTGGGGCCGGGGGGCAAGCGATCCCGGTGGTCGCGCTGCTGCCGTGGCTGCATCACGATTTGGAGGAGTTTGCGGCGGAAGAGGCGGTGGAGTTGCTCTCGGGCCGCACAGTGGCGAGAATGCCGGATGAACTCGCCGCGCTCGGTGAGCAGGAATTGGCCGACTTGATCGCGTCTCAGGCGATGAAACGCTGGTATCAGAAGGTGCACTACGCGCGCTTGCGGGTGGCGCGCCTCGGTTGGGAAAGCGCGTGTCACCACGCCGCACTCGAAATCTTGGGCTATCGATTCAATCGCGCGCCGATGCTCCACGTGGCGGCGCGGTGGGCGCTTCGGGATTGGGCGGAGGGACGAGCGGTGCCCGAAGAGATTTACGCCGATCAGCAGGGAGCGTGGAGCTTGCAGGGCGGCCGGCCGGCTAACCATCCCCGCACACGCCTGCGTCAATACGCCGCTTGGACGCAGGGTTGTCCGGCGTGGCCCGCGCGCCTAGAGGGCTGGGCTGCGCAACTGACCGCGGGTGAGTCATTCGGCACCGGCACGCGGGCCGTGCGCCGGACGAATGGCTTGACGGCCCGGCGGAGTTGGGTGGCTGCCGAGATTTGCGCGGGTGCGCTGGGTGGGACCCGACTGGATACGCTCGTCTGCGACGGCTTTTTACCCTTGTTGGCTGCGGTTGCCGGTCGGAGCGACGCACCGTGGCAAGGGCTGTGGTATCACTGGTTTGCCGGCGATTTCCCGCCGCTGGTTTCGCGTGGCCTCAGGCAATTGGGGGTGTTTCAGGGCGCAGCCCGACCAGCGTGTCAGGGTTCAGCGCAGGGTTTATTGGGCTGGCTTTTGGAGCGCGAAATACGCGGTTGAGGCGCCGCCGATGCTTATCCCTACCGACGTAGCGTGCCGAGCGTCGCGACCGGCGCAACGCGCGCTCATCTGTCCGGCACGCTCGCGGTGCAACGTTGGTGTGACACGGCAACTTAGAGGTTGCACCACTCCGCGCACTTTCTAGCTTGACCTCTTTTACGCGGATGCAGTCACACGGTCCTAAGCGCGTCTATACCCCTCACTCACTCGAATATTGGTTCGGAAAGCTCGAGCCAGACTGGTCAGGGTCCTTCACGGCCACCCAGCTCGAGGTGGGTCGTCAGCTTTATCGCGACAGTGAGGTGCGTGAATTGGAACTCACTGATCACGATGCGATCGTGCATCGGCGCATTGAGAAAAAGGATGAATACGCCGTCATTGAATGGACCGGCGAAGGGGTGAGCGTGCGTTCCTCATCCACGGACCACGAGCTTGCGCATGCGCTCGCGGTTGCTGGGTTGCTCGAGATTGAGGAGTTGGTGGCGGATGAAATCTCGCCGCTGCCGAGGGACCCGCTGCGGGCGGTACCGAGCCACGGCGCACCCGCTCATTTCGGGGGTAGCGGTCACCAGCCCGGCCCCGCGACGAGTTTCGTACATCGTCAGCCGCACGGTTTGGGCAGTGGATTTGGACGCGGTGCAGCCGCGATCGGCAATGGCTACGGGCTGGGCCCGGCGAAGGCCACGCCGCCGGTCACGGCGGCGGTGGGCACCCACAACGGACCCTCGCGAAGCCTCGTGTTGGTGTTTAAGACCAAGACGGTGGGCTTGACGTTTCAAGCGGCGTGGCTCGATGCCGACAAAAAGACGAAACATCCGGCGCTGGGACCGGATGCGCACGCGCACAGCAACGGTCATGTGACCTCGGGCGAACGGGCGAAACTCATCGGGCTCGCGGCCTACGCGCGCAAGGCGCACTTCCATTACCACCTCGACACCGGCGTGTATGTGATGGAGTCACTGGTCGAGATGCCGAATTTTCTGAGGACCGTGCTGCCGGCCTGGAAACGGTTGTTTGTGATCGAGCTCGACGAGAAATCTGCGAATCTCCTCAAGGGCACGCGCGCGATCGAAATCGAAGCTGTCGCGGAGCGCGCGCCGCTGAAAGACGGAGCAACCGACGGAGCCGGCGAACATGCGGCGCTCAATCTGCGGTGGATATTCCGCGCCGGCGAACGGATGCTGACGGACGCGGAGGTTCATGCGGTGCTGAAACGTAACGGCCAGCCGGTTCTCCTGCCCAGCATCGGCATCGTCGCCCTCCCGTCGGAAAAATGGGCGTCGTTCAACGCGTGGCAAAAAAATGTGGAGGAGACGCAGGGTGCCGATGCAGCGGAGCAAGGGACGCTCTCTCCGTATTTGATTTTTTCTCTGTTTAGCGACCCGCGCCTCAGACTCACGCTGTCCCCGGAGATTGAGGCGTGGCGCCAACGCGTGCTCGCACCCCCGCTGGCACCGCCGGTGTTGCCCGAGCTGTTGCGTCCGTATCAGCAGCGCGGAGTCGAGTGGATGCACCATCTCTGCGAGGTCGGCTGTCACGGCCTGCTCGCCGACGAAATGGGGCTCGGCAAAACCATCCAAGTGTTGTCCTTGCTCGCGGCTCGCCCGATTCCCGGCAAGCCGCATCTGATCGTGTGCCCCGCCAGTGTGGTGCCGGTGTGGCGCGAGGAAATCGCGAAATTTTTCCCGCGGCTCGCCGTTGATGTGCTCAAGACCGGGCATGATTTTACCCAGAGAAAAGACGGGGTCATTTGGCTCGCGAGCTATACCCAATTGCGCAAGCACCGGAGCATGCTGCCGAGTGCGGAGTTCGGCTACGCGGTGCTCGACGAGGGCCAGTTCATTAAGAATCCGGACGCAAAAATTACGCAGACCTGTTTCGCGGTCCGCGCGCAACACCGCGTCGTGCTGACGGGCACGCCCTTGGAGAACCGTCAGCTCGACCTGTGGAGCATCTTCCGCTTCCTGTTGCCGGGACTGCTGGGTTCGCGCGCGACGTTTGAAAGCGCCCTGCAGGCCGACCGGGTGGGTACGCTGGCGCGGCTCCGCGCCCAATTGGCTCCCTTTGTCCTGCGGCGCACGAAGAAAGAGGTCGCCACGGAGCTGCCGCCGAAAATGGAGATGGATTTGATCTGCCCCCTCACCGACGTACAAAGGACCGCGTATGCGCGGATTTGCTCCGAGGGTCTCGATCGGCTGGGCGACGACGTCGGCGCGGCGATGCGCGAGAAGAGTTTCGGCTTCCTCGCGCTCCTCACGCGTTTGCGCCAGACGTGTTGCGATCCGGATATGCTGCCGTGGCTCAATTCCCCGCTCACCGATTCGGGAAAGATCAATCTGCTGGTGGAGAAACTCACCGAAATCGTCAGTAGCGGCCACAAGGTCGTGATTTTCTCGCAGTTCGTGATGCTCCTCGGTCGCGTGCGTGAGGCGCTGCAAAAACACTTTCCGGAGCTGCCGCGTTATGAACTCACGGGGATGACCCTCGACCGTCTCAAGCCGGTGCAAGGGTTTCAATCCGCACAGGGTGCGGCTGCCATGCTCGTCTCGCTGAAGGCGGCGGGCACTGGCATCACGCTCCACGCGGCCGACTACGTTTTCTTGCTCGACCCGTGGTGGAATCCGGCGGTCGAGGCGCAGGCGGTCGATCGGGTCCACCGGATCGGCCAGAAGAGCACGGTGTTCGTTTATCGCATGGTGACGGCCGGCACCATCGAAGAGCGGATTCAGACGCTGAAGGCGTCGAAAAAAGACCTATTCGACAAACTCATCGGCGGTCTGGGTGGAGATTTTGATTTGAGCCAACACTTCACCTCGTTGCGGAGCCTCGTGACGCTGACGGCGCATGCGGAGCCGGAGCAAGAGCCCGAGCCCTATACGCTGGATTGAGGCGGTCGGCACGAACGGCGCGCGGCTGGTCGGACGGGGTGTTCACCGGCGCAGGGAAGAATGCGCTGAGGGAAGCTTGTTTTGGCGGTCGGGTGTCGTAGTTTACCCTCAACCGTGAACCAGCCTAACGATCGCAGCGCTAACTTTATCTCTCGGGTGTGTGATCGCCGTAAGGCAACGTCAGGAATCAACGGTCCGCTCAGCCTGGCGGGTGCAGGGGAGGCCCAGCGATGAAATTGGTGATGGATCCCGCAGAGCTCCTGCTGCGTCGGCTCATGCGCTTACTCCGGTGGCGGCTCTGGGTTCAAGAGAAACTCCAGCCGACCGAGTGGCAGGTGACGTTGCTGTGGGCAGCCCTCGCGGGATTTCTCGGAGCGCTCGCTTCGGTGTTCTTTTTGGGACTCGCGGAGGGGGTTCACGAATTATTTGGCTACTCGGGTGAGGGCGTGGGGGTGGTCGAGTCGATGCGACAACTTCCCTGGTGGGGCTGTCTGCTCGTGCCGGCGTTGGGAGGGATGTGTGCCGGCATTGTGCTGTTGCTCGGCAAACACATCGCACCCGGACAGAGCTCCACCGACTACATGGAGGCGATCGCGATCGGCAACGGCCACGTACCCATCCGGGCCAGTCTCGTGAAGAGCACGGCGGCGCTATTTTCAATCGGGTCCGGCGGTTCGATCGGGCGCGAAGGGCCGATGGTCCAGTTGGCGGCGGTGCTGGCCTCGTTCATTGGACGTTGGCGGCAGTTTACGCCACCGCAGTTGCGCTTGATCGTCGCGTGCGGCGCGGCGGCGGGTATTGCCTCGGCCTACAATGCGCCGATTGCGGGTTCATTTTTCGTCGCGGAGATTATCCTCGGAACCATCGCGATGGAGAGCCTCGGGCCCTTGGCGGTTTCGGCTGTGGTCGCGACCCTCACTGTGCGCGTGCTGACGCAGGCTCACGTGCTCTACAAGGTCCCGGCGTTTCAGCTCAATTCGCCCTTGGAGATGGGGCCTTACCTCTTGCTCGGGTTGCTGTCGGGCGTGCTCGCGCCGTGGTTCTTGCGGTCACTGCGTCGCTCGGAAGAATTTTTCGTCGCGTTGAAATTACCGTTGGTCGCACGGCTCACGCTCGGCGGTCTGGCGGTCGGTGCCATCGCGATCAACGTCCCGCAGGTGGCAGGCAACGGTTATTCCGTCGTCGTGCAGATTCTCAATGGCGGTATGCTCTGGAAGGTGTTGCTGGGGATCGCGGCGTGCAAGTGGCTCGCGACGATGGCGTCATTTGGCTCGGGGGCGCCGGGCGGTGTATTCACTCCGTCGCTATTCATGGGGGCGAGCGCCGGGTATCTGTTCGGTACGGCGGTGCATGCGGTCTGGCCGGCGGCAGCCCAAGACCCGCGGGCTTTCGCGTTGGTGGGCATGGGCGCGTTTCTGTCGGCCGCGAGCCGGGCACCGGTCATGGCAGTCATCATGTTATTCGAGATGACGCTGAGTTATGATATCATTTTACCTCTGATGTTGTGCAGTGTAATCGCCTACTACACGGCGCGGGGGTTCGATGCGCGGTCGCTCTACAGTGAATCGCTGAAGACGAAGACGGCCGCGGCTGGGTCGGTGGCCCCGTTTTCGCATGAGACGCTCGTAGCCGATTTGATGCGGGTGAAGCCGCCGGTGGTGGCCGAGACGGCACGGTTCGCTGAAATTGCCCGGGTCTTTCTCGGTGTCCGGGTGAACAACCTCTATGTCGTGAACGCCGAGGGTCGGTTCTTGGGGGTGGTCTCGCTCCACGACATCAAGCCGTATTTGGGCGAGCCCGATCTCGCGCAACTCGTCATTGCGCGCGACATTCTGCACGAAAATTTCCCGCGGTTAACGCCTGACCAACCGCTCACGGCTGCGCTCGGAGGGTTTCTTGGGATTGTGGCTGAGAGACTGCCCGTGGTCGGGATCGACGGCATGCTCCGCGGCAGTCTTTCCAAGGGGGATTTGCTTTTGGCGTTGGTGGAGAAGCGCAAGAAACCGGTCGTGGCCTGACACGGCGGCAAGGGAGGTGACAGCCCGCGTTACATCCGCAGGCGACCTTTTTTCGGGGAGCGCGGAAGAGTGAAAATGATGGCGGGGATTTGAACGACATGTGCAGGAACGCGTTTTTCTGAGTGGTCGTTTACAGTTCAGGTGGGGTCAGGGAAGGCCGTCCAAGGGGTTGGGCGGCCTTTTTTT
>Ga0114970_10001288_pt1 | contig 18734 bp, 16 predicted proteins | sample M_140205_XF_Meta_FD_87030 | JGI IMG/M metagenome (GOLD analysis project Ga0114970, IMG submission 87030) | Freshwater microbial communities from Lake Montjoie, Canada to study carbon cycling - M_140205_XF_MetaG | ecosystem: Environmental > Aquatic > Freshwater > Lake | place: Lake Montjoie... | reverse complement strand
CATCGCACGCACGCACACAGCGGAAGCAGTTTATACATTTGCTCATATCAGAAGTCATATAAGGATGACTCAAATCTTTTGTTCTATCCAGATGGTTTTTTCCTTCGGGATAACGTACATCACGTATACCAACTTTTGCGGCAACCTCTTGTAGTTCGCAATTATTATTTACTTCACAAGTTAAACAGTCTAATGGATGGTCAGTAAGCACCAACTCTATAATATTCTTTCTAAGTTTTTGTATACGGTCAGATGAAGGATATATATAAGTATTTTCCATCACAGGTGTATGACATGATGCTTGAGTTTTAACAGAACCATTCTGCTGCAATGCCACATCCACGCTACATACACGGCACGAACCAAATGGATCCAAATTAGGTGCATCGCATAAAGTCGGCACCAATTCTTGTCCAAAATTTCTGCGTATAAAAGATAATATAGTTTCACCTGGCTTTATTTCGTAGGGCGCATTATCTATATAAGCCAATTTAACATCAACACCATTGTTGTTGTTAAAGCTGCCTGATTCGGAAACTTTGTTTTTGAAATTTGCTTTTATGTCCATGGGGGTTAATATTTTTAGATTAGTATGATATATAATAGTTGGAATGATATTTTAAGTTAAACGTAGCGACATAGGTAACATCAGCAAAAATGGTATTGATATATCATAATTGAGATGCTCATAGTCAGGACCGATATTGATATTTTTATAATAGGATTGAATTCTTTTTTGATATAATCTTTCTGATTGAATGAACCATGCATTTTCACCAAGTTTCTGCGATAAGAACCATTTTTCCATAAGTCTGGAAGCCCTGCCATTCCCATCAGCAAAGGGATGTATATGAGCAAAAATAAGATGAATCATCGATGCGTAATAAAATACTTGGCTGATACTGAGGTCGCGTTTTAATAATATAGTAATATCATTAAAAAGTTTTTCAAGTTCACTGCGAACAATTTTGGTATTTGCACCTGTATATATTTTAACTCCTGACTTAAATATATATACTTCTTTGTCTCTAATTTTTCCCCTATATTTTTTATCCTCAATCAAAGTTGCAGATAGTATCTTATGTGATGCAAGCAGATTGTCTATATTAAGGGTATTGCTTTTTGCATATTGATATGCTGATTTTAAATCTTCAATTTCAGTATAAGATTTGCCTTTATTATTCATGCCTGAATGACTGTACTTGAGATAGCTATCGAAGTCAATTTGATTACCTTCTATCATAGATGAATAAACGGCGGAGTTAGATATATAATAATCAAAATGCTCATTGCTTAAATTAATATTCTTAATTTTGGCAAAGTGCTTGGATAATGTAATAGGTTGTTTTATTATATACATTTCCATATATTTTGACTTGATATATTTTAGTCGCTCCATTTGAAACTATAGACTATTTAAAATATTGTTTTAGTTCATCATCAAAATACATCAACGCATTTCTGATGGGCAATGGCACACCGCCGCCCAAGGCACACAGGGAGCCAATCTCCATCGTTTCAATTAAATCGGTTAATAAAACTTTGTCGATTTTATAGTCAGTTGTTCTTGCTTTGTATAATAGTTCTTGTCCACGTGTACTTCCCAATCGGCAAGGGAAACATTTGCCACAACTTTCATGTGCAGTGAACTGGAAAAGATGTTCCATATATTCTATCATCGGGAAAGTTTTTGGCAAACAAACTACCGAAGCGTGTCCCAATAAAAATCCTGCTTGATTGAAACTTTCGAAGTCGATTGTTAGGTCGTTTATTTTGCTTACAGGCACCATTCCGCCAAGTGGACCGCCAATATGCAAAGCTTTTATATCATTTTTAAATCCTTTTCCCAAATCATTGACTACAACAGAAAGTGGAGTTCCCATATCTACTTCATATATACCCGGACGATTAAAAAATCCATCCAAAGAAACTAATTTTGTTCCAGTAGATTTTCCACGTCCGATGGCTGCAAATTTCTCTCCGCCTTCACGCATAATCCAAGGCACACAAGCCAAAGTTTCTACATTATTTACTACAGTAGGTTTATTGAACAATCCTTCCTGTGCTGGGTAGGGCGGGCGAATCCGAACTTCTGGTCTTTGTCCTTCAATAGAAGAAAGCAATGCAGTTTCTTCGCCACATATATAAGCACCTTGTGCACGAATTACTTTAAAATTATAACTAAAACTAGAGCCTAATATATTTTCTCCGATCAAGTTTTTCTGTAATAGTTTTTGTAATTCTTCGTCTATAATATCAATACTTTCTGGATACTCGCCACGGATATATAACACACCCATTGATGAACCTATGATATAACCAGTAATTATCATACCCAGCAAAACGGCGTGCGGTCTTTGTTCCAATAAATATCTATCGCTATATGCTCCGGGGTCGCCTTCATCGGCATTGCATACTACAAATTTAGTAACGCTGGGTGTATTCTTGCAACTTTCCAATTTAAACGACATCGGGAAACCTGCACCACCTCTGCCTCTCACGCCTGATGCTTGGAGTTCGGCTAGAAGTTCGTTTGGTGTTTTCTTGAGACAATCAGCTAATACTTTATAGAACTCATCGATGCCAGGGAATTCTTCTGTTAATACAGGGGTTCCTAATGATTCCACATGATAATTATCAGTGGGTTTGGCTTCTCCTTTGCTGATTTTTTCAATCTGTTCTATCGCATCGCCTGAATAATTTTTGCCATCATAATAGAACGAACTATTTTCGTGGCAACGACCCAAGCAACACATTTCACCAATCTCGTTTGCGGCAAAATGCTCGCCTATTTTTTGGTGTACTTTGTCCTGCGTTCCCGCAGTCATGCATGAGCTGCCATTGCAGACATATATCTTTTTACCTTTGTTTTCTTCACGCGTAAAATCGTAAAATGAGGCACTTCCATATACATTGGCTTTGCCTATCAGAAATTCATCAGAAAGTTTTTCTAAATCTTTCTTTGTTGGCGTCCCTTCGGCTTTTGCCAGTATTCCCAACTCTTCAAAAAGGTTTTCCTGTAGGCCCTTCCTGCCTGATAATTCACTAATATTCTTTGACATTTCGTATAATAAAATAGTATAATTCGCTTGATAGTTTTTCGCAACTATCTGCAAACAAAAGTAAGCATTTTGTTTGCTATGCAAAAGTAAAAGATTTATCCTGAATTTAGCCTACCTTCGTTTTTTAGTTTTGGACTATATTTATTGCCTAATTTTTATTTTTCGAGGGAGTGCTCGTGATAGATTGCTGTCAATTTTGAAATTGAATAAGTTTATATTGTTGTTTGTATTTATATAAGTTATTTAAAATTAGGTATTTAGATTTTATTTGAAATTAAGTAAGCAACCCACCTCACAATTAAATGTCTTTTAAAATTATAAAAACCAGCAAAACAATGAAAAAAATAATTTACCCAATCCTCTTTTCTTTTCTGTTCCTCTTCTCGCTTAACCAAACAAAGTCTCAATGCCTTTTGGCAAAAGCTTACCCTTATACCAATTTTTGGGACAGTTGTTCCAATAACAAAGGCTCACTGAATGCATATGTCGCTTTTAAAGCAAAATCAAGTTGCTTCAAATATGAATGGACTGTTAATGGCAATTTGGTTGATAGTAGTTATTTGTTGCATTATACCATTACACAAAATGGGACATACGATGTTTGCGTAAAAGTGAAAGACACTTGCAATAATTGTGATACGAGTATTTGCAGCAAACGAACTATCACTTGTTTTAGCAGTACATGCAATTGGGCAAATAGGTATGGTAAGGTCAATAATTTTGATAGCTGCTCCAATAATGCGGCTTCAATGAATGCCTATATATATTTCAATTATGGAAGTGCCTCTTGCTTCAAATATGAATGGACCGTGAATGGAAGCAAGGTTTCAAGTGGCACAAATTACCCCTATTACATAAAATATCAAATTACGCAAAATGGCACCTATAATTTATGCGTAAAAGTTACCGATACATGTAATAATTGTGATACTACATTTTGCAGCAAACGCACCTTCACGTGCTTCAACAGTTCTGGTTGTAACTGGAAAGCCCGATATACGAATACCTATTTTTGGGACAGTTGCAATAGCACAACACAATCATTAAATGCTTATGTTTCATTCCAAAATTATAGCACCCGTTGTTTTAAATACCAATGGACTGTCAATGGCACCGTAGTGGATACAACGCATAATATTTTGAATTATAAGATTAGCAAAAATGGCACCTATGACGTTTGTATTAAAGTAATTGATACCTGCAATAATTGTGACACAACTATTTGTAGTAAACGTGCCATCGCTTGCTTTAGTAGCGGCTCTACTTGCAATTGGTCGGCAAGGCCATATAATTATTATGTGGGCGATTCCTGTTATAAATCAACATCTAGTAACATTTCGGCATATATCGCCTTTAAAACCAAAGGGTGCTATACTTATCAATGGACGGTGGGAGGAAATAATGCAGGCACTGGATTGTCCATGCAATATTCAGTTTCTAAAAATGCTACCTATTCCATTTGTGTAAAGGTAACTGATACCTGCAATAATTGTGATACCACCATTTGTTGGTCTAAAACTGTCACTTGTATTGCAGGCAATTGCAATTGGGCAAGTCGTTACCCCAACAGTATTTTCAGAGATAGTTGTAAAAATACATCAGTTAGTTTATTTGGATATATTTCATTCAATAGCAACTTATACAAATGCTTCAAATACCAATGGACGGTGAATGGAAATGCAGTGGGAAGTGGTCAATATATTAGCTACACAGTTACACAAAATGGCACCTATAATGTGTGCGTGAAAGTAACAGATACTTGTAATAATTGCGATACCACTATATGCAGCACACGCACCATTACGTGCCTTGGTGGGTGCAATTGGGCCAGCAAAACACCTTATACCTATTTATGGGATAGCTGCAAATCGAATCTGTCTTTTGTGAATGCTTATATATCATTCAAAACAAAGGGTTGTTACAAATACCAATGGACGGTGAATGGCAACAATGCAGGAAATGGATATGTGATGAAATACGCTATCTTTAATGCTGGCACTTATGATATATGTGTGAAGGTTACAGATACTTGTAACAATTGTGATACTACTATTTGTGTTAAATATAAAACAAAATGTTATAATGGTATAGATAATATAGAACTTAATGAAGGAATTAATATATATCCGAATCCAACGCAAGGTGTTATAAAACTAGATTGGAACAAAGGAAATAGTTCATATGTAATCTATAATATTTCAAGCCAAAGTATCGCTACAGGCTATTTAACCAATGGTGCTCAAACCCTTGATTTATCAACCTACCCAACAGGATTATATATTCTGCAAATAAAAGCAGCTGATGCGAATATTACCAAGAAAATATTCCTACAAAAAGAGTAAAACAGAATCCAAACTTATTAAATAAAAAAGCGAGGCAGTAATGTCTGGCTTTTTTATTGTAATAATATTTAGAAGTCGTCATTGCGAGGAGCAGCGGTCATGCCAGTGCGGGGCCGACGAAGCAAACTTAATTGGCGTATAACCGTGGGGTGGGTTCGCCGTTATCTATCTGTCCAATACATTTTGAAAGAATTCCAAATAAAATTAGTAATAAATATATTTGTATCATAAACTATTAGATTTTTCCTCACTCCCCAACCACAACTCTCCCCACCATCCTACTCCCATTCTCCAGCAACTCCACCAAATAAATCCCACTTCCAAATTCACCAATATCATAACTAAAACTATCTCCAGAAATATTGGTTTTCTGCAAAATAATTTGCCCTGTTATATTATATATTTTGAGGTTTGCATTTTGAATCCTTTTATCAATAGATATCGTAAATTTTCCTTGGGTTGGGTTGGGAAATATTTGTATATGGCTTTGGTTTTGTTCGGCAATACTTGCATTGTTTATATGATAACACGTAGAAGTATAAGTGCATATGGAGTCAGTAATAATAACACCATAATCTCCATTAAAACTGGGCTTGAAGCTTTGTTTTGTTTCACCAGGAATTGGAGCGTAGTTTTTATTGCAATCAATCCACTGGTATTTTTTTCCTATTGCTTTGGCAGTGAGCACATTCCAAGTTTTTATTACCGCCGTATCAATGGCATCAATAGTTACATTAAGGGTAATAAAACTATCGCAACCTCGGGTATTGATTAAAGTATCGTGATATACGCCAGTGGTACTATAATATTTTTTGTTAAATAAAATTTTAAAACACGATAATGTATCTTTAGTGCCAGTAGTACTTTCGCATTGTTTTATTTTATAGATAAATAAGTCACTGCTACCCGCAGATATCAGATTTGTGGTTTGTGTACTATCAATAGCAAAATATGCCGTATCTTCAAAATAACCACCTGTATATACATCCCCATAACTGTCCGTTATCACAGATTGACCGGCATCATTATTCAATCCCCCCAACTTGTGGGCCCATACAAACGCTCCCGAGGTGTCCAGTTTATATATAAATGCATCTAACGCATTTGCTGTAATATTATATACTGATGCTCCCGGGTTAAAATCAGCGGTGCTGTCAAAATATCCAGTACTATATAGATTGCCTTTTTTATCTAATGTAATACAATTGCCTACTTCTGTTCCGGTGCCGCTAATTTGTTTGGCCCACGAAAAATTACCTTTCACATCCAGTTTTAATATATAAACGTCTACACCACCAGCCACCGTTAAATTGTACTTAGGTGGACCTGGATTAAAATCAACTGTACCTGAAAAAAAACCAGTACTATATATATTGCCCGCAGCATCTGAAATAATAGAAAGCCCTTGATCTTCGCTAGTTCCGCCCATTCTTTTGGCCCACACAAAATTTCCTCCTGAGTCGAGTTTTGATATAAATATTTCGGTACCACCTTGCGATTTCAATATAAAAGTATTGGAGCCCGGATCAAAATCTGCATCGTCTTGATAAAGCCCTGTGGTATATATATTTTCAGATGCATCAACTGTGATAGAATTTCCGCCATCGGTAAAAAGTCCGCCCATAGCTTTGGCCCATATAAAATTACCCGCAGTGTCTAGCTTCACTAAGTGTATATCGAACTCGCCTGCAGAAGTGAGATTGGAAGTATTTCCCGATGGGTCAAAATCGACAGTGTATTGAAAAGTTCCTGTTATATATATTGATGAATTTTTTATAACCATCGAATTTGCATAATCATATCCTGCTCCTCCCATTCTTTTGGCCCATACAAAATTTCCCGACGCATCTAGTTTTAAAATAAATATATCATCTAACCCTGCCGAACCCAAATTGTATGCTTGATTTGAAGGGTCAAAATCGGCATAGTCTTCAAAAAAACCAGAAGTATATACTGCTCCTTCCGCATCTGCGGCAATGGATAGTCCCGTCTCCACAAAATCGCCGCCCATTGCTTTGGCCCACATAAAGTTTCCTTTTGCATCTAATTTACAAACAAAAATATCCTGAGTTAATGAAGCCGCACTTAAGAAAAAAGTACCTGTAGGTGATGGGTCAAAATCGACTTTACCTGTAAAACTTCCCGAGATACAAATGTTGCCTTTGGGGTCAACAGCAATGGCATAAGCCTCATCGAAAGCAGCACCACCTATTTTTTTTACCCAATCCAAAGTTACTGTTTGTGCCTGAACGCAGCAACTTATAAGAATAGCGAAGAGCGTGAATGTTATTTTTTTCATTACGCAATATTACAATAAATAGGAGTAAGACGAAAGAAAAAAGGAGTAAGGAATAAGGGGTAAGGAGTAAGTTATCAGGCGTCAGCCCCTTACCCCTTGCTCCTTACTCCTTCTTTTTCCACACCTTCTGTATACAAACATTATCAGCTTCACATATTTCTAACCAATAAATTCCTTCTGCAAGTTCAGCAACATTTGTTACGAAATTGGTTCCATTTATATTTACTTTTTGTATTATAATTTTGCCTGTTGAATTATATAGCTTGATACTGGCATTTTTAAAATTATCAGTAGGTTGTATATTTAGTACACAACCCGTCGGGTTTTCTTCAATGCTTACATTAAAAGGTAATACAGGGCCAGCATATCCACTTGGTTTTGAGGTAGAAGTTTCCATAACGGTGATATTAATTTTGTTTTCATTGTGATATTGTTCGCATCTATTATTGATGCAGTTTTGTATAAGTTCAGTATCAGGGTCATCAAATTCAGTTTCTAATTTAAAAGGTCTGATCGCATATAAATTTCCTTGATCATCTGTATTGATTGATTCTCCCAATATGCTACCTACAAACTCTGTAGCAAAACCATAGGTATTATCTGCATTTAATTTGATTGGAATGCCCGTTGTATTCAGTAATTCTGAATCGGAGGTTGTATTTATCGGGGTATCATAAAACCCCCTTTTCGCAATAGTTTTGCCTGGGATAGCTTGGTGTATATTATACTTCCGTACTATTTTATTGGAGGTAATTGTTTGGGCATGCATTATACCAACTAACATGGTGGTAATAATAAGAATTATAAGGTGTTTCATTTTAGTAAGTATTATATGTGTTAACTGCTGTCGAAATAGTTTTCCATTGTATTATTTATAAAGGAAAAGGTTTGAGGAGCTTGCGCCATATGGTCCTAATTCCTTGCTCCTTATTCCTTACTATTGTTTTTAATGTTTCACCACAAATTTTAAAGTCTGTATTCTTTTTCCATATGAAGTTAAATAATATATACCTTCAGCATAGTTTGAAACATCAATTCCTGGATTGCTATATGATCCAATATAATATACTTTACAATCATTTCCCATTATCATAATTGAAGAATTACTTAAAGAATCAGTTTCATTATTAGTAAGTACCAAATTGCTGTTAGCGGGGTTAGGATATACGCTAATGGTTGGACCATATGAGGGTTGAGTTATAGTAATTGTTTTTACTCCCATAGATTTAGCCTCTTGATTCATATCTTTTTGTAGCAGTTTATAATACCAAGTTCCAGTTTGTCCGGTAAGTTGTTCAGAAAAACTATATTGTGTTGCTGCAAAGCTGTTGCCGCGTGCTGATATCTCATTCCCATTTTCAAACTGTATTCCGTCTTTGCTACGTTGTACTATAAAAAGTTCAGAATTTATTTCAAAACTTGCCGTCCACTTAAGGGTGACAATTTCGTGGTCAACTTCAGCAGTGAAGCTGGTTAGCATTACTGGCAGAGCAATTGATTTGCTTGCAGTACCTGAGGCATAGCCATCGCCATTGCCTCCATGATATTTGTTTAGGGTTTGTGCTTTTATATGTAAGCTACAAATAATTATTGCGGTTGTTAAAATTAAGTTTTTCATGAGTGAAATATGTTTAATGATGAATGATGAATTAAAAAAGATGACTAACGAATATATTAAGGTGCCGTTCTCACGCCACGTCCACTGCGTCCCCAATTGTATGAGTAATCGGTATAGCCTATCCATTCGCGGTCAGATAGACGCAACTTTGTACTTCCGTATGCAATACTTCCACCGCGGTATCCGCAACCAGTTCCATTTGATACATAACCTGAACCACTAGAATATCCAGGCCAATCACTATTGGTAGCATAGCCACCTGAGGATAAATTGCCATCACCATGAGTGCCAGTAAAACCACGACCTGTGCTGCTGGAAATGTTTACTACTCGTTCCCAACCATTGCCGCTCATTTCCATAATACCATAATATGTTGCACCAGAGGTAACGCGTGAAGTGCTTGACGTAGCAAAAATTCCCGTTCTTCCTACACCGTCTATATAGCTAGCGCCTGTGGCAAAATAAACTGCATTGCCCGTTGTAGTGCTAGCTGAACTAGCTACTTCATTTGTGTCTGCAGAGTGAGATAAACTATAGCTGGATGAATATATAGAAGTAGTTCCCCAAGCATACTCATTGCTTACAGGTGTTTGATCGCCCCTGCATGCTTTTTCAAATTCAAGCTCAGTCATTGGGCGTAGACCTGACCAGTCAAGGTAGGAGGCTACTTGTCCATAAGTCATATAGTTACAGGCAATATTTGCTCCAGCACAACTAAATGTTATTGCATCACTTGTGCCATTGCCTGATGCGGGACACATAATATAGTTTCTGTTCAATGCCCAATTCTGTAAGCACATTACATAGTTTTTACCACCGCTAACTGAGCTAGATGATACAGTTGAATTCACCATATGGTTCTGCTGTGTGCGTGCGAGGCAATTCAAAAAATCGGTGTACTGCCCTTGTGAGATTTCATATTTCATGCAGTAGAATGCGTTATAACCATTAGGCCAAGATGAATTGGAAGGTGCAGTTTGACTAGTTGGGTAGCCGCCACTTTTGGGAGATGCACTTCCACTTGGGGCAGTGGTAGCATTGGCGGTATTGATATAAGTTTTGGTAAACTCTGAGGTGCCGCTTCCACCACTTCCAGCATAAAATGAAGCAGCAGGCACTTATACCATTTCGCATCCCATAACTTTAATATTATACGCCTCATTGTCGCCAATTGAGTCGATTACATAATACCAGTTAAGTTTTACTGAAGTGAGCGAAAGGATGCCACTTCCAGTATCAGTGCGGTATATAAATGCACCTTTTCCGTCTGATGGTACACTGATGGTAGAACCAGTTGGCGCAGTATTACCAGTATTAGTAAGTGTAGCATGTTTCCAGGTAGTGCCACCGCTGGTTTTAAATTTGATAAATACCCAAGCGGCATCCCAATTAATAGCATCTCGGAAAGAATTTTCCCAACTGATGTCGAACTGCACCATTATATAGTTGCTAGCACTGCCAGATCCTGCAGAGGTATTCTGCCCTGTTAGCTGCACGTTAGAGATGCTAAGGTTGTTAGCTTTTGCGTTACCTAGCCAAAATAAACATAATATAATGACTACGATTTTTAGGATGTGTAATAGATTTTTCATAATGTTTTGTATTAATTTCTTGATACAAAATTGAAGAATCCACAATGGCTTATAGGATAAAAATGAAGGCTAAATTAAATTCCCAAGTAATGAGAAATTCGCCTTAAACAAACTTAAGTATTTGTAAAATAAGTTTTTAATTAAAATTAATGGGAGTATAAATTAAATAGCTAGTTGCCTATTATCAGTCAAATTAAACTTATTTTCTACCCAACTTATGCATCTCAGTATAGGAACCTTTATTCTCTGAAATAAGTGCCACATTTATTATCAAAGCCCAACATAACAATCGCTAAACCATAAATCACTCAAACCGCTCTTTCCTATCATACTCCCCTGTCTCTTTATAATACTTCCAAACCCCTATTTTGAGTCCGTTTTCGTAATTACCTTTTATTTTTAGCTTCCCATTTTCCCAATATTCTTTGTATTCGCCATGCATTTTATTTTCTTCATTCATCTTGGCTTCTACTTTTATTTGACCATTAGGATAATGTTCTTCTTTGGTATTGTTTGCATAAGCAACGTGGGTTGAGTCATCTGTAATTACTTTTTCTACACTGTCAGTAATAGTTGCTGAGTCATTCATTTTATGTTCATCCACATTGAATGCTAGGTGCAGTTTCACATCATAATACTTTCCGTTTCCTGTCATCTGAAAACCCATTTTTGGGAAACAAGTAATATACTTTTGGTTTTGTTTCATTTTATAATAGGTTTCAGGTTTCACACTTGTACGCATCAATGGGAAGTACTGTTCCATATTTACATATACAAACACATTTGAATTGTTATTGAACTTGTCAATCAGTTTATTATATTCATCATTCTTGGCCAAAGTATTTCCTGCTGCATAGTCATCAATCATACGGTGCATATTATACTCGGTGTTGGTAAAAATAATTCGATCTTCTATAATAGTATAATAAGGCATATCAAATTTTTCAAACATTTTCCCAAACATTTTTCTGAACAAACCACGAATTTTCATTCTTTTAATAGTATGCTCATTATACTCTTCAGTCTGCACTTTAAGTATTCCGAGGCTCCTTCTTTTAAGGCGTTTGGCAATCAAATCCATATTTTCCTGCATCGATTCTTTTTTATTGGCATGTATTACAATAGCATAGTCTGCAGCTTTTGCCGAATCGTTTGGAGATAGCGTTACATAAGTTACTTCATCACCTATCCACGATACAATATTTTTTCGCAGTGTGATACCCAGAAACTGTTCAGTAGTATTTACACTCTTGCTCATGGTGCCATAATCTTTATCGTTTAGTTGCATACTTTTATCTAGCTTCTCATAAAAGTCACCAAATTTTTCATAGCCTAAACTCATGCACATGGCTGCTTGGTTTGTTATATATTCTTGGTTGCCCAATTTCCCCGTCCCGAATTGTAGCATATCACTCAAATGATTGTCCATCGAATCGTGTATGTTCAAATTACCATCCATTTTTATGGCATCATCGTCAACACTTCCAGTCATACCCGCATACTGTATAATATTACTGATGTCTATATTTATTTGATCGAGCGGCTGCTGATAGCAGGCAATCAGATCATCATAATAAGTAGCATTTAGGTATAGTTTAAACAAACCACCATCGCCCGTGCGATTAGATACATCTTTAAATTTTTCTTGTTTGGTAAAATAGGGCGAATCAACTGTATTGATAGCCGATTCAACCAACTTGACCACATAGCTGCACACTAATTGATTTTCTATAATACTGGTATATAATATTTCCCCTGTTTCAGGATCTAAGTTTTCAGTGATTTGATAGCTTTTATATTCCTTCGTTTTGGTTTTGAAACCACCCATTTTGCAAAGCATGTCAATAGCCTGTTTGATAACGCCAATTTTAGCTGCTCCCTGCAAATCGACTACATATAGAAAATCGTAATCATTAGGCTTGGTTTTGTGGGCTGATATAAAAACTTTGCGGTCGCCAAATGCATCAAATATGATATCATGTTCTTTAATCATTTTGTCAAGAGCATCGGCACTTTTTGCAATTTCAGAAAAAGTAGCCTGTGTTTTAATATGATTCCAGGGCTTAGACTCAGAAATTTTTTTCCATGATTTAATGGGCTGAGATGTTTCAATAATATATATCGCATCGGATGGTATACAGGCCATGGCATCAATATTTTTAGATGCTGCAAAAAACTTAAGATATACAAAATATCCCACACCCAAAAGCAGGATGATGATGGTGAACCAAATGAAGAATTTTTTCATGAGGGCAAAAGTAATGAAGGATTTACGAACTTAGGAATTGGGAACCGAATAAGATTCGGGAGGGGTTTCGGTCGCCTAGTTTTTTAGAACCATTAAGAAGGTAAGAAAATAAGTCTTGTTCGTTATATGCATTATTGCCTTAATGGTTAAAATAAGTGGTCGTATAACAATCATGCGTCAGCAACTCGCCGCGGCTTGGTCTATCCTAAATTAGGTGCCAGCTCCTTAAGCCATACCCCTTAATTCTCCGTACCTTAATTCCTCTTCTTCACTGCAACTTTTTTATCATCTTCCAACAATAAATTTTTCTGCCATTCTTCTACATATGCTGCTTCAAAATCGGAAAACTGGGGTTGATTGAGGGTATAGCCATATATATAATACTGTGCTGATGCTCCAGAACTAATTTTCTTGTCACGCCTCACATAAGAGAGAGCTACTTTTTTGCTAGCCTCGGCCATGGTGATATTAGAAGTGGTAAGGTAGAAAGTTATTTGCTCGGAAATGCTACAGCTAGATAAGAAATAGTTAAAATGGTCAATCAAATATTGGGGTTCCTTTTTCATAGGCAATTCAAATTCTAAATCAGAATTTGGATCAACCATGATAATGGCAGGTAGTTTATATACATTATATTTTCGGGCTATAGTATTACCGTTACTACCAGATATTTCAGCATCTAAACAATTGTAGTTGGCTTTTAATACATTCACTAACTCCGCATTCGACATAATCTCACGGGTAAATTTTTTGCTTTCGTAGCAATGGTTTGAGTGCACATATATCAATAATGGATGGTGCTCTTTTTTAGCAAATTCAAGTGCTGAATTTAAGTTGTGATGTGTGAAGCATTTAGGCAAAGCTGATTTTGCACTATGTATGCATGCACTTATCGACAATATTACGAGTAGCTTTTTCATATAATCCATGGTTAGGGAATGCAATTTTAGAGTATCTGCATTTCAATGTCAACATTATTTTAAACTTACAAACAACTTATAAACATATGTTTTGAAATCTATATTATTCTTAGTTATATATGATAGTGTACGATGTTAGGATGTTTATTATAGTGTACATATTGTTGTTTGGAAGAGAAATGTTTGCAGATACGCGTCATTGCCGGGGTGAACGCCGAAGAACTCTCATTAAAAGTGTGATCGGGAACTTCTATCACTTCTAGCATACTACGATGGAGATTGCTTCGTCGCCCTTCCGCACAGGGATTACACTATAATTCTCGCAGTGACGGCAGTAGAGCTAGGAATATTTTTTTACGAGTTATTTATATTCTTCCTGTAGTTTTGAACCAAGATTGAATATTGAAAAACATACCGCTACTGTTAAACACATTGCCCTAGAAATGGGCTTCTCGTTTTGTGGAATTTCCAAAGCTGGATTTTTGGAACAAGAAGCACCGCGTTTAGAAAATTGGCTTACCCAAAATCTAAATGGTGAAATGGGCTATATGGCCAATTATTTCGACATGCGAGTTGACCCTAGAATCTTAGTTCCTGGGGCAAAAACTGTGGTTTCATTATTATATAACTATTATCCCAAAGATAAAAATATATATAATAATGGCGATGTTAAAATTGCCAAATATGCTTGGGGAGAAGACTATCATAAAGTAGTTAAAAGCAAACTGAAAACCATGCTTAAATTGCTGAAGGAACAAATTGGAGATATAAGTGGACGTGCATTTGTAGACAGTGCCCCCGTGCTCGATCGTGCATGGGCAGCAAAAAGTGGTTTAGGTTGGATAGGAAAAAATTCGATGCTCATCAATAAAAGTATCGGCTCCTATTTTTTTATTGCTGAACTTATCATAGACCTAGAATTAATTCCGGATATAATACCCGCAAAAGACCATTGCGGAACCTGCACCGCTTGTATAGATGCTTGCCCCACTGATGCGATACTGTCGCTACAAATTATAGATGGATCAAAATGTATATCATACTTTACTATTGAACTAAAAGGTGAAATCCCAAAAGCCTATCATGATAAAATGGAAGGCTGGGCTTTTGGTTGCGATATATGTCAGGATGTATGCCCTTGGAACAAATTCTCCCAACCACATCATGAACCCAAGTTTGAGCCAAATAAAAATATATTAAATATGGACAAAAAAGAATGGCTTGAAATTACAGAAGATGTATTTAATATCATTACCGAGAAATCTCCATTGCAAAGGACTAAATTGACTGGGATGAAAAGGAATTTGGGATTGAGGACTTAGTTCGCCGCGGCGGATGAGTTCACGCAAGTTTGCTTGATATATGCTGTTGCCAAGCGGCCTCTCTTCCCCCATCCAATCTTAAGGAGAGGGTCATTTCGGCTTTGCAGGATATCATATTATATATCTATATAGAATTGGGTCTCTTGTAAATTGAACAATGTATTTATATGTGCTACAGGAGCAAAATTGGCAAAAAAAACATGTATAAAGGGGACGGAAACAACCGTAAAATATGAACTATAATTGTTTATAATCTTGGCTAGCAACATTGAATCACGAATCCCTATATTTGTCGCTGTGATTTTATCGAACCCTACGCATATTTCCAAAATAAAATTTGTACAATCAATTGCTGCATGTGCTGTGGCTGGTGGATTGGTATTGGGTCATTTTCCAGCATTTATGAGTGTGGGTGCTATGTTACTTTGTGCATGCGGTATATTGTTGAACACTTCAAAAGATTGGCGTAACAATATATTTATTGCATTTGCATTATTCTGGTTATGGCAATTAATTAGCGGTTTTTGGTGCGAGGATATATCTGGGTGGCAAGTGGAAGTAACGCGTAAAATATCTTTCATACTGATACCCGCTGGTCTGATAGTGTGTGCAGCTCGATTAGTAAAAAGTATATTGATTACTTTTTGCTTAGCTGTATTATTAGTTGCCATATTTAGTGTGGGGAATTATTTTATACATTATGATGATATTAATTTGCAAATTACTAAATCTATTGGAATGCCAATTATATCGCAGCTCTCACATATTTATTTTAGTATACTAAACGGATTGGCTGCATTATTATGTATTCACTTGTGGAACTTAAGCAATAGAAAAAATATATTTTGGATAGTTGCAAGTATTATACTGATTATTTGTCTTCATATACTTTCTTCACGAACAGGTTTGGTTGCATTTTATATAACCAGTTTTTTACTACTAATACAACTTGTAATCGTAAAAAAACGTTGGAAAATGGCACTGCTAATCGGTATTACAGCTTTACTATTACCTGTGGCAGGCTATTATACAACTGCTAGTTTTCGCAATAGAATAGATAATACTGTAGAAGATATGGACCATTACTTCAATGGCAAATACCTGAACTATTATTCCATTTCTATGCGTTTTGAAGCTTGGAAAATTTGTGGGTATATATTTAAAGAGCATCCGATAATAGGAGTAGGTGTTTCGGATTTACCCAGCGCCATGACCAAAGAGTATGATACAAAGAAAATACAGAATGAAGCACGAATATATGAAGCACATAACCAATATTTAGAGCAATTAGCCGACTTGGGTATTATAGGTTTTTTAACACTCATATTTATATTATACACTATTGTAAAAGGACGTGGAAGTTCTTTTTGGGTAGTATCTGTATTAGGCATGTTTGCTACTGCATTTTTGTTTGAGTCCGTATTGGAGAGTCATAATGGTATTGCAGCTTTTGCTCTGTTTGGGGCATTGGTGGTGGCGAGCAAGAAACTATGATTAGTCCCGTTGGTTGGTGGGAACGCCAGCCAGCGTCTATACTATATACAATATGATATCCTTCACCACACCACTAAAAAAATCGATGATAAAAGTTGAAAACGGCCTAGTCGTATATAGAAATTTCTGAAGAATTGGCAATGTTGAGAGAAAAAGTATTATAATAGGAAACTATTATAACGCCCGCATTCTATTATTTTTAGGATTGTGTTCCAGTTCTGCCAAACCGAGTTCTTCCAGCAGTGGTGGCAAATACATTCCAAAACGTCCGCGTAGTCCTGTCTTCAAACCATACCAACCACCCACAGGATTTTTTTCTGAACGACCCCATGCTTCCACAGTTCCCTCGATTACTGGTTTTTGTTCATCGACACTTCCGAGAAAAATCCAGTTTCCTTGTTCTTGTAACATATTATGAAGATCATTAATGCAGCGATAATCATAATGCAATATAGTTTTGCCAACAGTACAAACTAATATTTCCTTTCCACCTTTCACATCCTTATGCATTTCATATTCCGATGTGCCGGGTGGAGTTTTCAACTTCCAAGGATTTTCCTCGGTTCCTTTTGTGTCTGACATGATTAATAATATAGTAAATTGGATTAGAGAGAGCGAAGATAAGGAATATAAAAATACATTTCAAAAATTTTTATTTGTCAAATTTACGGAAAAAAATATTCTCTATTTTTATGAATTTTATCAAGCAAATTATTTAAAACTTCTTTGAGCTTTTCATTTGTAGTTTCATCAATCACCAATCCTTTTTTGGTCAATTTGTTATTTACATTTCCTATACTAAAAGTTAAATCTTCACTTGTGATAGCCACGAAGGCATTGAGCGTAAGAAGCAATGATACCAAGGCTTTATCGCCACCTAAATATAATGGTGAGACACTAATTGCAGCTACAGGTTTCTCATTAAACTTTCCCGATGATACTAATCAGTCCAATGATTTTTTTTTAACTCCAGGCAATCCAAAAGCATATTCGAGCGTGCATATAATAATGCCACCTGCTTGAGATAGTTTTTCTGGTAAGTTAGCAACTGTGATAAAATCATTTTTATTGTCTTAATTGAAAGCGGAAATGTATTCCAAACTATTATATATTTCTACCATTACACTTCCTGGAGCAAGTTTGGCAACCATTTGTAAAATATTTGTATTGGAAGAAGTGCTTTTTATGCTTCCGGATATACCTAAAATTGTATCTTTTGATTATCGTTCATGATATAAATCCAACGCTTTTATATAACATCAAGCTCACCACTCAATATACTTTCATTAGTAATTACCATCTCATTATCGCCCCAGCACAGTGAACCAAGCTCGTTTAAATATACTTCACAGAACAAGTCAATATCCAAATATTCCTCAATAACAGCACTGTCGCTGTTACGAATATATTTTTCTAAATCAATGGTTTTAGTCGAGTCATCATCAAACTCAATAGCCAATCTATAGTTTCTTATATGTGTTACTGAACTTATTTGCATGTTATAATTATTATCATTTTACGACGCAAATATATGAAAGTATGAATACAAAAATGAGTTTAATTCACTACTACTTTTCACTCCGCTACTTTGGTAAGCTGAGCGAAGTCGAAGCTCACTTTTCAATCAATAAAGGAATCCCATTTTCCCTTGCTGATAATCCCTCATGGCTTCCATAATTTCTGTTTGAGAAGTCATCACAAATGGGCCATAAGTAACCAAAGGTTCATTGATGGGATCTCCTGCCATCAGCAGTAATTTCGAATCATCACCAGCTTCGAGCAGAATATCACCATCCATATTTTCAAATACAATTAAACTATGTTCTAATGCGAATTT
>Ga0114970_10001283_pt1 | contig 18755 bp, 14 predicted proteins | sample M_140205_XF_Meta_FD_87030 | JGI IMG/M metagenome (GOLD analysis project Ga0114970, IMG submission 87030) | Freshwater microbial communities from Lake Montjoie, Canada to study carbon cycling - M_140205_XF_MetaG | ecosystem: Environmental > Aquatic > Freshwater > Lake | place: Lake Montjoie... | reverse complement strand
ACGGCGACGTTCGGCGCATTCTTTGTATCTACGTAAGGAAAAATCGACGGCGCGGGAGAATTTTTTTTAGGTCGTCCCATAAAAAGAGGGGGGAGTCAACTGCGGGTACATATCGATTAAGGATTTGCCGACTTGCTCAGCAAGCTCAAAGCTCGGTCATCTACTCTACTATCATCATATGATCGTCGGAATCACGGGAGGTATCGGCTGTGGTAAGTCGAAAGTGGGGCGTTTGTTTGAGCAACGGGGATTTTCCCTCATCGACTCGGATGCGCTCGTGCGGGAGCGCGTACTGCCCTGTGCCGGTGTCGTCGCAGCGGTGCGCAGCCGGTACGGGACGGGCGTGCTAGCAGACGATGGCACGATCGACCGGGCCAAATTGGGTGTACACGTTTTTTCGCATGACGAGGAGCGGCGGTGGTTGGAAGACCTGACGCATCCGCTGGTGTTTGCGATTTGGCGCGAAGCGTTTGCGGCCCGCCCCGCCCAGCATTGGGCTGTGGAGGTCCCGCTGTTATTCGAGAAAGGTTTGGAGAATTGGTTTGATTTCACCGTATGCGTCGCCTGTTCTCCCGACCGACAACTCGCCCGACTGGAGCAACGCGGTCTTCCGCGCGGGCTCGCCGGGCAGCGAATCTCCAAGCAGCTGCCGTTGGTGCAGAAGATCGAGCGGTCTGACTTCGTCTTATGGAATGAGGGATCCCCCGATTTTCTGCAGGCCGAAGTTGATGCTTTGATCGAAGTCCTAACGCGTCAGTCTTGAAACCTCCTCTTGCCCCGTGCGTCTGACGCTCGGGTTCTCTCCCGTATTTCCACAGAATCCTCCATGGCCCTCCCTCCTAAATCTGACGATGGTTCGTCTGCCGCCGCCGGCGGCGAAAACAAGAAAACGCGCCGCCCGAGCGCTCCGCGCGCGCGCAAGCCGAAAGCCGAAAAGAGCCCGAAACCGGCGAGTGCCGAGAAAGCACCGAAGGCCGAACGTGCTGAGCGGACTCCCCGTGTCGAAAAGTCTGCGCGCGTGGAGAAACCGGGCCGCCCCGAGCGGGCGGAACGCCAAGAAAAGAATGTTTCATCAGCCCAAGCTTCGACTCCCGAGTTCCGCTTCGAGGCTCCGGCTCCGGCGCCTGCTCCCGTCCAGGCACTTCCACCGGTAGCTCCGCGTGCTGCGCCCGCGCCAACGCCCGCGCCCGCGCCCGCGCCCGCGCCAACGCCCGCGCCAGCGCCCGCGCCCGCGCCAACTCCCGCCCCAACATCAACGCCCACGCCGGCCTCTGAGCCGCAAGCTCGTGAAGGTGGCGGTGACCGGCGTTCTGACGGTGAAGGCCGCTCCGACGGTGTGACGCGGGAGGCATTTGTGCCTGCCGCGCAGACGGCCGCTCGCGACCAGTCCGCGCCTTCGAACCCACCGACGTCTGCTCCGAGCAGTGGTGCCGGCAACGGCGGCGGCCAACCGCAGCAACAAGGCGGCGGCGGGCGTGGGGAGTGGCAGGATCGTGGGGGAGGCGGACGTGATGCTTGGAAGCAAGGTAAGCGTAAACGTGGTCGCCACGGGAACGGTGGTGGTGGTGTCTGGCAATCCGGTGGCGGTGGTGGCGGTGGTGGCGGTGGCGGTCAAGCCCGCGAACCCTACCAACCGCATCCGCCGCAGCCGCCGCCTCCGAGCACGACGCCGGTCTTCGGCGATCTGCCCAATCCGGCGCGCTTTAACGACCTCGCGGCGCTCGACGCGCTCGCGCAACAGCTTGCCGTCGGCACTGGCGATACGCTTTGGGTCAACGAACTCTACGCCTTGCCGCTCGGTGAGCTCACGGCGTTTGCGCGCCGCTTCGGCGTCGTGTTCGACGGGGCCCCGAATCGTCGGCAACTGCTGACGCAGATTTTTATCACTGCCGGTGTCAACAACCGGGTTATCCGGGACCGTGGCTATATCGACGTGACGGATCGCGGCGCGTTTGTCGTGCATGAGCACGTCAATTACCGGCTCTACCCAGACGACCCTTATTTGCCGGAAAGCTTGGTCAAGCGCTACGGTCTCAAGCGCGGCCACAAGCTCGAAGTCGTGTTGCAAGCTCCGCAACCCGGTGAGCGTTGCCCGTCGGTGGTGGGCATCATTTCGGTCATGGGTCTGGAGCCGGATCAGATCGCCAACGTGGTGCCGTTCGAGGAACTCGTCCCTTACTATCCGCTCAAGCGGATTTTGTTGGAGTCGGAGGAGATCCATCCGAAGGACGTCTCGATGCGCGCGGTGGATATCCTCACGCCGATTGGTTTCGGTCAGCGCGGCCTGATCGTCGCGCCTCCCCGCACCGGCAAAACTGTTTTGCTTCAAAATATTGCAAACTCGATTTCGGCCAATAGCCCGGAGGTCAAACTCATCTTGTTGCTGATCGACGAACGCCCGGAGGAGGTCACGGATTTCAAGCGCCACACCAAGGGCGAGGTCGTCTCTTCAACCTTCGACGAAACGCCCGAGAGTCACATTCATTGCGCGGAGATGGTCATCGAGATTTGCCGGCGCCGCGTCGAACAAGGTGAACATGTCGTGATTCTCCTCGACTCCATCACCCGCCTCGCCCGGGCCTACAACGCGCTCAGCGGCAATGGTGGGAAAACGATGTCCGGCGGACTCGAATCCAACGCCCTGCAGAAACCGAAACGCTTCTTTGGTTCGGCGCGTAACATCGAAGGTGGCGGGAGTCTCACGATCATCGCCAGCGCGCTGATCGACACGGGCTCACGCATGGATGAAATCATCTTTGAGGAGTTCAAGGGCACGGGTAATAGTGAACTCCACTTAGACCGCGGCCTCGTGGAGCGTCGGATTTTCCCGGCGATCAACATCGACCGGTCAGGGACCCGCAAAGAAGAGCTCATCTACCACCCCGAGGAACTGCAGCGTATTTACGGACTGCGACGTGCCATGCAGGGGCTTGGTCCGATTGAGTCGATGGAGATGTTGATCACTCGGCTGAAGAAGACGAAGTCCAATGCCGAGTTCCTCCTGAGCCTTGCTCGCCAATAATCCTCCGCCCGCGCGATGACTCCCAGTACCCCGCCCCCCGCCACCGCCACTGCCGCCGACGATTTTGTCATTCAGTTGGCCCTCGACCGCGGATTGCTGAGCCCGATCCAGGTTGGGGCTGCCCGTGCCGTGGTCGCTGGTCACACCGACCTTTCGACGGCACCCCCGCGGCTGTTTGCGGTGCTGGTCGGGCAGGGGGCGCTCAACGCTCGTCGCGTCGCTGAAATGCTCGCGGAGGAGTTCGGGATGAAAATGGCTCCGGACATGACGAACATGCGAGTGGCCGGGGATACTCTTGACCTCGTGCCGCGCGCCATTGCGGCCCGCTATCGCTTGCTCCCGCTGCAGAGGGAAGGTAATCGCCTCCGCGTGGCGATTGCCGATCCGCTCGATACCGACGGCATCGATGCCCTCAGTCACATCGTCAAGCTCACGATCGAGACCGTCGTGGCGACTGCCGACGAAATCACCGATGCGATCAACCGATTCTACGGCAAGGACGCCAACTCCATCGACGACCTGCTCAACGATCTTTCGGTAACCGGTGGCGGGGGTGATGCCTCAGCAGTGACGACGGAGGCCAGCACGGCCGGCAAGGCGAGCAACACCGAGACCGACGGCCCGATCATCAAGCTGGTTCACCAGATCATGTTTGAGGCGATTCAGCGGCGTGCTTCGGATATCCATTTGGAGCCGCTTGAAAAGCGCTTCCGCGTCCGCTACCGGATCGATGGCGTCTTGCTCGAAGTTGAAAATCCACCCAAGCGCCTCCAGCTCTCGATTATTTCGCGGCTAAAGATCATGGCGAATATTTCGATCGCCGAGAGGCGGATACCGCAAGACGGGCGCATCCAGATTTCCGTCGGAGGCAAACAGCTCGATTTGCGCGTGTCCTCGCTGCCGACGGCCCATGGCGAGAGCATCGTAATGCGTATTCTGGATAAAGAAGGGCTCACGCTCGGTCTCCCGGAGCTGGGATTTTTCCGGGACGACGCCGCGACGTTCGAACGATTGATCGCGTTGCCGGACGGCATTCTGCTCGTGACCGGACCCACCGGCTCCGGCAAGACCACGACGCTCTACGGCTGCCTCCATTTTATCAACAAGCCCGACCGCAAGATCATCACGGTCGAGGATCCGGTCGAGTATCAGCTCAACGGTATCAATCAGGTGCCCGTGCGCCACGACGTGGGCATGACCTTTGCATCCGCCCTCCGCGCGATGCTGCGGCAGGCCCCGAACATCGTTATGGTCGGCGAAATTCGCGACCTCGAGACCGCCGAGATCGCGATCAACGCCTCGCTGACCGGCCACATGGTTTTTTCGACGCTGCACACCAATGATGCGCCGGGTGCGATCACGCGGCTCATCGATATCGGAGTGAAACCCTTTCTGGTGTCGACCTCGCTGCGCTGCGCGATGGCCCAGCGGCTCGTCCGCAAGATTTGTGCGAAGTGCAAGAAGCCGATGACGCCCACCGCGCAAGAGCTGCGCTCCCTGAACATCAATCCGGCGCAGGCCGCTACCGCGACGTTCGCCCAAGGCGAAGGCTGCGCCGGTTGCAATGCCACGGGCTACCGCGGTCGCATGGGTATTTTCGAGATTTTTGTGATCACCGAGGAAATTCAGAAAATGATTTACGAAGGCGCCGGCGGCGCGAGGCTGCGCGACAAGGCCCGTTCGGCCGGGATGCGGACCATGCGTGAGGATGGCACTCGTAAAGTGACCGCCGGTTTGACCACGATTGAAGAGGTCGTCTCGATCACGGTTGGGGACGCGAGTTAAGCCCACCCAACTGCAAACGAGTCGCCCCATGAGCTATGAAATGAATGATCTGCTGGATCTGATGGTGGATCAAAGGGCGTCCGATCTCCACCTCCAGGTCGGCCAACCGCCGACGCTCCGTCTGAGCGGCAGCATGACGCCGATCGACGGTCCGCCAATCACGCCGAGCGATACGGAACGATTGATGCAAGCCATCACGCCTAATGCTCACATCAGCGACGTGAAGCTGAAGGGTGGCGCCGATTTCGGCTTCGCCTTTGGCGAGAAGGCACGTTTCCGCGTATCGGTGCTGAAGTCGAAAACCAACTACGGGATGGTGCTGCGGCAGATTCCTCAGAAGATATTGGGCCTTCGCGACATTGGACTGCCGGATAAATTCCGCGAACTGTTGAGCCGTCCCCGCGGCCTGATTCTCGTCACCGGACCGACCGGATCGGGTAAGTCCACGACGCTCGCTTCGATGGTGAATTACATCAACGAAACGCGCGACGGCCATATCATCACGATCGAGGATCCCATCGAGTATTATCACGGCCATAAGCGGTGCATCGTGACGCAGCGCGAGGTGCCCCTGGATGTCCCCAGTTTTTCCGAAGCGATCCGCCGGGGGCTCCGGCAGGACCCTGATATTATTATGGTCGGTGAAATGCGGGACCTCGAGACGATCGAGGCGGCCGTCAGCGCGGCCGAGACGGGGCACCTAGTCTTTGGTACGCTGCATACGAACGGCGCGGCAAAGACGGTGGACCGGATCGTCGACGCCTTTCCGGCGGGCACGAAGGACATTATTCGCACGCAACTCGCTTCATCACTCGTGGGCGTCATCTCCCAAGTGCTTTGCAAAAAAATTGGCGGCGGCCGGATCGCAGCCTACGAGATCATGGTCAATACGACCTCCATCGCTGCGCTGATTCGTGAAAACAAAACGTTCCGCATAACGTCGGACATCCAGACGGGAGCCCATCTCGGAATGATCACGTTGGACGCTCACCTGATGAGCTTGGTGAACCGTGAACTGGTGGCACCGGAAGAGGCGCTCCAAAAGGCGCAGGACACCAATCTGATGCGAGAAAATTTTATCAAGATGGGCTTGAACTTCCGCGAGATTTGAGTCCTTCCCTTCACCTCCACCCCGCCTGATGTTTCCGACTCACAGTCCCGCCATCTACGAGTTCCTGAAAGAGCACCGGCTCGTCGAGCAGGCGCAACTCGACGAACTCAATGAAGAACACAAGGCCACGGGTAAGCCCTTGGCCGACGTCGTCGTCGATCTCGGCATCATCGAGAAATCGTCCCTGCTTCACCGCATCGCCGAACACCTCGGCTACGATTATCTCGTCGAGCTTCCCGTCCAGTTTCCGGGCGAAGCCATTGCCGCAATCACCGGCAAGCTCGCGCGCGATTACGGCGTGATGCCGCTGAGCGCCGACGAGCAGAATATCGACCTCCTCGTCAGCGATCCCTTCAACTCGCAGGCCATTGACGACCTCACGTTTGCCCTGGGTCGCAATGTCCGGCTCTTTTTCGCGGACCCCGACAAGATCGATGTGCAGATCAAACAGCACTACGGTGAGGACGAGGCCAGCATCGACGACCTCCTGCAGGAAATCAATTCGGGTAGTCTGCCCACGGATGGGCGCGCTCTGTCCGAGCGCGACATCGAGTCGATGGCGGAGCAGACGCCGATCATTCGTTTCGTCAATCTCGTCATCGGCCAAGCCATCCGCGACAAGGCGAGCGACATCCACTTCGAGCCGTTTGAACACGAGTTCAAGATCCGCTATCGTATTGACGGATCGCTTTACGAAATGGCGCCTCCCCCCAAGGCGCTGTCCCTGCCCATTCTGTCGCGGCTCAAAGTCCTCGCTTCGCTTAACATCGCCGAGCGCCGCATCCCGCAGGACGGACGCATCAAGATCAACATCGGTGGACGGCAGGTGGATCTGCGCGTCTCGACCTTGCCGACGCAATTCGGCGAGAGCGTGGTGCTGCGCGTGCTGGATCAGTCGGCGGTGCAACTCGACATCTCGCAACTCGGTATGCCGCCGGACGTGTTTAACGGCATTCAGGAGATTGTTCGTCGCCCCAATGGTATTTTCATCGTCACGGGCCCGACCGGCTCCGGGAAAACGACCACGCTCTACAGCGGTCTGCGGATCATTAACACTGCAGACCTCAAGCTGCTCACCGCCGAGGACCCGGTTGAATACGAGATCGAAGGCATCATGCAGGTGCCGGTGAATCCGCTCGTCGGGCTCACGTTTGCCGCGGCGTTGCGCTCCTTCCTCCGCCAAGATCCCGACGTGATTATGGTCGGCGAAATCCGCGATCTGGAGACCGCGCAGATCGCCATCCAGGCATCGCTGACCGGTCACTTGGTGCTTTCGACGCTGCACACGAACGACTCCGCCGGCGCCGTCACGCGACTGGTGGACATGGGCGTGGAACCGTTTCTCATCGCGTCATCACTCGAGGCCGTGCTCGCCCAGCGTCTCGTGCGGCGCGTGTGTGTGCAGTGCCGCACGCCCTATACGCCGCCGCCGGATTTGTTGAAGCCACTCGCGATCGCGGCCGATAGCGTGGGCGACCGGCAGTTTTTTTACGGGAAAGGTTGTCCGACCTGCTCGCAGTCGGGCTATCGCGGGCGCCTAGGCATTTACGAATGGTTGCGCATGAGCGAGGCACTCCGCGACCTCATCGGCCAACGCGCATCCACGCTGGTGATCCGGCAAAAAGCGATCGAGCAGGGCATGCGCACGTTGCGGGATGACGGCCTGCGCGCGATCTTCGATGGACATACCTCAATCGAGGAAGTCATCAAATACACTTAACCCCATGGCGAAACTCTCCGTGCGCTCCGAGCCCGCCGCCCCTGTGCCGGCCACCTTTGCAGCCAAAGCGCCGCCGCGGCCTTCGACGGCTTTTAATAGCGGTGCCGCCCCTGCGAAAAAGAAACGCCGCCAGTTGGGCAACGTCACCAACGCGAAAGGCGTCGCGGTCTTTACCCGACAGCTCGCCACGTTGGTGAAGGCCGGGATGCCCATTCTGCGCAGTCTCGAGGTGTTGGCCCGACAGGAAAAACGTCCCGCGTTCAAAGACGTGCTCGAGACGATCGCTGATACGATTCGCTCGGGTGGAAATTTTTCAGACGGTCTCGCCGCGAACGGCAAGGTTTTTGACCGACTGTACATCAACATGGTGAAGGCGGGTGAGGCCGGCGGTGTGCTCGATACCGTCTTGGAGCGCCTGTCGGTATTCATGGAGAAGGCGCAGAAAATCCAGGGCAAGGTGAAGTCTGCGATGATCTATCCGGCCGTGATCGTTTCGGTCGCGCTGGTGATTGTCTCGATCTTGATGATTTTCGTGGTGCCGAAATTCCAAGAAATTTTCACCGGTTTGCTCAAGGGGCAGCCGTTGCCCGCCCTCACTCAAGTGTTGTTGGACATAAGTAATTTCCTCAAGGACCAGTATCCCTTCGCGATCGGCGGCCTGATGGCAGCCTACTTTGGTTTCAAGTTTTTCGCCCAGATGCGACTGGGCAAACGCCTGATCGATTGGTCGCTCATTCATATGCCGATTGTGGGTGATCTCTTCCTGAAGGCCGCAATCGGCCGGTTTACGCGCACCTTCGGGACCTTGCTGTCGAGCGGCGTGCCCATTCTGCAGGCGTTGACGATTACTCGCGACACGAGTGGCAACGTCCACATCGCCGACGCGATCAACGCCGTCCATGACCGCGTCAAGGAAGGCGACAACGTCGCCAAGCCGCTGGAGTCGACGCGTATCTTCCCCGGCATGGTCACGAGTATGATCGAGGTGGGTGAGGAGACGGGTGCGCTGCCCGACATGTTGACCCGGATCGCGGACACTTATGATGAGGAAGTCGACACGGCGGTCGCCGGTCTGACGTCGATCATCGAGCCCATTATGATCGTGTTCATGGCGGTCATGGTCGGCACCATCGTCATCGCGCTGTTCTTGCCGCTTGTGAGCATCATTGAACACTTGTCCTGACCGGAATGCCGCGGGGCTGGCCGGCGAGGCAGGCAGTGCGAACCAGCGTGCAGACTAGGCGAGTGGTTTTTTCGTCAGGAGTGGGGAGCTCAATCCGGTCAGGCGCTCGGAGAACTCATCCGTCTCGCCGGCTTGGCGCAGCGCCCGCTGGACCATCCCCATCTTCGCGTCGAGATTGTCGATCATGGACACAAACACGGCCTCGGGAGTCGCGGCATAGACGGCTGCGCCCCACTCGGGTTCGCCTTGGTGCGACAGAATAATATGCTCGAGGCGCTCCAGCAGATCGGGTGCAAGTTTAGTTTTCATACCGGCTTTGCGCGCGAGTTGGTAGCCGAGCACCACGTGCCCCTGGAGAATCCCGCGGCGGCTGCGTTTGATAGCGAGGGTGCCCTCATATTCAATGACTTTTCCCGTATCATGTAAAAGGATGCCGGCCATCGCGAGGTCAGCGTGCACCTCGGGGTAGAGCGGGAGCAGGGCTCGGCAGGCGCGGGCCATGTGGGTCGTGTGCTCGAGCAGACCGTGGCGATAAGCGTGATGCATTGCGACGGCGGCTGGAGCGCATTGGAAGTTCGCCCCGATCTCATCGAAGACGGCGCGCACCGTCGCCCGGAGATCGGCATGGCCAATGGCGTCGATAAACGTCTCGAACTCCGCCCAGAGCGTCACCGGGTTTTCCGGGGCAACTTCGACCAAGGTTTCGAGCAGACTGGAATCGTTGAGTTGTTCTTCGGAAAGTACGTCGGCACGGGCGATTTTCGGGGAGAGACGTCCTTGATAGTAGTCGATCTTTCCCTCGATGCGAACGACCGCTCCTTCACCGCCGGTCTTGAGGATGTCGAAAGCGGGGTTGTCGGAGAAAATTGTGCAGCCGAATGAGCCGGTGCGGTCGCCGAGGTCCACGCTGTAAAACGGATTGCCGTTCGAGGCGGTTTTCGAGGTCATTTTTTTGACGACGAGCAGGCTCGCGAAGGGACGACCGTTGGCTTCGGTGCCAGACGTCTTCAAGTCGCGGACCGTGGAAAGCATGGGCGAGTCAGGCATGGGATTTTACGAGTTGGGTGTAGGGCTTGAAGAAAGGGTGCCGCACATCGCGGAGCAGTGCGTAATAAATCGTCTCGCTCGGCAGGACGTGCACGCCGGCGGCGCGCAGGGCCACGAGGCAGGCGGCGGAATCCTCGGGGTGCCGGGCGCCGATACAGTCACTGAGGAGCGTGACCTGCAAACCCTCCGCGAGTGCGGCGATCGCCGTCTGGTATACGCAGATGGGCGTCTCGATCCCGCAGAGCAAGAGATGCTCGACCCGTTGCTGCCGGACCAAGGCGTCGCGGATGGCCCCATCGGCGAACGCGGAAAAACTTGTTTTTCCATGCGTCGCCGCACCCGGTGCCAGTGCGAGTAACGCGGGGGCGGTTCCGCCGAGTTTCTGCGGAACCTGTTCGGTGAACGCCACGGGCAAACCGAGGCCGACTGCGGACGCGACGGCAAATTCGCAGCGCCTTTGCACGCGTCCTCCGTCGACGACCGCGCGCAGGAAGACCGGCTGCAGGTCGATACAGAGGAGCAAGGTACCGGTCGGTGGCTGGGGGGCGATCACGGGTAGTAGCGTTGGCGGGCTTTGACCTGAACTAAACGTTTTTCCGGCAAGATGTAGGCAGTCAGAGAGCCGCCCATCGCGCAGGAGGTATCGATGCCGAGGGACCACTTGAGTTTGTAGGTTTCGGGGCGCGAGGTGTGGCCGTAAACCACGAAGGGTGGACCGCTCCAGAAATCAGCCCAAGCGGGCGCGTCGGGTGCGTCGCCGCGTTTCGCCGCCCGGCCGTCTTGGTCGATGACCTGAATGCGAGTGACGATCTCGGCTGGCTGTTGTTGCCAGGCGACACCAGGGAGAAACCCCCCATGAACAAAGACCACGTTGAGCTCGGGCTCTTCAAACGTGAGCGGCATCGCCTCGAGGTATTTCCAGTCGTCTTCGCGCAACGTGGCATGGGTCTGCCGGTCACTTTCCTTGAGATACTTGGGGGCTCCGGTGCGCCGATACTTGAGGAGCCGCAATTCATGGTTGCCGAGTAGCGCCAAGGCTCGGCTTTCGCGGGCGAGGTCGATGACTTTGCAGCTATCGGGACCGCGATTGACGAGGTCTCCGAGCAGGATGAGACGGTCGTCCTTGGTGAGTTCGAGGCGAGTAAGCAGCTCGGCGAATTCGAGGTGGCAGCCATGGATGTCGCCGATGGCGATAAGTCTCCCGTTCATACGGCGGAAAAGTGCTAGCGTCCGCGGTAGGTGAGAGTAAACAAGAAAGCCTATGGAATTGCATCTGCAGCCGCTCGCTCCCGCCTGTGTCGTCTCCGGCGAGCCGTTTGTCGAGGGTGCGCGGGTCGCCTGTTTTCTCGTGCGGACGACGACGACGGAAGTGGTGCGTTATGACTTATTGGATGCGCAGTCGGGTAATTTCTCCCCCGAAGGATTTGTGGTGTGCCGCTGGGTGCATGTTTTCAAGCCGCGCAAGCTGGGCGAGAATGCCGACCGTGAGCTGAAGCTCACCGCGGAAAATCTGTTTGTGACCTTGGCTGATCCGCTGACAGAGCCCACTCCTGAAAGCACACGGCTGCTCCAGTTTCTTGCCCTGATGTTGGAGCGGAAGAGAATTGTGCGCCCCAAGGGCAGGTCGGCCGACCGTGAGCGAAATGTGTACGAGCACACCAAGACGAAGCTGCTGTATGAGGTGCCCCTAGGAGAGCTCACACCGGAATTCTTCGTGGCAGTGCAGGAGCAACTCAGTGTGTTGGTCGGTTTGCCAAATCTCAAGAACGACGCCGCGGGCGAGGCCGGACCGAGACAGGCTGCGGGCCGAACCGCCGATCAAACCACCGCCACCACCGCGGATATCCTCTGATCACACAGGCACGTTTCTCGCTAGAATATTGGTTAGCCCCGCGAGAAATAGCCTAGATAGGCTGCAAGACACCAGCAGCCAAATAGACCGTGAAGAATGGCGCGCTCACAGGGCCCGCGTGCGCACGATGCGCAGCCTAAGGTCATCAAGAGTGCAAAGGCAGGCAGGGCGCCATTCATGTAAAAGGCCTTGATCGCGCAATAGTATGGCAGCGTGATTGCGTGGTGGAGCAGCGCTATTCCGTAGGCCCCTGCACCTGCTAGGACGACCAGCCAGATGGCCTCGGCGCGTCGCCACGCGCGGCGCGTCGCCGCGACGATCCCTGCGAGAATGGCGAGCGTTGGAATTAAGGCGAGCAGCACACCGGCGGCGATAAACCGGTGGTCCCAGCGTGGCGCGGCGACGGCAGCGGTGGCGGAACTCAGGTAGCTGTCGGACCAAAACGTTGCATAGACGCCATCCCAAAAGCTGACGACTCCGGCATACACCGGTCGCTCGAATGTGGTGCCAAAGGACCAGAAGTCGGCTGCGGTCCGGTAGCCGGGGTCCTGCCACCACGCAATGCCGCGCTCCAAGTCCCAGCCACCGACAAACGGACGCCCGAGATGGATTAAATTTCTAAGGTAATACCAGCCGGCGACGGCAGCGGCGATTCCCAGTACGATTACACCGATTTTCCCGGCGCGGGAAACCGCGCCGATCAAACCCGGAGCGTGAGTGATCGAGACGTAGCCAATCGCCACGACGATCGGCGCGACCATCAACACCGCGCTGATCTTGGTGAGTAGCGATAGGCCAAAAAGCAAACCGAGCCACACGGGCGTCCAGCGGATATCTTCCTTCGCGGCGGGAAACGTCAGTTGGAGTGCGGCGACGAATGTCGCGGCGCTCAGTACGCTAGCCAGTGGCTCGTTACCGACATACTGCGACAGATAAATGTTCATCGGAAGCAGGCCTCCGAAGAGCGTTCCGAGCATTTGCAGATCGTTGCGCCCGGGGAAAACGCGCCGACTAGCGCGGTAGCACAATTCGATCTGCACGAATCCGCAGCCGAGGGGGAGCAGTCGAAGTAGCAGCGCTACCGTGGCAGGTGTGGTGACACGTTCGAGCACGTGATAGAGAGGTACCGAGACCAGATAGTACAGGGGCGACTGAAACATTTGCCATCCGTCCGTCGCGAGCGGCACTCGGTGATTTTTCAATAGAAACACGATATAGTCCAGATGGCCGCCGACATCGAACCCCGCCGGGGCAGGAAGTTTCAGGATATTGTTCGCGCCCAGCACCACCCAACCACCGAGGACGATCCATCGGAGCGTCGCGGCCTGTCGAATACGCGGCAAGGCGCCCGGACGTTGTGAAAAAAAATAGCTCGCACCGGCGACGATCGCGAAGACGGCGCCAAGCATCGCCGCGCACGCTGCGAGGGACTGGAGCGGAGATTCAAACTCCCTCGCCAAGGGCACGTCCGCGCGATCCGTTGCCAGCCTGACCCGCTGCCAGACAATGCCGTCAACCGTGCTCTCCCAGCTGGTGTCGCTGTGTATCCCGAGGCTGGGCTGGTGCGCCCACACGGCGACGGGCCCATTTTCGTTCTGGGCAACAATAGTGAGTTGGTGGTCACCCTCGGTTAGGTAGGGCGCAAGCTGGATTCTCTGGGGGATTTTCCAGTTGAGGCCGCCGGTCGGTGGTGCGGTGACGACCTTGCCGTCGACGAGTACCTTGAAGCGCTTCAAGGCCCGCACTTCGAGGACGGCGTCGTTGGCCGCGCTTTTCAATCTGAGGCCGATCCGAAAGCCCTGTTCTATGGTCCCCGCGCTCCGGGTCGCGAGGTTGAACGGCTCATCGTGGCGAATCCATTCTGCTCCGTCATGTGAACTCAGAAAAACGACGGAAGGATCGACCCGCGTCCGCCACCAAATCGAGGTGAGATAAGCGATCAGCAATGCTCCCGCCCCCAGCATAAAAAATCGCAAATAGTGGCGTCCCGTGGATTCGCCGGGTGGGGTGCTGACCGTTTCTACTACCGTGGACACGGGGCTCAGGATAGGCGCTGTCGCGAGGAGAGATGAATTCTTTTACCGTCGCACCGGGACGTCGCGCGCTGCGAGGTAGTCCTTCACTTGGGGAATCGTCAGCGTGCCGAAATGGAAGAGGCTCGCGGCGAGCACCGCGCTCGCGCGACCGGTGTCGAGCGCTTCGGCGAAATGGGCGAGGGTACCCGCGCCACCGCTGGCGATAACCGGAACGCTGACTGCGTCGCTGACGGCTCGGGTGAGAGCACAATCGTAGCCTGCTTGGGTGCCGTCGGCGTCCATGCTGGTGAGGAGAATCTCGCCGGCGCCGAGCGTGACGGCGTTTCGCGCCCACTCGACGGCGTTGAGCTCTGTGGGATTGCGTCCGCCGTGGGTGTACACGCGCCAAGACTGGCCGTCGGCCTCGCGCTTCGCGTCGATGGCGAGCACGATGCACTGCGCACCGAAGCGATTGGAGGCGTCAGCGATGAGCTGAGGGTTTTTGATCGCGGCCGTGTTGAGCGAAACCTTGTCCGCGCCGCTCTTCAGCATCGCTTCGATATCCCCCAGCGTGCGCAGCCCGCCACCGACGGTCAGCGGCATGAAGCACTGTTCGGCGGTCGCTGCGACGACATCGTGCATGATCCCGCGGCCGTCGCTAGAGGCGGTGATGTCGAGAAAGACGAGTTCGTCGGCGCCTTGGGCATCGTAGGCTTTAGCGCTTTGGACGGGATCTCCCGCGTCGCGGAGCTGCTGAAACTTAATGCCCTTAACGACGCGTCCAGCGTTGACGTCCAGACAAGGAATGATTCGGCGAGAGAGCACGCCAAAAAGTAGCGGGCAGAGGGTGCCGGGAAGCGAGTAGAAAAACAGCGCGGAGAGCTCGATGCTCGCTCTCCGCTACCGACTACTCGCTGAGCCCCTCAGCTTTCCGTATGCGTCACGTCGGGCTCGAAATTCACCGCGAGGCGATAGACGTGGCCGGGGCGCATGATGAGCGGATGGTCGCGGACGAGATACTGCAAATAGTGGATCTTGCCGTAGTTCGTGCGGTAGGTCGGATCGGCGCTGACGACTTCGGTCTCCTGCCAGACCGCTTGGAAATCATCCTTCGCGACGCTGCAGCGCTGGCCGAGCGGGCCGAGGGCGAGGGAGCCGGTGACCCGGTATTTCGAGTGTGGCGCAGCGATCGCGAGCGCGTAGCGGAATTTGTCGAGCGTGACCTGTTGCTTGACCGTGTAGGCGAATTCGCAGCCGATCTTATTGCCGCAAAACGTCCACTGAACCTTCACGCTGCCGAGGCCTTTAATGAATTCTTCCTTGGTGGAAATCAGTTCGGGCTGCTCATAGCGGAAGTAGAAACTGTTGCGGAGACCAAGGCCCGTGACGCAGTTCTTGCCATAGAACGCGGGAAGCGTGACGTGCTCGCCGAACGTGAGCTCGGGTAGCATAATCGGAGCGTAGACATTGTTCGGCCAGTCAAAGATGCCAGGGCAATGGGGGAAGGTGAGCGAGTCACTCGTGAGCGTCTTGCCGGAGCTGATGAGCGGCACTTGGAGGTGCAGGCCCGTGTCGGCGTCACGGTAGAGGAAGAGGCCCTGTTCTTTGCGGTTCGACTTGTCGAAGATGACGAAGCGGCCCGACGTACGTGGTGGTTCGACCTTTGGATTGCCGGGCGGAATCGACACCGTTTTGGCGAGGCGCGACCATTGGCACAAATAACGCGCGGAGTCGAAGTTGGCCATCCGCGTGGTGTGGTGCGAGTAGGCGGTGCGTTCTTCGTCGCGGAGATCGAGGAAGCCGTGCTCTTGGTCGAGGTAGGTTTCGTAGAAAAACATGAACAACCGACGAAGGATATCGTAGTACTTGACCTTCTGGTCGTCAGCGATCCAACCGTCGCGCAGGCCTTGCAGAATGAGACTGATGCAGTGCATCTGGCCGTAAGCTCCCGCGGCGCGGCCAAAGGCCCAGCCGAGTCCGTCCGAGCGGACGAGGTCGGGCATCATCTTGATGTATTTTTCCCCGTAGGTGCGCAGGGTCGGGAGCTTGCGATCACGCACGCCGCTGTTGGCGTGGAGTTGAAGCGCCGAGCGGACAAACACGAAACTCATTACACCGTAAAGATTGTAATTGCCGCCAAACCCCTCGGTGGCGTCATCGAAGAAACCGGCCGAGCTGGTCTGGTTGATGCGCTCGCACATGCGCTCGATCAGCCGTGAGGTCTCGTCTTTTTTCGAGAGGCCAAAGCTGAAACGGGCGACGGCTTTGGCGATGTTGAACGCCTGCCAATGGTTGTCGTAGTCGCTGCGATGCAGGAGAGACTTGTCGATCCGCTGCTGAGTTTCCTCGACGAGGCGTTCCCACACGGGATTGCGGTCCTTGGACGGACCGAAGCAAAGAAGTCCGAGCGCGGCGTACGCGAGGCCGTTTTCGGCCGGGGGCTCCGTGAACATTTGCGCGGTAATGCAGCGCGCCGCGAGATCGATGAGATCGTGGTTTTGGAGCGTGGACTCTCCAGTCGCGCGGTAATATTCGCCGAGGGCGTAGGCGACGTGGCCGGGTTCGTCGGGGCGAGGGAGCTCGCCGGGAGCGGGCAGAATAGTGCCGTCAGGTTGGATGGAGTCGATGTTGTGGCTCAACATCGAACGGGCCATGTCGAGACATTGCTCGGAGAAACTATGCATGCGGTGGATTTACGAAGGGACGAGGACGGCGGGCGTGAAGGTGAAGCTTGCCCGGTTAAGGAACCGGGCGGCAAGAGCGAATTTAGGGGGATTAGCGGGTCAGGAGTTTGAGGAACTCGGCGTTGGTCTTCGTTTTGGAGAGACGCGCGATCATCGTGTCGGTAGCTTCCTCGATTTTTTGCTGCACGAGCGCGCGGCGGAAAAAGTGGATGCTTTCGAGGGATTTTGCGTCGATGAGCAATTCCTCTTTGCGCGTGCCGCTCGAGGCGACGTTCATGGCGGGCCAGAGCCGCATTTCGGCGCACTTGCGGTCGAGGACGAGCTCCATATTGCCGGTGCCCTTGAATTCTTGAAAAATCACGTCGTCCATGCGGCTGCCGGTTTCGACGAGCACCGAGGCGATGATGGTGAGCGAGCCGGCCTCCTCGGTCTTGCGGGCGGTGGCGAAGAGCTGACGGGGTTTTTCCAAGGCGCGGACGTCGAGGCCGCCAGTGCCGGTGCGGCCGGAGTTGCGCGCGGTATTGTGCGCGCGGGATAGGCGGGTGATCGAATCGACAAACAGGACGACGTCGCGGCCGACTTCGACGAGCCGTTTGGCGCGCTCGATGCAGAGGTCGGCGATCCGGATATGATTCTCGACCTCTTCATCGTTGGATGAGGCCCAGATTTCTGCGGCGGTGACGCTGCGGCGGAAGTCGGTGACCTCTTCGGGGCGTTCGTCCACGAGGAGAATCATGACGTGACATTCGGGATTGTTTTGGAGAACACCGAGGGCCATGTCGCGGAGCAACGTGGTCTTGCCGGTGCGCGGTGGCGCGACGACGAGGCCGCGGGTGCCTTTGCCGATGGGGCAGAAGAGATCCACGGCGCGGGTCGTGAGGCGACCATCCTTCAATTCCATTTTGAGAAATTGGTTGGGCGAGACGGTGGTCAACGCGGTGTACTCCCAGCGCTGGCGACGATCTTCGAGCGGCACACCGTCCACGGTTTCAATGAAACGCATCTTCGGGTTGAGAAAGCGTCCGTCGGCTGGGAAGGCGGTGCCGCCGATCATGGAGCCGGTGCGCAGCTTGAAGCGCCGGATGAGCTCTTTGGGGACAAACGTATCGGTCGGCCGGCGCTTGCCGCCGCGGGACAGATCGAGGAGTTGGCCGTTGCCGCCCCGCAGGAGGTCGATGTCGAGCACGCCTTCGACTTGGATCGTGTGTTCGACCGGCGCAGGCGCGGGGGCAGGCGCAGGCGAGGGGGCTGCAGACGGAGCTGCGGTGCCGATTTCGGCGGCAAGGGGAGCCAGACTCGTTGCGACGGGCGCAGCGACGGCGGAGGTGTCCGCGAGAGCGGGCAGGGTTTTCTTTTCCATACGAATAATGAAGACAGGCAACTCCCGCGCTTGACGCTTGAAACTCGCAGCGGGATAAGAGCCGCGAATTTCGCGTTCCTAACCCTAAATCCGACACACCGTGCCAGACCAGACGATTACCTCAGTTTCCCGGGAACACCGGTTATTCAGGCCTTCGGCCGAGTTCAAAGCCCAAGCTAATCTTGGGAGTGAAGCCGCTTACAAAAGGCTCTATGATGAATCTGTCAATAGCCCAGAAAAATTCTGGGGGCGACAGGCCAAAGAGCAACTTGTCTGGCGAAAACCCTTCAAAAAAGTCCTCGATTGGAAGCCGCCCCACGCGAAGTGGTTTGTCGGCGGTAAACTCAACGTGTCCGAAAATTGCATCGACCGTCACCTGGGCACCGCGCGGGAAAACAAGGCGGCGCTGATCTTCGAGGGCGAGCCGGGCGACGTCCGCACGATCACCTACAAGCAGCTTCACTTTCACGTCTGTCGTTTGGCGCACATCTTTGAGAATATGGGCGTCGGGGCCGGTGATCGAGTCGCGCTCTACCTGCCGATGATTCCGGAGGCGGTGATCGCCATGCTCGCCTGCGCGCGCGTCGGGGCGATTCATACCGTAATTTTTGGCGGCTTTAGCGCCGAATCGATCAAGGATCGGATTAACGATTGTAAGGCCAAGCTCGTGATCACCGCCGATGGCGGCTTCCGCCGTGGCAAAGTCATCGAGCTCAAGGCCAGCGTGGACAAGGCCCTCGATAACACGCCCACCGTCCAATCGGTCATCGTCGTTAAGCGTTGTGGTAATCCGGTCACGATGAAGGAAGGCCGCGACGTGTGGTGGTCGGAAGCTTGGGACGGTGCGCCGAACACCCACAAAGCCAAAGCCTTCGATTCCGAGCATCCCCTCTTCATTCTCTACACGTCGGGCTCCACCGGGAAACCCAAGGGCGTGTTGCACACGAGCGCGGGTTACCTGCTCGGAGCAAAACTT
>Ga0114970_10001282_pt1 | contig 18762 bp, 18 predicted proteins | sample M_140205_XF_Meta_FD_87030 | JGI IMG/M metagenome (GOLD analysis project Ga0114970, IMG submission 87030) | Freshwater microbial communities from Lake Montjoie, Canada to study carbon cycling - M_140205_XF_MetaG | ecosystem: Environmental > Aquatic > Freshwater > Lake | place: Lake Montjoie... | reverse complement strand
GGATACCCCGGATTTGCAGCAACTGGAGAATCATCTCGTCGAAATCGCCGCCCAGAAGGACAAAGAGTACACCGTGGTGGAGCGTGAAGCCCAGCGCTGTCGCGGGATGATTATCAGGGAACCGGTCCCCGCACCCAGGCCGATTCGCAAGATTCCGTAGCAGCTGGCCTGGCCTTGCCCGGCCCGGCAGGGAGCCATGGCAACGGTCGCGTGCGCAACCGGGGGGATGGACCCTGAATTGAAACTCCCCCCCGTCACGAGCGGCAAAGACAGCGTCGCAACCAGGGAAGACGGCCACCACCAGCCCCGGGCCGTCCTGCCCCGCTGTCAGGCAGTTCGAGTCACTTCTGCCACCGGTTGCCAGCGCTTAAACTGAGCTTATGCCGTTTCTGTGTAGTATCTGCGAAGAGGAGTCCAACAAAATCTGCGTCAACTGCACCAAAGACGCTTGTGGTAATCATCTTTGCGACCGGTGCGCTCGTTGCAGTGATTGTTGCGGCTGCGGGATTGTTTTGGTGGAAGAGCCGAGGCACGTGTCAGCGGGTACTCTGCGCAGTCCACGCGCGCTGGACCTGCCGACGGGCGAACTCGAGATCTCTGGTCATCGCGCCGAGGGAATCCTGGACGACATACTGCTGGTAGATGGAGATGGGCCCGGTGAAGCCTGACCCCGCGACCAGGGTGAAGAACTTTTCCCAATCCACCATGCCCTCACCAAGAGGACATTTGGTCATCGTCCAGGTAGCGCCCGCCTTCGCCCAATAGAAATCCTGCAGAACCAGGGCCTTGAGCCTTGGCAGGGCCAGCCGCAGACCACTTTCCCAGCCTCCCAGCCCACCTTCGGCTGTTGCCTCAGCCGGGTCGTAGCAGTAGCCCATCCAGCGCGGATCTATGGTAGAGATCACTTGCTGCGTATCCCAAAGGGCCTGCCCTATATAGCCGCCGGCGCGGTTGTGGAGCATCCCGGTAATAGTGGAGCGCTGTGCCAGGGGCAGCAACTGCATCAGGTCCTGCCGCGCCTGCGCCAGACGTTGCTGGATCGGATTCGTTCCATAGGGCCAATACCCCAGGCGGAACAAAGGCACCTGAGACCGGCCGGTCAGGTAAAGTACCGGAAAAGCTGTCTGGTCCTGTGGCCCTGTAATATTCGTGGCAATCATCGGGACTTCCAGACCCGAGCCCCGAATCGCCTCAAAGGCCCGAATCAGATCAACGTTGGTCACCCGAGGGTCCACGTGGCCACCGATCATCACCGTCAGGTCTACGCCGTCGAAACCCAGTTGGGCTGCGATGTCACCCAACTGGAAATAAGGCACCTTCGCCAGATTGCCCGAGTGAACACAGATCGTCGGCATCGTCCGCCGGGGGGCTGCGGTACCGAAGCGGGGCGGGGCGGGTGCTGCGTCCTGCGCCAGGACGGCCTCAGCTCCCAGCAGGGCTGTGGTGGTGAGCAATGCCCGTCGGGAGACCGCGTGCCTCATGCCTTATCGGCTCCCGGGGACCAGGCCCTGAATGCGGATGGCGCTATAGATTGCCCGGGTGACCGTGCTGCGGTTGAGCGTATAGAAATGAATTCCCGGAGCTCCGCCGTGGAGGAGTTCGACGCACTGCGAAGTGGCGTGGGCGACGCCGAGGTGCGTGGTCGCCTGCGGATCGTTCTGCAGGCGCTGCAGCTCAAACTCCAGGGCGGGGGGGAGACTGGCACCGAACCGACGGGCCTGGTTCAGGTTGGCAATAGGCATAATGCCGGGGATGATGGGAACCTGAATCCCGGCAGCCCTCGCCCGTTCCACGAAGCTCCAGTAGTGTTTGTTGTCGTAGAAGAGTTGGGTGACGAGGAAATCGACCCCCGCATCTACTTTGCGCTTCAGATTCTGCAGATCCACCGCAGGGTCCGGGCATTCCACGTGGCATTCCGGATACGCCGCCCCGCCGATGCAGACGTCGGAGTTGTGGCCGGCGCGAATAAATTCAACCAGTTCGGACCCATACTCCAAACCTCCAGGTACGGGTTGAAAACTGGTCTCGCCCTTTGGCGGATCGCCCCGCAAAGCCAGAATGTTGGTGATGCCCGCCGCCGTCAGCCGTTCCAGAATCCCTGCCAGTTCATCCCGTGAGGAGCCGACACAGGTGAGGTGTGCCATGGCCTCAATTCCGGTGTCCCGTTTGATGTTCGACACAATGTCGATAGTCTTGTCGCGGGTGCTGCCGCCGGCACCCCAGGTCACGGAAACAAACGTGGGGCGGAGTTCGCGGAGTTCGCCGATGGTGGCCTGCAGTTGTGCGGCGGCCTCCTCGGATTTCGGAGGGAAAAACTCAAACGAAATCGAGGGTTCGCGGGCAGCAAGGAGTTCGCGAATCAGCATAAGGAGCGGTCACCTTTACGTCTTCCTGAGGCGGAAGAGTACGATTTTGATGTCTAATGGTACCATCCATGAAAAAATGACAAACAGCATCAACAGGCTGGGGAGAATGGCTGTCGCCGTGGCGATGACGTGGGCAACTGTGGCCCTTATCCACCGAAGTCCGGCAACCAATCGTTCCATCGCTGCCATGACACTGTTGATGGAAGTTCTGGCCATTTCCACGCTGGGGGATCGCGGGCTGGCGGTCGTCGCTTCCCTCGCCGCAGCTCTCAACTTTAGCTGGTATTACGGGCATCAGGCCGGCACGCCTGCAACGACTACAGCGGAAGGCGTGCTGACATCCTGTGTGATGACGCTGACCGCACTCACTGGCAGCCATTTGGCGATTCGTGCCCAGGTCCGGGCCGCCGAAGCCATTCGGCGACGGCAGGAAATGGAGCAACTCCACCAACTGGGGACCGCTCTGGTGGCATCGTCTTCCGTTGCCGGGGCAGCGCGTCGGATCGTCGATAATTTGGTTACTTTGTTTGTTCTGAATGCCGCGAAACTCACCATTGCGGGGGAGGCTGCGCCTTATTTCTCCGGGGAGCAGCCGAAGGGCGACTGCACGGTTCTTCGGTCCGACGACAACCGTTACGTCCTCGAACTCTACGGCACACCGCCTTCCGAGGAAGTCCGCAGTGCCCTGCATAATCTGATTGATCTGGTTCTGGACCTGGCGGCAGCGGCGTCGCAAAAGGCCCGACTGGAGGCTGCGGAACGGGGAGAAGAGTTCCGCATTACGGTACTGAACTCGCTGGCACACAATTTTAAGACTCCCCTCACGTCTATTAAGGCTGCTGCCTCACTCCTGCGGGGAAGCCTGGCGCTCCAGGCCGAAGATGCCCGGGAAATGGCGACCGTGATCGACGAAGAAGCTGACCGTCTGGACCAAATGATCCGCGAGTCTCTGGAGTTGGCCCGCATTGAGGCACATCAGGCCAGTCCCCGCCTGGAGGCCTGCTCCCTTGGTACCGTGGTTGAAACCGTTGCCGCCAGAGTCCTTCGGGTTTTAGGTAGCCGACGCCTCCGCGTGGAGATTCCCGATGATCTGCCGTACCTTTTGGGGGACAGGTTCCTGCTGGAACAAATGCTGATTCAGGTTCTCGATAACGCCTGGAAATACTCTCAACCGGGGGCGCTGATTCGAGTCACCGCCGGCAGCCATGCAGGCGGCCTCTTTTTGGAGGTTCTGAATGAGGGAGGGCAGATTCCCCCCGAAGACCGGGAGCGGATCTTCAGCCGGTTTTTCCGGGGCAGCAGGTCCTCGTCCCAGGTGGAAGGCACCGGCATGGGCCTGCCTATCGCCAGGTCCATAGTGGAGGCGCATGCAGGGGAACTGACTCTTCAAATCCGCCCGGAAGGGCCGGCTTTCCGTTTTATATTCCCCGCCGGAGTTCACCCCGGGCCCGAAATCCACAAGCTCCGCCTCGATTCCTTCCGAAAAGAAAGAAGTAATGATACACAACCGCAGCATTCTCATAGTTGACGATGAACCCCAGATTCGCCGCGTCCTGAAGACAAGTCTGGCCTCGCAAGGGGCCAAAGTTCTCGCGGTGGAAACCGGCGAACTGGCGCTGGAGTTGCTCCGGCATGAAACGGTCGATGTTGTCCTGCTGGATCTGAACATGCCCGGCATGGGGGGCCTCGAAACCTGCCGGGCGATTCGGGCCGCGTGGAACATGCCCATCATTGTCCTCTCCGTTCGTGATTCAGGTTCGGACAAAGTGGACGCGCTCGATGCGGGCGCAGATGACTATGTAACCAAACCGTTCAGTTTCGAAGAGCTGATGGCACGTATTCGGGCGGCTGTGCGACGAACTGGCTTCGCGAGCGACACAACTCCCAAAACAATCTCCGTCCCCGGGCTTGAAATCGATTTCGAAAGCCGCCGCGTGGTCGCTTCGGGCAAGGCCGTCCGGCTCACTCCCACGGAGTTCGACCTTCTTCGTTTCCTGGTGGTGAACGCCAACAAGCCGGTGCCACATCGCAAGTTGCTGCAGGCAATCTGGGGCCCCGAATACGCCGAAGAAATCGAGTATCTGCGGGTTTTCATCAACCAGCTCCGCAAGAAAATTGAGCCACCCGGCGAAAAGTTCGTCTTTGTCGTCACAGAACCGCGAATCGGTTACCGCTTGGAACTGCCGGTGCCGGTTCCAGCCACAGATCCAGCCACCGATTAGGCCGCAAACATTTCGGCGAACTTGTTGATGACACCTTCGCGGACTTTCGCCTCACCGATAAAGCTGTTGACCGTTGCCGGAAGTACCAGATCAATCGTCAGATTTGTCGGATCCACCAGCGCTGCCCCCGAAATCGGGATGGAAATGAAACCGAGCCTCGCGATCAGTGAGAAATCCATTCTCGGGCCGTCCCAGGCTTTTTTAAGATTGGCGATTTCCAGACTGTCTCCGCCGATACCAGCGATTAGTTTTTCCAAAGACCCGTCCACGATGCCGATGGCTTCGTCCTTAGTCTTCCCGTGTGCGATGGTTACTGTCATGAAAGGTTCCGTTTCAATTGGCCGCAGGCCGCGTAGATGTCCAGCCCGCGCGGGCGTCGAATGAAACATGGTATCGAGCGCTTGATTATGGCCTGAAAAGAGGCCACTCTCTCGGGCAGGGGTGTGTCGTAGTTGATGCCCGGCCCGGGGTTCAAAGCGATCAGGTTCACCTTGCAGTTCAGGTTTCCCAGCAGGCCCACCACCCGGCGTGCATCCGCATCCGTATCATTCACGTCCTTCAGCAGGACATACTCAAAGGTCAGCTTTTCCCAGGTCCGCAGGGGGTAGACGCGACAGGCTTCCATCAAATCTTTCAGATGCCACTTCTTTGTGATCGGCATCAGTTCCTGGCGCATTTCTTCAGTGGAAGCGTTCAGGGAAATCGCCAGCTTCGGGCGAACTTCGGCCTGCCCCAATTCCTCAATCTTCGGAATAATGCCTGAGGTGGAAAGGGTAATGCGACGTTCACTCATCCCGATGCCGTCGGGGTCGGTCAGAATTCTGGTTGCTTTTAGCACGTTGGGGAGGTTCAGCAGCGGCTCCCCCATCCCCATCATCACAATGTTGAAGCGCTTCGCGTCCTGCAGCAGGTTGTTATCCCGCGCTACGTAGAGAACCTGACCCACTATTTCGCCCGCAGTCAGAGAACGCTCCAGCCCCATCAGCGCCGTCATACAGAATTTGCAATCCACCGGGCAGCCTACCTGACTGGAGATGCAAACCGTATCCCGATCCCCTTCCGGCATCAGAACTGTTTCAACGGTCCGCCCGTCGTGCAGCGTCAGCAGATACCGTCGGGTACCGTCAGCGGACTCGTAGCGAGTCTGCAGAGAAGGGAGGCCAACTTCAGTGGTTGACGCCAGTTGGGTTCGAATTTTCGCGGGAAGGGTCGTGATCTGAACAAGATCCGTCGCCTTCTCCCGATAGATAGCGTGGTAGAGCTGAGCCGCGCGAAAGGCGGGCACATCTGGAGGCAGCGCCTGCCGGAGCTCGCTAAGTTCCATTCCTACAAGAGCTTGCGGCATTGATTTCAGTTTAGCACGCGGAAATATAGGGATTCCGCCCGTGGAAATGGTACAAACGAAGCAGGTCCTATCAGCTTGCCCACTATATCGACGCCCAGCGCCGAACGCGACATCCTCACCACGACGCTTCCTAATGGAATAAAAGTAATCACCGAGGCGATGCCCCACGTCCGCTCCGTTTCTGTCGGAGTCTGGATCGGCACCGGTTCCCGACGCGAAACGCCGGAACAGGGAGGTACCTCCCACTTCATTGAACACATGCTGTTCAAGGGCACCTCACATCGTTCCCAGGAGGACATTGCCCGCTCGGTGGACTCCATTGGCGGCAACCTCGACGCCTTCACCAGCAAGGAAATGGTGTGCTTTAACACCAAGGCTCTGGATGAACACGTGCCGATTGCGATCGATGTCCTGAGCGACCTCGTCCTCAATCCTCTTTTCCGCGATGAAGATATCGAGAAGGAAAAGGGCGTCGTCCTCGAAGAGATCAAGATGGACGCCGACAGTCCGGACTACCTGGTCCACGAGACGTTCTCCGCCAATTTCTGGAAAGATCACGCGCTGGGTCGCCCCATCCTCGGCACCAAACAGACGGTGAAAAGCCTGAACAGCGAGGGCATCCGGGCTTATTACAACGAGGTGTACACTCCCGAAAATCTCCTGGTTACCGCCGCCGGCAATCTGCAGCACGAGCGCATGGTGGAACTGGCTACCGAACGGTTCCGCGACCTGAAGCCCCGTGGCCCCGTGCCAACGGAAGCGCCTCCGGAGACCTTCGCTCGTATTGCCCTCAAGACGAAGAAGGAACTGGAGCAGGTCCACATGTGTCTGGGCGTGCCGTCGTACCCGATTTCGCACGAAGACCGCTTCAATTGCTACGTCCTGAACACGGTCCTCGGCGGCGGCATGAGCTCGCGGCTGTTTCAGAACATTCGCGAGAAGCAGGGTCTGGCGTATTCCGTGTTCTCAGAACTGAATCCTTACACGGACACCGGGTGTCTCGCCGTCTACGCCGGGACCTCCATCGAGACCCTTCGTCAGGTGATTGATTCGGTACTGAAGGAATTTTCGGCGCTCAAGAACGAACCTGTTCCGGCCGAAGAACTTCGTCGGGCCAAAGACCACCTGAAGGGCTCTCTCATGCTCGGGCTCGAATCCACTTCCAGCCGCATGTCGAACCTGGCCCGCCAGCAGATGCACTTTGCCCGCTTCTTCTCACTAGACGAACTTGTCGAGAGCATTGAGAAAGTGAAGGCCGAAGATCTGCAACGAATCGCAGTGGAGTTCTTCGATCAGAAACTCGTTGCGCTCAGCGTTCTTGGCAACCTGGGCGATTTCAAGGTGACACGCGAAGACCTGGTCTGCTAGCTTGTTAAGCGCAATGCGCACAAGCTTAAGTGTTCTCACCCTGCTGGCAGCAACGGGCCCCTGGCTATCCGGGGCCGACATGCGACTGGGCATCATCGGCACCGACACCTCCCACGTCGTCGCCTTCACCCGGGTTCTCAACGACCCTGCGAATCCGGACCACATCTCCGGCTTCCGCGTCGTCGCTGCGGTAAAGGGTGGCAGCATGGATATCCCGTCCAGCAAGTCCCGCGTGGAAGAATATGCGGGCGAACTGCGGGATAAGTGGAAGGTGGAGATCCTGAGCGAGATCTCTGCCCTCGCCGGCAAGGTGGATGCCATCCTCCTCGAAAACGTGGACGGCAGGACGCACCTGGCGAACGCGAGGCAGGCATTCTTACTCCATAAGCCCATGTTTATCGACAAGCCTCTGGCGTCGACGCTCGAAGATGCCCGCCAGATCGAAAAGCTGGCTGCTGAGGCGAAAGTTGCCTGGTTCAGTGCCTCGTCACTAAGGTTCGGCGAACTGGTGGCTTCTGTCCGAATGCCCGAAATGGTTGGGGTCACGGTCTGGGGGCCCGGCCCCATTGAAGAACACCACGCCCTCGACCTCTCCTGGTATGGCGTCCACCCTGTGGAGATGCTTTACGCCCTCATGGGACCTGGCTGCGAGACCGTGACACGGACCGCAGGCGGGACGGATGCTTCGGGTACAGATGTCATCAACTGCAAGTGGAAAGACGGCAGGGTGGGAAGTGTCCGGGTTCTCCGCCCCAATGGCGGCTACGGTGCCATCTCGTTCGGCCCCAAAGATGTCAAACAGGGCAGGACCGACGTACCTCCGTTCAGCTACGTCCTGCTGCTGAAGCAGATCACGAAGTTCTTTGAGACAGGAGTTCTGCCTGTTTCGAATGCCGAGACCCTGGAAACCATCGCCTTCATGGATGCCGCCCAGCGCAGCAAACAAGCCGGCGGCGCGCCCACGAAGTTGCGGTAGTCGTTACCGGATCTCTGAACCCGCGCCCGGTCTCAAAATCGCGTTACTGATGTTCGAGACGATCTCGGCATCCGAATAGCCCGGTGTCACCTTCAGCTTCTGCCAGTCGGGATGGCTGCCGAATGTGGCCCAGGCTTTCTCCCGAGCGGCCAGATTTTCGTAGGCCAGCATATAAGTCAGGCGCGGCAAATTCGAACCGACGACGGCTTCGGCGAAAAATACGGGGTGCATGCCGCACTTTCGGAAGATGTCGATTTCCGCGTCGGCAAACATTTTGATCTTGGTCTGCAGGGTGGCTTCGTTGTCCGAGGCGTAGGTTCTCAGCTCAAAGGTACGGGGGGATGCGCCAGCCGTCCCTGGGTCAACCGCAGGCATCGCCGCAAAGCAACGGAGCAACGTGCTCTCCATGCGGACGTAGGGCGTGTCAGGGCCGGCGCTGTACGCCGCGTGGGCCTTCTGGTACACCGGGTCGGCCCCCAGCTTTTCCAGTGTCGTCTGCATGGCACCCATGGACGGATAACTTGTCACTGCCAGGGCAAACGGCGATTCCGGAGCTATCACCGCGTTGAAGACTCCGACCAGGCCCGCACCCGCCCGTTTGCTTGCAGGTATCCAGGCTGAAGAAATAAAATCCGCAGTTCGGGTGGCCTGATTTGTCCGGCTGTTTCGCATCAGAAAATAGCGCAGTTCGAGGTATGAGCGGGTCTTCGTCGTCTGGGCCGCCAGTGCGGCCGTCCCGGCTACAGCCGTTGCGAGTGCGTTTCTGCGTGTCATCTTCCGTTACCTTTTCACGAACTTCTTCACATTCGTCCCGTTCACTTCACCCACATAGATGGAGTCATGGGAATCCACTGCCACTGCCGTCGCATTGTTCAGGCCGGATATCTTCTCCAGGATTGCCCCGTCTTTCAGGTTCGCAATCAGCAGGCAGTTGTTCTCCGTTCCGTCGACCACAAACATCTTGTCGCCCTTGATGAACAGGCCCCACGGCGTGCCGAAGTTTGTCCACTGCCGCAGGAACTTACCTTTCTGGTCAAAGATCTGGATGCGGTTATTCGCGCGGTCCGCCACATACACCAGACCCTTCGCATCAATGGCGATGCTGTGAGGAACATCGAATTGTCCCGGGCCAGTGCCTTTGCCGCCCCACCATTTCAGGAACTTCCCGCTCTTTGACAAACGCACCACGCGAGTATTTGGACCCTCGCCATCGGCGATGAACATGTCACCGTTCTTCGCAAATGCGATATCGGCCATGCCGTTGTAGGCGTCCTGGGATGTGTTATCGCCCGTGACGCCCTTCTTGCCGATGGTCAACAGCAGCTTGCCTTCTTTACTAAACTTCAGGGCTTGCATATCGCCGCGATCTGTCACCCAGACATTGCCATCATGATCGACTCGCAGGAAATGGGTGGTCTTGATGAGGCCCTGGCCCCAGCCTCGCAGGTACTTGCCGGAAGCGTCAAATGCCATAATCGGCGTGGCTTCATTGCGATTCAGGACATACACGTTGTCCTGGGCATCCACATCCACCCCGGTCGCCGCTCCCCATTTGGTGCCGCCAGGCAACTGCGCCCAGGTCTCCGCCAGCTTGTACTGGCTCTCGGCTGCCTGAGCCGCCACAGCCATCAATACCAAACTCACTAAATTCCGTATCATTGCAACTCCTGTCACAGGCTCAGCCTCAAAGAGAAGCGGAAGATGCGCCCGTCGTTCAAAGTATTTGTTATCCGCCCAAATGCAGGGGATGTAAGATCTGTCACCGGTGCCGCAAACTGCGCAGTATTCATTAGATTAATCGCCTCGGCCCGAAACGCCAGCGACCAGTCTCCGCGGACTGCCCACCCCCGAGTCAGCGTGGCATTCATGTTCGCGATGCCTCCCCGCCGAAACGTACTCACGCCCAGACTCCCGCGGGATTCGCCGACCCGAATATAACTGAATGCTGACCGCGGCAGCATCGCCAACGACGTATCCGGATTCCCCACTTTGCCACCCAAAATCGACGGGTCCACAATGTTCGGTCTGTCCCCCTGCACCCCGTCCACATTCCCAAAGCCCGGACTATCCGAGCCGGTAAACACGGTAAACGGCAATCCCGTTTTCGCCAACCAGACAGATGACAGTTGCCACTTCGAAGTGACCCTGCTCCATTTCTGTCCACCAATGCCGGGCACCTGATAGTTTAACCGCACCAGCATAGAGTGTGACTGATCAAAAGAACTGACCCCCTTCAAATCCTGGGATATCAGAAACTCTCCCTGACTATACCCCTGCGTGATGTCGTCGCCCGCCGCCGTGTTCGTGTAGGACCCGCCGGTGTCAATCGCCTTGCTGAACCAATACGAAGCATCCCCGGAAAGCCCCCGCCATCCGGGAATCAGCAGCGTCATCCTCCCGGAATCAAAATATGCCCGTGACGCATTCTGCACCAGGCGTATGTCGAAATAGCGGGCATCCGGACGCCTGCTCGTAATGTTTGCCGTTGTTAGGGTGCCCACCGGCAGCGCACGGTTCGCGTGGTTCATGTAGAACAATTTCCACGTGCGGCTACCCGAGTACGCGGCCTGTAGCTTCCAGTTCTTATGCACTGTTGTTTCCCACTGAAAGTTGTACTGGTGGGAGTAAGGTGCCTGAATGTCGGGTGACAGTGCAAATACAATCGCCCGCGCATTCGGGCCCCGGTCCAGCGACGCGTAAGGGTTCAGGAGGTCGGGGGCCTGTACTTCAGCCTTCAGGAAGTTTGGCGGATTCCACCGCAATTGCTGGAACGTGGTGTTGAAAATCTCGCCGTAGGTGATTCCATAGTTGGCACGCAAGGTACCGCCCCACCCCGGCAGCCGGTATGCCAGCCCAAAACTCGGCGCTACGTTCCCACACGCGCAGCGAAACGCCACCTGCGTACGGTTATTCACTTCAGAAGGTGCCGTGATCGGTTGATACCGAACGCCAATATTCACCGTCAGGCGCTTCGCTGCGGTCCAGATGTCGCCGGCGAAGAACTGTTCCCGGTGGTACCTGAAGCCCCGGTCCAAGTCGCCGAAACCTATCGAGGCCCGATTTGGTAAACCCAGTCGGAAATTGGTAATCGCATCATTCCCAAAGTCATTGCGGAAGTACAGCGTCCCCCGATTACTGGATGTCTCGCGCCCGTTAAACTGCTGTCGGGAGAACTCACCCCCAGCCACCATCCTGTGCGCGCCTTGCGTGATCGCTGCGCTCGCGGCTTGCCGAAAACGATTCTGCACCCGATCAATCGGAATCGTGGATCCCGGCCCCAGCCCGGTCCACGCCGTGCCGATACTCACCGTTGGCCCAACGGCATTGGGTTCAGATACCAGCAGCGTATGGTTCCGGTCGAACCCGGTCGACGCCTGCAGTTGCATCCGGGGGCTAACGGTCCGAAGCCACGTAATCCGGGCGTCGTGGCTCTTCGTTGTTGTATCCGGATTCTGCCCGGCTATCAACTGAAAAGCGTCCACCTTCTGCATCAGCAGCGTATGTTGAAAAACAAAACGGTCGCGGGCACTTAGCTTCTGGTCCAGTTTCTCTGAAGTGGAATTCGTGCCAAGCGTCTGCTTCGCATTGGTATTCAGGGCGCGTGGGTCAATGTCGGTTCGGTTCGGCAGCTCAGCCGGATAGGCATTCAGGAACCGCTGCATGATCTGAGCTGCTGCCGGGTTCTTTGCCAAAATCGAACGCTCCGAAGGCAACGGCACCTGCACATTCCCATTTACAAACCCGCTGTTCTTGTCCTGCGAACCCGAAAGCGAAAGGAATGCGTTCTTCCAGAGACCCATCTCCGCCTGGAAGCCGTACTGGTTGCTTCGCGAAGCTCTTACCGCGCCCGACTGAAAGAATGAACGAGCCGTGAAAGCGCTGTTTCCATGCGTCTCATATAGGGAGAAATGCGGCCTGGAGAGGGCCTTCCCGGCTGGGGTCAGATGGATTTGTCCCGTTGGCTTGTTGCCGAACTCAGCCCCGAAGTAGTTCTGTTCCGGCCTGAACTCAGTCACGGCTGTGGCCGCAGTCCCCATCCGGTTCTGTATTTCCTTTTGGCCGTTATTATCAATCTGATTGAACTGAAGGTTCTCGTTCCGCCGGCTTTCGCCGACCTGGCTGTTCACATTGCCCAGCAGGTTGGCCGGACCCGCAGCAGGCGCAGCCACGACCTCGGATCCGGGGCCGTTGGGCTTTGGCACAGTTGCGTCCTGACTCTGTGCAGAGCATAGGAGCGCGACAAGCAGCAAAGACGTGGGCACGGGAGGCTAATGGTCAGGGTACCAAGGCGCAAAACAGAACTGTCATAAAATGAGCCTGTGGGCTTTCACAAACTCCTCGTCGTTCTGGCCACCGCCGCACTCAGCTTCGGCCAGACCCCAACTCCGCCTGCACCAGAAATCGAACTCCCCGAGCCCGCAGGCATCTACGCCATCATCGAAACCTCACTGGGCAGGATGGTCGCGCTGCTCTATGACGACCTGGCACCTGTTGCCGTGAAGAACTTCATTGACCTCGCTGAGGGCAACAAAATCACCAAAGACAGGAAGGGTAAGGACGTTCGGCAACGCTACTACGACGGCCTGTTCTTCCACCGCGTCATCAAAGGCTTCATGATCCAAACCGGCGACGTGAAAGGCACCGGCGCAGGCGACTGCGGCATCCCCACCATCCCCGACGAGATCACGAAGAAAATCAGCTTCGATAACCCCGGGTCTCTCGGCATGGCCAACACCGGCCGACCCAATTCAGGTTCCTGCCAGTTTTTCATTACGGTGGGCCGTTCCACCCATCTCGATGGTCGCCACACCATCTTCGGGCAGGTTCTGGAAGGCTACCAGGTTGCAGTCGCCATCTCTACCGTGCCTGTTGAAGGGGAGCGCCCGAAAACGCCGGTTTACGTCCGCAGTATTACGATCCGCACCAAACGCTGATAGAATCACAGAAACGCCCCGCTGCGCCGAGAGTTCCCCGTCTGTCTCTGCAATACCTGCAACCTTGACACGACCTGGAGCCTCCTTATGAACCGCCGCAGCTTTTTCCAGAGCACCACCACAGTCGCTCTCGCTACGCAAGTGTCCTTTTCTGCCCTCGCGGCCGCCACGAAGGGCAAATCCGCCGGGGAGATGGCCACAGACGAAGATTTCTGGATGACGATCCGTAACGAGTTCACCACGGACCGGACCGTCATCAACATGAATAACGGCTACGCGAGTCCGGCACCGCGCACCGTGCAGGATGCTATGAAGCGCTATCTCGACTTCACGAATATGGGCCCGTATCACACGATGGTGATGCAGTTGGACCCAAAGATTGAACGCGCCCGCCGCATGATCGCCGACGCTGCTGGTTGCGACCCGGAAGAAATCGCCATAACCCGCAATTCCAGTGAGGCTCTGGAAATTGCCCAGCTTGGCGTCACGCTGAAACCCGGCGACGAAGTCCTCACCACGAACCAGGATTATCCCCGCATGCTGACCACCTTCCGCCAGCGTGTCCGGCGCGAAGGAATCAAGCTGAAGATGATCTCGTTCCCGGTTCCGGTGGTCAGTATGGATGATCTCTACCAGCGTTTCGAACAACTGGGAGACTTCGAACAGGCTGCCGCGTCCTATGAGAAAGCGGTGAAGATCAACCCTTCGAATTACCTCACCTGGGCCAATCTCGCTTCTGCCTGGCAGTGGGGCAAGGGTGGCATGGAGCGCGCCTTGCCCGCGTATCAAAAAGCTATCGACCTTGCCGAAGGTCTCCGAAAAGTGACCCCCACCGATGCTGAGCTGTTGGCACGGCTCGGCAGCTATTACGCCAGCCTGGGGGAGAAAAATAAAAGCCTGCCGATTCTGCGGCAGGCTTTGGCGCTGGACCCCGAAAACCCGAACGTTCAGGGCCGCGTGGGTTTTCAGCGGACCTGGTCCGGCTGAGCCCCGATTTCAGTAAGCTTCGTGCCGATCTCCGCTTCCGATTTCCACCGCCCGAGGGACGCTGAATGTTTCTTGACGTAGCTCAAGGAGGTTTTCATGAGCCCACAGCTTGACCCCACCGAAGATGGCCTGGCAGAAGGAAACTTTGGCGTCGGCGACCAGCCCGTCCAGGACTAATCTTAATTTGTGATGTCGTGCGTCGTGCTTTCCTCGCGGAGGGGCAGGTAGAGCTTGTACCATTCCTTCTGCGCGGGGCTGTCGACGTATTCCTTCAGAGTCTTTTCGCTCTTGAATTCCATCACCAGCGCATGCGTGTAGCCGTCGCCCTGGACTTTGATGGAGCGCGTCCACACGCGGCTGATTCCCGCATAGGTGTTCGCGATAGTCTCGGCACCTTTGAGCGCAGAGGCGATCTGGGCCGGTGTTGTGCCGACCTTCCACTTAATGGTGACCACATGGATCACGCTGGTGGGCTTTTCGGCGGCAGCCTGCAGGGAGCCGGTAGCCAATACGACTGCGGCAACGAGTGTTAACAGGAGTTTTTTCATCACCCGTAGTTTAGCGCTCCTGCCGCAGCGCGTGATCTCATCCGCCTACTGGGGACGTCGGAACAGACCACCATAGGCGGCTTTGCCGATAATGTGGCCCTGAATCGCTTTCATCACCAGGGCGCGCGTCTCGAAAGCATCTGCCGCCGGTTTCACGTCGAGTTTGATGTCGAGCGCATAGAGCTCGAAGATATAGTGATGCAGCGGACCACTGGCGGCTGCGCCTGGCCCGCGATACATGGGGCCCGTGGCGCTCATCTGGTAGCTGCCGTCGGGTAATTGCAAGCCCTTGGGTACGCCTTCCGGCAAGCCGGTAGCGGTTGCGGGAACGTTCCAGAGTACCCAGTGAGCCTGGTCGTCGGTTGTCTTATTTCGGGCCAGATCAAGGTCGTGAAAGTGGAGGAAAAAGCTCTGGGTGCCCGCCGGAGCATTCGCCCAGGACATCGCAGGAGAAGTTCCCTCGCCAGGGGCAGCGCCCGGAGCGGCCTGACTGAACTTGACAGGAATTACCCCAAAGTCCGGAAAGCCTGGGATCGTGAGGGTCATGGGGGGAGGGGGCGTTCCCCCCCGCCCGGTATTTTGCGCAGAAACGATGGAGGTCATTGAAATAATTATCGTAGGCACCAGGGCCAGGCCGGCAAGTCGAAATCGCATGGGTCTATCCTATCGCGAATTGATCCATGTTTCACATCCACTACCTGAAACACGACGGTCGCCGCAACAGAAACCCGCTCGGTTGGGCTGGCCTGTATAGTGGGCGGCGCTGACCAACAGAAGGAAAATTTATGCCGGATCTCTCGCGAGACTCAATGAAGATACCGAGCCGATGATTTGGTTCGCAGCAAACAAAAAGGGCCCCGAGGGGCCCATCTGGCTATCGATAATGTTTAAAACTGGGGTTAATGGTCGGGCTGCCGGGATTCGAACCCGGGACCTCTTGCACCCCAAGCAAGCGCGCTAGCCAGGCTGCGCTACAGCCCGATTTCTCTAGTCTACACCCCCACATCCCCCAACCAACATTCCGGTACGCTACCCTTCCTTACATGGACCCCAGTCACCCCCCAGGAACCAGAGTCCACAGTTTGTTGGGGGCCACACTTCTTGCCGGTATTTTGGCTGGCCTCGGAGCCATCGGGTTCCACTTCATCGCCAACCACTTCGACGAGGTTCTCTTCGCCTGGGCCGCGGAGCGCCCACTCTTCGTCATCGGCATCCCCACCCTCGGCCTCTTTGGCATCGGCCTCTGGCTCCACTTCAGTCCGGAAACCCGGCTCGGTGGTGTCCGGGAAGTCCTCGAAGTTCTCCATCGCCGTGGCCCCGACTCCGGAAAAGTCGGCCTCGTTCGCCTCCTGAACGTAATTGCCAGCGGTCTCGTCCTCGCCGTCGGCGGCTCCGTCGGTCCGGAAGGCCCCATGGTCCAGCTCGGAGCCGTCGCCGGAAGCCAGGCCGGACAACTCTTCGGCCTGGCCGGACGCCACCTGCGCACCCTTGTCCGTGCCGGTACCGCCGCAGGCGTCGCAGCAGCCTTCCGTTCCCCCGCAGGCGGTGTCCTCCTGGTCCTCGAAATCTTCGGGGCCAAACTCGACCGCGACCTCGCCGCCATCGCCACCGCAGCAGGCCTTGGTTACCTCCTGCGAACCACCCTCCTCGGCGACGCCTACCCCTTCCGCCCCACTCTCCCGCAGAACTCGCTGCCCACACTCACCCTCCTGACCGCCGTCCCTCTCATGGGACTGCTCGCCGCTCCCGCCGGCCATCTCTTTATCTCGATGTTCCGTGCCATGCCCCGGCTATTCCCCCAATCTGTCCCCCTGTGGGCCCGCGTCACGCTGGGAGGCCTCATCGTCGGCATTCTCGGCGTCTGGTTCCCCCAGGTCCTCTCCGCCGGTTACCCCACCATCCTTGCCGGACTCCATGGACAATTCACCCTCACCCTTTTCGTCGTCCTGCTGCTCCTCAAGATGTTCGCAACCTCGGTCACCTTCGGCTCCGGAGCCGTCGGTGGCCTCTTCGCACCCACTCTCGTGATGGGCTCCCTGTTCGGTGGTGCTTTCGGCTTCGGACTCCACGCCATCTGGCCCGAAGCGGCCCCTCAGCCCGAACTTTTTGTGCTGCTCGGCATGATCGTCATGTTCGGGTCCATCGTCAAGGGCTACCTCAGCGGCCTGCTCATGATCGCCGACATGAGCGGTTGCTACCACCAGCTCCTCCTCCCGGGCATCATCGCCGGAGGAATTTCTTACCTCGTTAGTTGGCAATTGCATGACACATCTGTCTTCGGGCTGACACTCAATAACTCGGGTGACACAATGGAAAATGACGAATCCTGCCCCCGTCCCGCGCAGTAATTAACGCCACCGCATGGCACGCCGAATCTTTGGAGACATACACCTTGGAAACAGTAAACGTAATACAGGATTTCGGAGCGCCTCTGCCCGACTTCACCCTCACGGGTCTCGACGGTAAGGAAGTCACACTCTCCGTCGCTCTCACGGAAAAAAAGGGCGCGGTTGTCGTTTTCTGGTCCAGCACCTGCTCCCACTGCGTGCGTTACGACAAGATTCTGAACACCTTCGCCGAGCGACACCCCGATCTCGCTTTCTTCGTCCTCGCCTCCCGCCACGGCGAAACCGCCGATGACGTGAAGAAGGCAGCCAAAGAGCGCAAAATCACCTACCCCATCATCCTCGACCCCATGGGCAAAGTTGCGGCCAAATGGTACACCCACCAGACTCCCCGTGCCTTCCTGATGGATAGTGAAGGCAGGCTCCTCTACCGTGGCGCTATCGATAACTTCAAGTACCCCGAAGATCCCGAATTTCTCGGGTATCTGGAACCGGCCATCGAAAGCTTCCAGGCCGGTGAACCTCTCACTCGCAACGAAACCGCCAGCTTCGGCTGCGCCATCCAGTCCGTCTACTACATCCTTCCGAGATCCCTATGAACCCTGTGCAAGCCGACGTCATTATTACTGGCGCGGGTCTGGCCGGCCTAACCCTGGCCCGCCAACTGCTGCTCGAAACAGACAAGACCGTCCTCCTTCTGGATAAGCAGGAGAATCCGCCCGGAAAGTCGATGAAAGTTGGTGAGTCGCTGGTGCAACTCGCCGGCTACTACCTCTACCGGACGCTGGATCTCGAAGAGCATCTGCTCACCAGCCATTTCCTGAAATACAACCTCCGCTTCCACTGGAAGACCACCAGCGGACGCCACGATTATTGGGAAGATGTGTCCTCGTCCGCTATCCGGACCCTTTCCAACATCGCCACCTTCCAGTTGGACCGAAACTTGCTCGAAGAACACCTCATGAAGGTGAACAAAGAGAATCCCCGGTTCACTTTCATAGGCGGAGCCCGGAATATTAAGATCGATCTTGCAACAGATGGTACGGACCACAAGGTCACCTGGGCGACCGGAGCTGCCGCTGGTCCGTGGGTGGTTGACGCTTCGGGGCGTCCCGGTATCCTCAAGAGATCACTGGCTTTAGAGAAAAAGAACCAGATTCAGCACGGCTCCACCTGGGCCTGGGTTGATGGCATTGTGAACTATGAACGGTTCACCCACTTCTCCCACAAGGAGATGATTAACCACCCCAAGCGTCAGGAACTCGGCAACTTCCCCTTCTTCCTCGGTACCGGCCACTTCTGCGGCGAAGGACGCTGGTTCTGGGTGATTCCGCTCCATGGCAAGACCAGCCTGGGTCTCGTCTATGACCACTCCGTAGTCAATCCCGAAGAAGTCTCGAATGGGCGTAAAATGCTCGATTGGGTCGCCAAAGACTGGCCCCTTTTCGCCGAAGACTTCGCCAAACGCAAGATCCTCGACGAAGGCCGCTTCGTGAATTACTCTTACGACGCGCGCCAAACCATTGATGCCTCGAAGTGGGCCATCACCGGCGAGGCCGGGCGATTTTCCGACCCGCTCTACAGCCCCGGCAGCGACCTCATCGCCATCTATAACACCCTCATTGTAGATGCCATCCAGACGAAGGAGTGCGGTGCCCTCGAAGCCAAATG
>Ga0114970_10001279_pt1 | contig 18778 bp, 7 predicted proteins | sample M_140205_XF_Meta_FD_87030 | JGI IMG/M metagenome (GOLD analysis project Ga0114970, IMG submission 87030) | Freshwater microbial communities from Lake Montjoie, Canada to study carbon cycling - M_140205_XF_MetaG | ecosystem: Environmental > Aquatic > Freshwater > Lake | place: Lake Montjoie... | reverse complement strand
TGGCAACGTGGAGGTGTCAAAGGACATCAAGGCGCGGCGGGGTGCGTTGCTGCCGTTGTTGCCAGTGTAGAGATCACCGAGTGCGTTGCTGTTGTTCGGAAAGTCCGCGTAGATCGAGTTGTCATGCGCCGGACTGAGCGTGGTGGTGGCGACCTGCGCCTGCACGATCTTGTAGATGCCACCAGTTGGCTTGCCATTGGCGTCGAGTTCAAAGGGGCCGCGGGTCGTCTTCGTCGCCACATAAAGCTCTCCCGCCTCATCACGTCCGAACGCATACACGCGTGTCGTGAGCGGATTGCCGCCAGCGATCACGAGGCTGCTGAACGTCCAGTTGCCGGAGCCTGCTGACGTCTCCTCCACACCGAGCAGCGTGCCGGTAGCCGTGGCGATCGACTGGCTATAGTCGCCAAACACATACTTCCCCTGCAACGCGGGAATCGCCGTGCCGCGATACACGAAGCCGCCGATGATCGAGGCCCCGATCTGCGGCAGCACTGGTGAGCCAGCCGTGACACCGACGTGCGCATACTGGGCGATGGGCGCGATGAGTGGCAGCCCGCTGTTTGGCGCAGTGCCATCATGGGTGAGTGTGCCCTCCATGACCCGCCAGCCGTAGTTCCCGCCAGCGGTGATGAGGTTCAACTCCTCCACCTTGTCCTGCCCCACATCAGCCTCGAACATTTTTCCACTGCCGCCCGCTCCGTCATCAAAGGAGAAACGCCACGGATTGCGCAGGCCGAACGCATAGATCTCTTCCCGCACACCACCGCCTGCGTCCACGAAAGGATTCGCCGCTGGAATGCCATACTGGCCGCCGGGGCCATTGCTGCCGAGTGGATCAATGCGCAAAATTTTTCCCAGTAGCACGGTCTTGTCCTGCGCATTGCCCAGCACCCCAGCAGGCCCCGGCGAACTCGTGCCGCTGCCGCCGGTGTGGCCGTTTTGATTGTCATGCTGCCCACCTCCATCACCCACGCTGATGTAAAGCAGTCCATCCGGCCCAAAGCGCAGTTGGCCGCCGTTGTGGTTCGACTGCGGCTTGTCAAACGACAGCACCACGCGCTCGGAGCTGGCGTCTGCTATGTTCGCGTCCGTCGCTGACACGGAAAACTCGGAGATCGTGCTCCGGCAGTTCACCGGGATCGTGCCGCTGGCCACATTCGGTGAAGGGGCGCTGTAAAAGAGGTAGAACTTGCCAAAGCCAGCCAGCGGCAGGCCGTTCCCATCGCGCAGGTTGAAGTTGGGATGAAAGGCCATCCCCAGCAGCCCACGCTCATCATAGCTCGTGCTCAGCGGGAAGGTGTAGGTCGTGGGCGTCTTGGGCACTAGCTTCGCCCGCACATCCAGAAACGGCTGCGGCAGCAGCATGCCATCACGCAGGATGTAAACGACTCCCGCCTGGTCACACACAAACAACCGTCCCGAGCCATCACCCGCGTTTGCAATATCCGTGGGCGATACGATCTGCTGCAGGCTCACCGCCTTGAGCGCCAGCGGCGGAAAATCCGCCCGTGCGGCCGGTGCCAGCCAGAGCAGGCCCAGCCACACGATCAAGGACCTGGCCATGGTTTCAGAGTTCATGCAAAATGCATCTTCCCAATGTCCGCACGCCGCTGCATGCCATCAAACGTGATCTTCGCGCTCTCGGCATACGCCTTCTCCCGCGCCTCGACCCGCGTCGCACCTTGCGCCACCACGGCGAGCACACGACCGCCATTCGTCTCGAACTGGCCGCCCGCATTCCGCTTCGTACCGCAGTGATACACGCGTGCGCCGCTCACGGCCTCCAAACCCGAGATCACATCGCCGCTGTGCGATGACGCGGGATAACCGGCGCTCGCGGTGATCACGCAGATGCTCCATCCCGGTGCGAATTGAATCAGCTCGGGCTTCAGATTTCCCTTTGCCGCCTCAAACGCATACGTCGCGAAATCGCCGCGCAGCATCGGCAGCACAGCCTCGGCCTCGGGATCGCCGAAGCGGCAGTTGTACTCGATCACCTGCGGCCCAGTGGGTGTGAGCATGAGGCCGAAGTAGAGGAAGCCGCGATACTTCAAGCCATCCTTCAAGATGCCCTGCACCGTTGGCTGCACGATCTCGCGCTCGATGCGCTGCATCAGCGCCGGTTCCGCGAGTTCGAGCGACGCCACCGCGCCCATACCGCCCGTATTCGGCCCCTGGTCGTTGTCGCGGATGCGCTTGTAGTCACGCGCTGGCATGAGGATCTGATACGATTCATCGCACACCGATGCGAAGACCGAAATCTCCGGCCCGGTGAGGCATTTTTCGACCAGCAGATCGCCCGCGCCGAAGCAGCGCTGCTCCATCACGTCATCGACGAATGCTTCCGCCTCCGCCTTCTCCGTGCAAACCGCCACGCCCTTGCCAGCAGCAAGTCCATCGAACTTCAGCACGATGGGCAGTTCCATCAGCGCCGCCTTGGCCTCCGCCGCATTCGTGCAGATCGTGAAATCCGCCGTCGGGATGCCGTGACGCTGCAAAAACTTCTTCGCGAAGGTTTTCGACGCCTCAAGCTGCGCGATCTCCTTCTTCGGCCCCCAGCACGGGATGCCCGCCTCGGCGCACAGATTCGACAAGCCGCGATCCTTCACCAGCCACGCCTCCTCGCCTGCCACGCACAGGTCGATGCCGTTCTGCGTCATCCACGCGATCAATTCCGGCAATCCCGCCACGTCCACACGCGTCGCCAACGACTCAATTGCATCGCTGCCCGGATACGCGAACAGCTCATGCTTCTGCGGCGACTCGCTCAGAGCCGTAATGAGTGCATGTTCACGTCCGCCTTTGCCTGTAACGAGGATTTTCATGGGACGCGTTCCTTAGCGAGTCGATAGGACTGCGCAAGCCTGCGCGATGTGATCCATTCTAAGAACTTGCACCCCCGCACGTTGCAACCGGCATGAAACGCTGCCTCCCGCTCTGTGTTCTCCTGATGGCCTGCACGCCCGAAAAGAAAATGGCGGAGGCGATTTCACCGCCAGCGGCGACAGATCCAATCCAAGAAGCCTCAGCACGCGTGGACGTGGCCCTGATGCACGATTACGGACTCGTCAAAGAACAGCGCGAGAAATGGAAGAACAACTCCCCCGTCCTTCCCGGTCTGCCAGGATTGGCCGATGACTCCACTTTCCTGCTCCGGGCCTGCATTGATCTCGCGGGCCGCCTGCCAAGACCGGATGAGGCGCGGGCCTTCTTGGCGAACCCATCGCCTGACAAGCGGGCCAAACTCACGGACGCCCTGGTGCGTGAGCCGGGCGCTGCTGAAGTTCGCTTCCGCATGCTGGCGGAGGCCTTTCGTGTGAAGGATGGCGATGAGAGCATCGGCTGGTTGCGTCAGGCGGCGGCGGAAGACCGGCCCTACACCGAAATCATCACTCACATGATCGGCGGCGGTCACATGCGTCAGCGCGACGGCGGCAATGCCATGCGCACCAGTGTGGAGACGGCCTACTCCATATTGGGTGAGGATATTCACTGCGCCATGTGCCACGATCACGCTTTCAACAGCCACACCCAACAAGAGTGCTACGAGTTCGCGGCTTGCTTCGCAGAGAAAAATGCAGTGCGATTGCCGAACGACTACAAATATCGCTATGGCAAACCTGGAGATGTAGTCCAGCCAGCATTGCTCAAGTTGTCTGGCTATCGGCCCTACCTTCCCGACGAAGAAGACAAGCTCACCCAAGTCTCGAAGTGGATAGTGCAGGGCGAGGAAGGTCGGCGTTTCGCGATGGTGGCCTCCCTGCGAATTTGGAACAGCCTGTTCGGCATGCCGGGCCAAACATTGAAGCAATCGGTGGGTGGCGTGGACGATGCGCCTTCATGGCATGACCTGCAACTCGATCCAAAACCTGGTCAAAGCCCCCGAAGCTGCTCCACAGTCCCACCACGAGGCAGTGCCACCTGGATCGGCATGGACATCAATTCGCCTGGCGATTTCTCCCAATGCATGAAAGTGCTGATCGAAGAGTTTTTGCATTGTGGCAGCCGCCTCGGTGAATTCCAATGCATGCTAGCACGCACCAATGCCTACCAGCGTTCTGGTATCGACTACAACCTGCAATGGATGGACTGCTACCTCGCGCCGGCTCCGCAAATCCGCCGCCTGCCTTCCGAAGTCATCTGGAAGGTCGTTTCCGGCGAGTTTGACGCCCAAATCCCGCAGGTGCCACCTGTCGGCCATCCACTCCGCATGCTCGGTTGCGGCACACGTGAATGGACCGATGAAAGCCTGACACCCATCTCCCACGGACTCGTTCGCTTCATGATGAATGACAAACTCGTCGAGAAGGCCACCAGCAAGGGTGGCAATACCAACAATCTATTTCTCGAACTGCTAGGACGCGAACCATCAGCAGCCGAGCGTGCTGCGATCTCACAGCAAGCAGCAGCAGATCAAGACGTGGCGTGGGCGCTGCTGAACACGACAGAGTTTATGTTCAGGCCATAATATGGAGCGCCGACGAGTTGTCGGCAGTAAGCATTTCGGGATGCCGACGAATCGTCGGCGCTCCATATCAATCCCTGGACCCCGGTGTGATCTTCAAGTCCACGCTCTTACCCTCACGTTGCACGGTGATCGTCGTTTCCTTACCGATCTTCAAATCGCCCATAACGTAGGTGTAGTCGTAGATGTTCGCGACATCCTTGCCGCCGAGCTTGATGATGATGTCACCGGCTTTGACGCCCGCTTTGGCCGCAGGGCCGACGGGTGAGACGCCACTGAGTTTGACGCCTTTGGTGTCACCTTGAGCGTAGTCAGGAATGGTGCCTAGGTAGGCGCGGAGGCCGGTGCGCACGCCGGAGTTCTTCGGCGCTTCCATGGCGATATAATCGGGCGCGGGATCGGTGGTGGCGATGCCACGGGCGATGAGGCCCATGAGCTTGGTGATCTTTGCGGCGTTCACGTAGTCGATCTTGTCGGCGGTGTCGCTGGGCATGTGGTAGTCGGCATGCGAGCCGGTGAAGGCGTTCAGTGTGGGGATGCCTTTCAAATAGAACGCGGTGCTGTCGGTGGGCAGGTGGGCGTCGTTTTGAGTCGTGATCGGCAAACCGATGGGCGCGTTGCGTTTTTCGATCTCCTTTGCCCATAGTGAACTGCTGCCGAGTCCCTGGAGCACGACGGACTTCTGGAAACGGCCGATCATGTCCATGTTCAGACACGCGGCAAACATGCCGGTGAGCTTCGCGTTCGCGTCGCCCTTGATCATCTTGGCGTAAGCCTCGACGAAGTGGTTGCTGCCGAGCAGGCCGAGTTCCTCACCGCTCCACGCGGCAAAGATGATGTCGCGCTTGAGCGTGAGCTTGCCCTGCTTCTTCAAATCAGCCAGCAATTGGGCGATTTCGAGCACGCCGCCGACGCCGCTGGCGTTGTCATCGGCTCCGTGGTGGATTTTGTTCACTTCATCGCCCTTGGCGCGTGAATTGGAACCACCGCTGCTGCCGAGGTGGTCGATGTGTGCGCCGACAATCAGCGGCGCGACGTGTGGATCGGGTTTGTCGCCATAAGGCAGCACCGCGAGCACGTTGCGGCCCTTTTTCTTCTCCTGCTGGATCACGATCTTCGCGCCGAGCTTGAGACCAGTGCATTCGATGCCGCCCATGAGATCGCCATTGTCGAGCTTGTCCTGGAGTTCCTTCAATTTCTTGCCAGCGCTGGCGAGCAGCTTGTCACCGACGGCATCGGTGATGCTGATCGCCGCGATGCCGCTGGTGGCGAGTGATGCATCAAACGTCATCGGCGCGAGCTGCTGCACGACTTTGGAATTCGGTCCGCTGACCACGATCAATCCACGAGCGCCCTTTTGCCGTGCGGTGAGCGCCTTGTAGCGCAGGCTGGCGTAGCGGCTGAGTTCATTGCGCCGTTCCTGCGTGATGCCTTCCGGCAGGTAGCGGAAGACGAGCACCCATTTATCCTTCACTTCGAGATGCGCGTAGCTGCTGTAGGTCTCGATCTTCTTGCCATCGGTGCCAGTTGCTTCCTCGGGTGTCTCGATGCCGTAACCGGCGAAAACGATGCCAGCCTCTTTTACTTCGCCGTTTTGCGAGAATGAGAGAGGCTTCCAGTCCTGTTCCACCTTCAATTCGCTGCCATTGAGACTCAAAGTGTTGCCTTCGCCGAGTGCGACACCGGCGGTGAAGTCGAAGTTGTCGAAGTAGGTGTCGTCATCGCCGAAAGCTGCGAGGCCGATCTGCTTTGCCACATCGGCAAAATACTGGGTGGCAAGCTTTTCACCATCGGTGCCCGTGAGGCGGCCACCGAGTTCGTCGCTGGCAAGGTAGGTGACGTGTTGCTTGATGTCAGCGTCACGAATTTCAGCAGCGGTTTGAGTGAAATCAGGAGTCTTGGATTGAGCGATGGGGGCTTGTGGATCGGTTTTGAGGCCGAGGGCCGTGAGTGCATGGTCGTGATCCCAATCTGCCATGTAGATTTGCGAAGCACCGCCGCTACCACGACCGCTGGTCCAGGACAGCTTCTTGCCATCAGGCGTGAAGACGGGTAGGCCATCAAAGCCATCCGTGGTGGTCACACGGACCGGCGCATGCTTGCCAGCGGCATCAACGATGTAAAGTTCAAAATTCGCGAAGCCGTTGAGGTTCGTGGTAAAGATCAAATACTCGCCACTGGGATGGAAATACGGTGCCCAGCTCATCGCGGCGAGCTTGGTGATGGCTTTTTGATCGCTGCCATCGGCGTTCATCGTCCAGACTTCAGCCACATCGCCTTTCGGCGTGAATCGGCGCCAGCAGATGCGCTTGCCATCGGCGCTGAAGAAAGGGCCGCCATCATAGCCGGGCACGTCCGTAAGGCGCTTCACGTTCGAGCCATCGGCATCAGCGGTGTAGATCTCCATGAAGTACTGCTTGTCGATCTTGAGCCGCTCCTCGTCCTCTTTGCTCAGCTTCGTTTCATAAGCCTGGCGGTTCGACGCGAAGACGATCTTTTTGCCATCCGGCGACCAACCGCCTTCCGCATCGTAGCCACGCGTGTTGGTGAGGTTCTTGAGCGACTTATCGGCCAGCGTGTATTCCCAGATGTCGTAGTGCTCATCGTAGTCCCATGAGTAGCGGCGCACCTTGGTGTTCTTGCGCTCTTCATACTCGGCCTGCTGGAGTTTTTTCGAGTCAGGATCGGTGTGTGTGCTGGCGAAGAGCACGCGCTTGCCGTCCGGATGAATCCACGCGCAGGTCGTCTTGCCCATGCCAGGAGAAAGCCGCGCCTGGTCGCCCGTTTCGAGGTCCATCAGGTAAATCTGATAAAACGGATTCCCCTCCTCACGCTCGGACTGGAAGATCATCTTGGTGCCATCCGCATTGAAATAGCCTTCACCCGATCTTTTGCCCTCAAACGTGAGCTGACGGGTGTTCGTGATGAAATCTGCCTCGGTCTGGGCAAAGATGGCTGTGGCGGTGAAGCAAAGAAAAAGCAGGGGACGCATGGTGTTCGTTTTATATACGCGCTTGATAGCCGCCTACCTGCGGAAAGTTCACCTCTTGCGACCGCCCACCACCGTCTGAAAGCTTCCCCAGAGCACGAAGACGGCTCCAAGAGCCTGCGGCGTGGTAAAGGGTTCGGCAAACAAACTGATGCTGCACAGCGTGATGATGACGGGCACGGTGTTCTGAAACGCACCACCAGCGGCAACGGAGAGATAGCGAAAGCCCTCCGTCATTGCGAGTTGCCCAAAGGTGGCGCAGATGGCTGCTGCGGAGAGCAGAGCGACATCCATCCATGCCAACGTGGTGAAGTGCGTGAGGGCGAATGGAACGCCGAGCAGCAGGCCATACACGCACTGCGAAGCGAAGATAGTGGCACTGGTCTCGGTGCGCGTAAGCTGGCGGATCACCACGACGACCGCTGCCGCGAGCACGGCACCGATGAGCGCGATCATCTCATGATGACCAAACTGCGTTAGGGTTCCCGGCGTCATGCCGGTGAGTAGACCGAGGCCGAAGAGCGCGAACAAAATGCCCATTATCTTCAGGACGCCGAGCCTCTCATGCAACACGAAGGCGGCCATGATGGAGGCGAAGACGCACCAGGTGTTGCCGATGAGCGTTGCCTTACCCGCACCCAGCGGCCCAATGGTGGTGTAATAAGCCGCCGTGCCGAGCGCCCCCAACACGCCGCGTGAGGCCAGTAGCCAGCTTTGGAATGAACGACGCAGCTTGAGCGAACCTGCGGGCGCGAATAGCACGATGGTGACCAGCAAGCCAAGGCCCGCGCGAAACGTCAGCGACATCCAAGGATCGACATGACGGATCGAAGCAAGCACCTTAAGCAGCAGCGCGTTGCCGGTGAAGCAAGTCAATGAGACGAGCATCGCGATCGTGCCGCGCCGCGAATGGAATTGGAGTTCAGAAGAGTGAGTGCTCATGGAGGTGCCGGTCTGAGGGCTACCTTCTGGCATCATGTCTGATTGAATTTTGAAATGATGATCGCTTTAGCGAGGTTCCTCAAACCGTGGAGTTAGGCATACCAAATGGCGCGTACCGTTGTTACAAAGGCACGAATCGCAATTCGGCTGGCAGGTTTGAGGTTCATCAGACGAGGGAGAGTGGCGCAAGTCGGCTGGAGTGCAATCGGCAAATGATCAACGCTTTGCAGCTGAAGCCTGGAACTGTGCCACGCACTTAGAATGACCATTAGGATCATCATTGGCTAGCCGAACTCCGTTGAGATGGAGCCAATGCGTTCATTTGGTCAAAAATACGGACGGTCCAGGAGAAAGCTAAAAATGCCTTTGTGTGATGGACTCCACTTAGCCTCTGGCTATAACTGCTCAGCCAATTGGCCCCAACTTAAAGTGATACCTACCATGAGAATTTGCTGCATCGGCGCCGGCTATGTCGGCGGCCCCACGATGGCGATGATCGCCGCCCAATGCCCCCACATCCGTGTTGATGTGGTGGACCTTAATGCCGACCGCATTGCGGCTTGGAATTCGGATGAACTGCCCATTTACGAACCGGGCCTTGATGATCTGGTGCGTCAGGCACGTGGACGAAACTTGTTCTTCTCGACTGCGGTCAAAGAGTGCATCCACGACTCGGACATTATTTTCGTCAGCGTCAATACGCCGACAAAAACGTTCGGTGTGGGTGCGCACAAAGCGGCGGATTTGCGCTTCGTTGAGTCTGTGGCACGCACCATTGCGGAAGTAGCCGAGGAACCAAAGATCATCGTCGAAAAGAGTACTATTCCAGTACGCACCGCTCAGGCCATCCAGGCCATTCTCGGCGCGAATGCCAAGGGGTTACAGCATCAGGTGCTCTCCAATCCTGAATTCCTCGCGGAAGGCACTGCGGTGAAGGATCTCAGCAAGCCGGACCGCATCCTCATCGGCGGTGAGCAGACCGAGGCAGGTCTAGCTGCGGTGGAAACACTGGTCAGCGTCTATGCGAACTGGGTGTCACGCGATCGCATCCTCACGACGAATTTGTGGTCCTCCGAACTGTCAAAACTTGTAGCCAATGCTTTCCTTGCTCAGCGCATCTCTTCCATCAACAGCATCTCCGCTTTGTGTGAAAAAACCGGAGCGGACGTGGATGAAGTCGCGCGGGCCATCGGTTCCGACTCGCGTATTGGCTCAAAGTTCCTCAAAGCCTCCGTTGGTTTCGGTGGCTCCTGCTTCCAGAAGGACGTGCTGAATCTCGTTTATCTCTGTGGTCACTTCGGTTTGCCTGAGGTGGCGGCGTATTGGGATCAAGTCATCATCATGAATGATTGGCAGAAGCATCGCTTCTCCGAGCGTGTGCTGCGCGCGCTGTTCAATACCGTTACCGGCAAGCGCATTGCCATACTCGGCTTCGCATTCAAGAAAGACACCAACGACACTCGCGAGTCTGCCGCGATCTATGTGTGTCGCGATCTACTCGAAGAACGCGCCAACGTCTCGATCTATGACCCGAAGGTCACTACCGCGCAGATTTGCAAAGATCTCGCCATCCAGGCCGATGAACAAAACGTCGAGTTCTCCACCAGTGCAGTACAAGCTGCTAAAGGAGCGCACGCGTTACTGGTCCTCACGGAGTGGGATGAGTTCCGTGCACTCGACTTTGAGGCCATTTATCAGGCCATGGTGAAACCCGCATGGATTTTTGATGGTCGTAGCTTGCTCGACCACACCAAGCTGCGTCAGATCGGATTCAAGGTTTACAGTGTCGGTAAGCCACTTCCGCAAGAGACGGCTACGTGATCCAAAACACTCACGCCCACATCTTCCGGTCCAGCGTGCGGTAGCCGATAGCTTCGAGGACGTTATCGGCGATGATTTTGTCATGACCGCCGAGATCAGCTAGGGTGCGGGCGACTTTGAGGATGCGATCATGCGCACGAGCGGAGAAATTCATCTCGGCCATGGCGTGTTCGAGACAACCGGCGGCTTCGCTGTCTAGTTCGCAGTGCTTTTTGATGAGACGGGGCGTCATACTGCTGTTGGTATGAACGCCGGGCTGCTTGGCGAAACGTTCCTGCTGAAGCTGTCGCACGGTTTCAATGCGTTTGCGGATAGGTTCAGAGGCTTCGCCACCGTCGTGCGAAGCGAGCGCCTTGTAATCGACGAGCGGCACTTCCACATGCAGGTCAATGCGATCCAGAAGAGGACCGCTGATACGCTGGCGGTATCTTTGAATCATGGGCGGACCGCAGCGGCATTCGCGCTTGAGGTCGCCATAATAACCGCAGGGGCATGGGTTCATCGCTGCAACGAGCATGAACTGTGCGGGGAACGTGACGGTGCCTGCTGCGCGTGAGATGGTGACTTTGCCGTCCTCAAGCGGTTGGCGGAGGACTTCGAGGGTGCTGCGGCGGAATTCGGGGAGTTCATCCAGAAACAGCACGCCATTATGGGCCAGAGAGACTTCGCCAGGGCCGGGATTAGTGCCACCGCCGAGCAGGCCAGCGTCGCTGATGGTGTGGTGCGGCGAACGAAACGGGCGGGTGGCGACAAAGGCGCTGGATTCGCTGAGCAAACCTGCTGCGCTGTGAATCTTGGTAGTTTCGATGGCTTCTTCCTCGCTCATACCGGGCATGATTGTGGCGATGCGTTTGGCAATCATCGACTTGCCCGTGCCAGGAGGCCCGATCATTAGAATGTTATGCCCACCAGCAACTGCGACCTCAATGGCGCGTTTGGCATCGCCTTGGCCTTTAACATCGCAGAAGTCGATGTCATAATGTGAAGCAGCGGCAAAGAACTCCGTAGCTCTACAAGGCTCGGGGGCGATCTCGATGTCGTTTTTGAGGTAATCAACGGCCTCTCGCAGATTGGCGACACCGATGATGTCGATGCCCGCAACCACGCTGGCTTCAGCGGCAACGCGTTTAGGTACCAGCAGGCGTTTTCGACCTTTTTTACGTGCTTCGAGTGCTACCGCGAGAAGGCCGCGCACGGGACGCAGTTCGCCATTTAGAGCCAGTTCGCCAATCATCGCGGTTTCACCGAGGGCGCTGATGGGAATTCGTGTGCGATGCGCGATCAGCGAAATGGCAATCGGCAGATCGAAACCAGGACCTTCTTTCTTTAAATCAGCAGGTGCGAGATTCACGGTCGTCACACCATCATTCATCACAAACCCACACGAGGAGATTGCTGCCGTCACTCGTTCTCTACTTTCCTTCACGGAAGTGTCAGGCAGGCCGACAATGAACATCTTTGGCGTCCCGCCTCCGTCATGCGACTCAATCTCCACTTCTACGGCATCAACGCCGACAAGGGTGGCTGAGTAGGTGCGGGCGATCATTCAGAACTGACTATTAAAGGTCCTAAGTTGAGTGCAATCTATCTATTATGGTTTCCACTGAACTCTCCAACGGAACCGCTATGCAAGGGCACCTCACGGCCTGCGAGACTGCGAGAGAGCTTCAGCCTTGAGCCTCTGGATGGCTTCATCACCCTGAGCGATGAGGGGGTCAAACATGGGAATTTCCTTGGCGTTCTGGCCCTGCTCGTGTTTGCGGAAGCCGAACAGGTAAGTCTCGTTGTGCGGACGCCAGCGGTTAAAAAACAGCGTGTCCTTGGCGATGACCGCGCGACGCAACGATTCGAGCGCGGGCGAAGGGGCGTCAGGCATTTTCAGGCCGAGGCCTTCAATGAGCTTGGCGCTGAGCTTCTCGTAACCTTCACGCGTGTAATGCACCCCATTTTCCGTGAGCGGCTTCGCAGTGTTGCCAGGCTTTGGCATGCCGCCCATGAGCTCAAACCAATCGACGAAGAACGCATTCTGCATTCCAGCAAACTTGCGCAGTGCATCGCGAAGACTGGAGAGGTTCTTGTTTTCACTGGTGAGGTCCGGCAGTGGCGATGCCAGATTTTCCAGCGGGGGCGGTGAAGCGATGATGATGCGCACACCGGGAGATTTCGATCGAATCAGTTCGATCAGGCTGCGATAACCAGAAAGAAACTCCGGCAGACCACCAAGGCGTTCAAACGCCAGCTCGGAGCCGTAGCACAGCAGCGCAGCGGTAGGCTTGAGCATTTCGAGATGTGACGAAAGCCGCTGTAAACCTTCCTCCGGCGGCCCGAAATACGATCGCGCATGGCCGAAGACCGTGTCGCCGCTCCACGCGAGATTGCGCACGCTTATTTTTTCTTCGCCGAGCGCCAGATCGAGCCTCGGCTCGAAGGAGCCATAGCGCTGCTCACGCTCCAGCACCGTGTTGCCGAGCAGAACAAGGCGGTCGCCTTCCTTGAACTCAAAAGTCGTCGGTTGGGAGGGGGCGGTAGGAGCCTCCTGCGTCTGGGCGGAGACGGGAGCGGCGCACAGAAGCGCCAGAAGGCCGGCAAAAAGGGTTCGGTTCATGCGGACCCTATTGGAGCGGATGCGCTGGGAATTGTCCAGCTTGCAAACAGCGCTTTTTATGGCCGCACCAACCTCACACGCATGAAGCGTCGCACTCCGCTGCCCATGGGCACGGAGTCGCGCACGGTTAACTGCGTGGAGGTGTTCACCTCGGTCACAAGACCGACGCTGCTCCAGTTTTGCAGGTCACTGGTGGCCTCGACCGTGAAGGTCACGTCAGTGGCTACCGGGTTTTTGGGAATGCTGATGCGGAGGTATTGGTCGGTGTTCACCGATGCCAGCGAGACGACCTGCGGATTGCCGTTTTGCACGGTGCCGTTGGTGCCGATCGCGTATTCCATCAGATTGAGCAGTCCGTCGTGATCCATATCGAGCGTGGACTCGGCAGTTATGCTGTTTTCGTCGCCAACGCTGTTTTGGTCTAGCCATTTGGCAAAGGGCGACAGGTAACCGGTGAAGGTATAGTCGTCGAAGGTGATGCTGTCGCCGTCATCCGCAGTGAGGCGCAGGGCGTAGCTGCCACTGAGCGAAAGTGTGGCGAGCGTGTCTTCGATGGCGGGATTGCCAAAGGTGACGGTGCCCGGACCGCTGAGTTTTGACCAAGTGACCGTGGGAAGCGCAGGTGGCGAGGGACTGCCGTCATCGGTGACGGTGGCGTTGAGATTGAAGGGTGGCAAATCGGCGAGCGTGCCGGTATCGACAACGGGCGCGGTGTTGAGCGGCTGGATGCTGAGGTTCGTGAAGGTGCCGGTGGTGAGGGTGCTGCCATTGGCATCGACGACGAGGCCGACGAGCAGAGGACCAGTGACCACGACGGGGAGATTGCCGGAGTTCAGCGTCCAGGTGCCAGGGCTGCCGCCGACGTTGGGCGCTTTGTAGGCGACGACGGTGTTGCCCTTGCGCACGAGACGGATCCAGCCGGTGCCGCTGCTTTGCAAGGTTCCGCCCGCGCCTCCCGGCGTGCTGCGCCAATGGACCTGATAACCATCGACAGCGGTGTTGCCGTAGAAGGAGTGAGCGCCGCTGTCCGTGGTGTCGCGCAGACCCACGCCAGCCTGGGCACCGCGCAAGGAGCCGTTGAAGCTGCTGAGGAAGGCGGTGAGGATGCAGTCACCCCAGATCTGCTGATAGCGGAAATGGCCGCCACTGGTGTCATAGGTGCCGTAGGCGTTGACGGTAATGGTGCCCGCGCTCAAGCTGGACGAGCCGATTTGTCCGCTGGTGTAGGCTCCGATGTCTTCGGAATGCAGCGCGGCTCCGCTGATGGCGGGTGTGACACTGACGTGATCGAACACCGCAGTGGCCGTGGCGGCGGTACTCGCACCCGCGCTGACGATCATACCGACAATGAGGTTGTTGCTCACCGTGACGGTCGAGCTGCCCACATCCGTAAAGGTGCCGGGTGCGCCAGAAACATCCGGCGCGTGCGCAGCAGTAAGTGTGCCGCCTGTGCGTGTGAGGCGCAGCCAGCGCGGCAGCGCGAGTCCGCTCGCTGACGCGGTGGGCGTGACGGCAGCGCTGGCCGTGGTGCGATCATTGAATTGAAGCGTGCCGCTGGCATCGACGGTGAGGTTCACACGTTTTGCCGACTTCCACGAGGTATCGCGCAAGGTGATGCCCGCGAGTTGCGCGCCCGGTCCGCTAAGACTGGTGAGGCGCACGGTGAGCGTGGCGTCGCCCGCAGCGGTGAAGAGCTGGCGGAAGAGCATGTGTCCAGAGTCCGCAGTGCTCGTGTAACCAGTGCCGCTGCCGATGAGGGTGAAGGCACCGTTCGAATCGCCCGCGATGCCGCGCGTGGCGGGCGGCCCCTGATCCTGCGAGATCCACGTCGCATAGTTGAAGCCGCCGTTCTGCACGATCAAATCATCGCTCGCACTGAATTGCCCGTCATTCACCGTCACGCGAAGGCCATACACGCCGGGCGCGGAGAAGGTAGCGGTGGTGCTCGCCGCACTGGGGGTGCCAAAGGTGATGGTGCCTGGACCAAACAACGTGCTCCATGCATACGTGAGCGGCGAGGGCAGGCCGTCATCTGTGCCGCTGGCCTGCAGAATGAGGCCATTGGCAGTGCTGATAATCGTCGATTTACTCGAGGGGCTGCTGATGAACACGCTCGGCGGCAAGTCGTCGTCAGTGATGGTGATGTTCGCCACAGAAGGCGTGCCGGTGATATAACTGGAACTCGAGGAAATCGAGAGCACGATCTCCTCGCTGCCTTCAGTGAGTGTGTCGGGAAGGATGCTCACAGAGATATCGATGACCGACTGGCCGACGGCAAACGTCTGGGTCGCAGCCAGCGCGGGATAGTCGGCACCCGCCGTGGCCGTGCCTGTGGCGCTGAGCGTGACGACGAGCGATGCGGTGAGAGGGCCGGTGCGTGTGAGAGTGAAGACGCCGCCATTGCTGCCAGCTTCAGATGCGGCGGCATCGGTGGCGGCGAGTGTGACGGTGTTCACGTCGTCATCATTGATGGTGACTGTCGCGCTGCTCGGCGTGCCCACGGTGTAGCCGCTGTCGGCGCTGAGCGTGACGATGACGGTCTCCGCTGTCTCGGGCGTGGAGTCGAGGTTCAAAGGAGAGACGGTGAGCGTGGCGGAGCTTTGTCCAATCGGGATGGTGAACGGGCTCGTGAGCGCAGTGAAGTCGGTGCCGCTGGTCGCGGTGCCGGTGCGTGAGAAGCTCACGCTGAGCGCAGCCGTCGTCGGCCCGGTGCGTGAGATGGTGAACGCGCCCGTGTCGCCGCCTTCGGTCGCGGTGGCATCGCTGGCCGTGATGGTCACCACCGGCGTGTCGTCATCGGTGATGGTGAAGGTGTGCGAGGTCGCGGTGCTCAACACACTGTTCGTTGGTGCGCTGAGAGTGAGCGTCACGGTCTCGCCGCTCTCCACCAACGAATCGTCGAGCAGCGTGAGCGGAATGGTGGCAAAGGTTTGCCCGGCGGTGAAGGTGAGCGTTCCGGTCGCCGCCGTGAAATCCGATCCCGCACTCGCTGTGCCAGCCGTGATGGCAAAGTCGACGGTCACCGTGCTGGCCGAAGACTCGCTGAGCACCACAGGAATCTGCACTGGCGAAACATTCTCCAATCCGCTCGAACTCGACGCGGCAAAGCCCACCGACGGCAGCGCGGTGATCACATCATTGTCCACGATGGTGTATGTGAAAGTCGCAGGTCCGCCGCCGAGCACGGCAGCGGTCGGGTTCTTCAGCAGCACATTCACAAACTCCAGCGGCTCAATGAGCGCGTCGTCCGTGATGCTCAGCGTGATGTTCTTCGTCTGGTCGCCGATGGCAAAGTTGAGCACACCAGGGGCCAGCGTGTAGTCGATGCCGTTGCCTTCGCCCGACTCCGTCGCGCTGCGACGCGCGCGCCATTCGAGGTTGGAACTTGCCACCGCCGAGAGACCCATCCACACGGCCCGCGCACGGTAGTTCGTGCTCTCGCGCAGCATGATGCCTGCTTGCGCAGTTGTGTTGGCCGCACTGATGGAGGCGAGGCGTGTCGTGATGGTGAAGTCGCCGGTGACGGGCACGCTGAGAAAGTGCGCTTCGTCCTCGGTCGCACTGTTGCTGGTCATGATGCCCGTGCCCGAGCCAGTGACGACGTAGGTACCGCTGCTCTGCGTGCTCCAGCCTTGCGCATCGACAAAGCCCACCGTGCGATCCTGCAAACTGCCGCTGGGAGCAGGTGAGATGGTAACGTTGTCAAAGGTGCCCTGCGCTAGCTGGCCATCCGTGCCCGCCGACACCGCCAGCCCGATGAGCAACTGTGAACTCAGCGCCATCGTTTGTGCTCCACCCACGGGTGTGAATGTGGTGCCATCGGGTGACAGTGATGCGGTGAAGTCATTGCCAACGCGCGCGAGCCGCAGCCAGCGTGGCTTTGTGTAGGTTGTCAAGGTGCCGGCTGAGCTCGTGCCCACGCCATTCGTGGTGGAGCGTGAGACCTGCGTGGGGTTCACATCGGGATTACCGACGTAGTTCAGCAGCATCGTGCAATGCAACGCACCCGCCGCAGTGGACTCACGGATCATCGCACCCACACGCAGGCTGCTGGTGCCGGTATAGTTCACCACGCGCGCGACGAGTGTGCAGTTCGCCGAGTTCGTGACCGGGAAGTAAACATAGCGGAACACATCCGAAGTAGCGCTGGAGATGGTCGAACCGCCGACGCTCATTTGATACATGCCACCGATGAGCTGGCTGGCGCCAACGGGATTGGTGGCACCGATGTCAGCCTCCGCCTGTGCGCCACTCGAGCCACCCACGCTCAGGCCGGTGATGCTGACATTGTCGATGGTGGCGAGCGCCGACGTGCCGCTGCTGGCACTGGTGAGGCAGATGCCCGCGAGATAATTAGCCGAGGACATCGAGATCGTGCGCGTGCTCGATTGCGTGGTCCACGTCGCGCCATCGGGCGAGGTGCTGGTGACAAAGCTCGTACCCGTTCGCACCACACGCACCCATCTACCCGGCAGGTAAGTCGTCGTGCGCGCTCCAGCCTCCAGCGAGTATTCCACACTCACAGGCACGGCGGCTGGTGCATTGAGACTCACAGGAATGTTCACGCTCGTCGTGCTCTCGGAACCCGCACTGCCCGCAGAAGTAAAGGCGACGCTTTGCGTGCCCACGTCGTCGTCGATGATGTTGATTTTCGCATCCGCCGAAGTCGCGTAGCTGCCTGACTCAAGATGGAAGATGACGCTTTCCGTGCCTTCGAAGAGCGTGTCAGTGATGGTGTTGAAGGAAATGTCCACGCCCGCACTTCCGGCCGGGATGACGACAGAGCCGGTGAGGTTCGTGTTTGTGTAGTCCGTGCCAGCCGTCGCGGTGCCTGCCATGCTGTAGTTCACTGTGAGCGCGCTGGTGGTGCTGCCCGTGCGCGAGACGAAGAATTTGCAAGTCGTGCTCGTGGTGCTTTCTCCGATCGAGTCCGCACTGCTCGTGCCGACCTGGCCATCGACGAAGACCGCAGGCTGGTCGTCATCGCGCAAGAACATGGTCGAGGTAGCGAGCGGCGCCCACAGCGAGTAGTTCGCGCTGGACGTGAGCGTGAGCACGATGGTCTCCTGCGGCTCAGCGGTGGCGTCGTTCACCGGGGTGAGCGTGAGGTCCTGTATCACCGTGCCACCGGTGAGCGTGAGTGTGGTGCTGCCCGTGAGCGTCGCTGTGTTCAGGCCCGTGAGCGTGTAGTCCATGCCTGCCGTCGCCGTGCCGGCGACGCTGTAGTTCACTACCAGCGAGCCGCTGCCGCCGCGCGCCGTGATGCGGAACTTGGCAGTCGTTGAAGGTTCCGCCGCAGTAAAGGGCGCACTCGTCGGCGTGGGATTATTCGTAACCTCGATGACGGGTTTGTCCGCCGCGTTGTCCGTGATTGTCACCGTGGCGCTGCTCGTGGCGCCGAGTTGATAAAATCCGAAACCTGCGCCGAGAGCGAGGATCACCGTCTCGCTGCCCTCACCAAAGCCATCGTAGCGCGGCATGATGGTGATGCTCGCCTGCGCCTGTCCCGCCGGGATGAAGACACTGCCAGGCAACGCATCGTAGTCCACGCCGTGCAAGGCCACGCCCGCCATGCTGTAATAGACCGTTAGCGGCGCAGCGGTGCTGCCCGTGCGCGTGACCACGAAGGTGCCGGGATTCGGCACCGCGCCGCCGACGCTACGATCAATCTCCTGCGCGGTTGCATCCGTGGCGGTGACGGTGACGGCCTGTGCGTCATCATCAACGATGCGCACGGTGACGTTGTTGTTGGAAGCATCTGCAATGAAAGAGGCACTGGTGGCGATGGTAACATTCACAGACTCCGCAGCTTCCGGCTCCGCGTCATCCAACGGAGTAACGTTGATGGACGCGGAACTGGCACCGATGGGAATATTCACTGTGCCACTAAGGAGACGCTGAATAAAGCAGAGTTTGAAAAAGCGCCCTCTTGGCTGCCAACTCGGAGAATTTT
>Ga0114970_10001276_pt1 | contig 18812 bp, 12 predicted proteins | sample M_140205_XF_Meta_FD_87030 | JGI IMG/M metagenome (GOLD analysis project Ga0114970, IMG submission 87030) | Freshwater microbial communities from Lake Montjoie, Canada to study carbon cycling - M_140205_XF_MetaG | ecosystem: Environmental > Aquatic > Freshwater > Lake | place: Lake Montjoie... | reverse complement strand
GTTTCACCAGCAGTATTTCCAATCGCAACAGCGGAGTCGCCTTGAGTAGTTAGTCCAGCATTATTTCCAATCGCAATAGCGTCCTGCGTTTGATTTGTGATTCCAGCAGATAATCCAATAGCAATCGCATTTGCTCCTTGATTCATAGACCCAGCACTATTACCAACCGCAACAGCGTTTGTCGCTTGTGTTGTTTGTCCAGCAACATTCCCAATAGCAACGGCGTATTGACTTTGAGTATTATTACCAGCATCTCCTCCAATCGCAATCGCCGACGCTGCTTGATTCGTCCCTCCTGCTGATGTTCCAATCGCAACCGCATTCGCTCCTTGACTTGTTATTCCAGCACTCGTTCCAATCGCAACAGTATCGTTGCCCTGCGTAGTTTCTCCTGCTGATCCTCCAATCGCAATCGCATTCGCTCCTTGAGTTGTTTGTCCTGCTTGATTTCCAATAGCGACAGCATCTCCCCCTTGTTGTGTTCTTCCAGAATTCACTCCAATAGCAACCGAGTTCCCTCCTTGATTCGTTAGTCCAGCATTACTACCAATAGCGACGGCGTCTTGTTGCTGAGTGATGTTTCCAGCAGCGTCTCCAATCGCAACCGCCCCTGCTGATTGGGTGGTATTACCAGCATCTTCACCAATCGCAATCGCACTCGCTCCTTGAGAGGTATATCCTGCTTGGAATCCAATCGCAATCGCACTACCCCCTTGTGAGTTTGCGACATCTCCAGCAGCGTTATTTCCAATAGCAACACAACTCGCTCCTTGACCGAAAATACCAGCACTTAATCCAATCGCAACCGAGTTCGCCCCTTGATTATCAGCAGCAGCATTATAACCAATAGCAACAGCATCGGTGCCTTGAGTGTTGCTACCAGCATCTGCCCCAATAGCAACCGAACTCGCTCCTTGATTCAAACCTCCTGCTTGGAATCCTACAGCAACAGCACGAATACCTTGAGTATTCCCACCAGTATCACTACCTATAGCAATAGCATAGGCACCTTGCGTAGTTTTTCCTGCTTGGTATCCAATCCCAACAGCATCGTTGCTTTGATTGGTCTGTCCTGCTTGGAATCCTACAGCAACACTATCGTTGCCTTGATTCGTTCCTCCTGCTTGATGACCTACTGCTACATTTTCACCCAAACTCGCAACACCAGCATTAAAACCAATAGCGACGTTGTTTGCTGCCGAACCAACACCAGCACCTACTCCTAACCACGTATCAGTAGCACTCGCCAACGCCCCCAAACTTATCGCAAACTCTCCAGTAGAAGGATTAACTCTAATAGGTGTCCCTCCGTCGTCGGCGAATAGTTGTCGTGGAACACCACCTCCAGCAGTTACAAAAGTAGGATAAAACGTAGCATTTACGTTGGTCGTATTGACGGTGGGTGCTGCTGCTGGTGGTAGTCCCCATAGGGTTTGCCCTCCAGCAGCACCGCAACCGAGGACTTCACCGATCATACCAATATTACCAGCACTATCGGTTAGTGATTGTAATCCAAAATTGAGTGTTGCGTTGAGGGGATTCGCTACAGCGACGACTGGAACCGCTGGATTTGCGATCGTGATGTTTGCTCCAGCATTTACGGCAGCAATACCACCTCCACCACCGCCCTCTTGGAACCGTAGTAGGACTTTATTGTATGTAGCAGCATTCGCTGGATCTTGTCCGCAAAATGTATTGAAAGACATATCTACGTATATTGTTTATCTATATTAATAATATAATTTTATGTTTAATAAATATATCTGTATAATAGTTATATAAAATGCCTTACGAAATACGAAAACGAAAGGGTGGATATAAGGTCTGTAAGAAGCAGTCTAAACGATGCTATTCTAATGACCCTATACCGCTGGAAAGAGCGAAGCGACAATTAAAAGCGTTGTATGCTAATGATGACGATATGGAGGGTAGTGGGTTCTTCCAGAATCTAATTAAGAAGGCGTTTGGGACTGTGAGTGATATGATAGTGAAACCGCCCAATTTTGATCCAAGCAAGGTGAAATACGGTTGGTTGAGACGTCCCTTTGATATGCCCCCCCTATATGATTTGAGTGAGATGGTCGCAGCAACATATAAACCAGAAGCAGACAACCCAGATATACAAGGTTATACACTTCTCGCTAAAACACCCACGCTGGCGTTCTTCCAAGTCCAGCGAAAGAAGAATGTGATTATAATCGCCATCCGTGGAACAGCATTAAGCGACCTAAACGACATAACAGCGGATTTGGGTATATTGAAGAGTATAGTTGTAGATGCTAATACGGCGAGGAATGTGAGGAATAGTCGGCGGTATGCTAGCGATGTTGCCGAGATAGAAGAGTTCAAAGAACTTGCCGAGAAATATTTACCTAGGAAAAAAGCGGTATTAAAATATTATGCTGTAGGTCATTCGCTCTCTGGATCAATCATAGATGAGTTGCTGGAGGATGGTCTCGTTAGTAGTGCCGTGTCGTTTAACCCAGCGGTAGAAAGGGTTATGCTTGATAAACCTAACGATAATCATCGTATCTATATAGAGTGCGATGTTTTATACCAACTTCTCGGTAAGTTCATAACCAACGGCAATTTAGAGGTCGTGCCGAAGGAGAACCCTGCTGGTGCTGATGCTGGACCAGTTGATACAACCAAAGGGTCGTTGTCTTGTCATACAATATCTACCGTAGTTCCATTAATGAGTGGAAGAGGATATAATAATAATATCGGTATAATAGAAAGACCGATGACGTCCTTTAATGAACTAATCAAAAACCCCTCATCCCTTTTGAAGGGGTTAGACAGATTTAAACCGATAGGATCGCCGTGCGACCGCATTCTCCAAGAACCAGTCTCGCAAGATGTAGGTCCTAATTCTGGGCGTGAGCGTCAGCGGAAGCGATACGAGGCGTGTCTAGCGAATGACGGTAAAGAACCAGAAGCACCACCACCCATACATAACCCCTATGATATGAATTATCGTAATCCAGTTCGTAGTTTTGACCAGATGTTAAGGGGTAAGGGGTTCGCTGGAGATATGTGGAGGCGTGGTAAAAAGGAACTCGGTATTAAGGAACCAGAACCAAACACCTCGCACCCCATCTTTGATTATACTAACCGTGATGCTGTTGAGAAGAGGTTTTATGGTTCTGGTTTTTTTACTGATGCCCTCGCTGGTAGTCTTTTTAAGGGGGCGAAGGGTTTGTATAATCTTTCCAAAGCAGAGTCCAACCCCTTCGCCCACGCTCCATCCACTCGCACAACTCCCTACCTCCCCCCTCTCATACCAAATGGAGGGGGGTTCCTTGATGATATGAAAGAGAAGTTCAATAATAGGGGTAAGACTCCAGAACAGATTGAAACCGAAAAGGCGTATCAGCAGAACGCCCAAGATGCGTTGAGAGGAATACCCCCTACCGTAGAGTTTATGACTAGGTGGTTAAATGACCGTTCTCCCTCGGCACAAGAGAAGGCGTTGAAGGGTATGACTCGTGAAGAGTTTTTGGCGAAGATTGGAGCAAACTATAAAAGGTGGCAAGACAGCGTGGGGGTAAGAAAACCCATAGAGTCTGGATTAGTAAGGGGCGTTAAGGGTTTCATAGACGCCTTTGACCCCAGCACATACGGTCGTGGAGGGGGGTTCCTTGAGGATATGAAAACTGCTAGACAAGATGCTATATTGCGGAAGAGGTTAAGTGGAGGTAGCAGAGAGGGCGAGGCAGAAATGGTTCAAATGATTCGTCCAGATGGAACGAGTGCTATGGTGCCTCGCCCACCAGCGATGTCATTATGGGGTATGGATAATGATGCTCGTGCTGATGGTAGTATAAGACAACTCTCGCTACGAAACAACGAAAGCGGTAGAAGGAATATGGCGAGACTGACTAGGGGTGATAGATTATCGCAGATCAATCTTGATCGTATGAATGACCCAGATAATATCCAAAGGGTTATTGATTTTGTTAGTGCTTTACGGTATCCACCCCATCTCCCCCAGATAGACAACACGGCACAACTACAAGCACTACAAGCGAGGTTGGATGTATTGAGACCCCCTCCGCCACCCCTCCCCAGAGATATTAACGACGACCCAGATTTTAGGCGTGGGCGAGATCAGTTAATAACTGAAAATAGATTAGTAAGAAGAGCAGAAGCAATAGAGAGAGCAGATTCGCAGAGAGGAGAACGTGCTGGACGAACTGGACTTCCAAGGCGACAACCCTAATCCCCAAATCACCACTTTTTTATCAAAATCCATAAGTTCCGTTTAGACGAAAATGATCTACCAAACTACCAAAATAATCTATTTATATTATTCCCTAATCAATATAAATATAACTGTATTATATATACAACTAGAATGGATTTTACCGCCACCCTCGTAGCGAAACTTAAGGAAAGAGGACTGACCGACAGTTCGGTCTCCTTATATGTTCGCAACCTTGAGAAACTCAACGGCAATAAGGTTATTAATAATCTTAACTTCCTCAAAAAATATCCAGAGATTATGGAGAGGTTAAAGGACTACAAAGGCAACACCCAGAGGGGTTTTCTTATCTCCATCGTATCCTCACTATCTTCTTTTAAGGGGGAGAGAGGTATTGATGCCCTTCTTAAGAAATATTATAAAACGATGATTGACTTGAATAAGACCTTGAATGACGCTAATCATAATGGCGTTAAGACAGAGGTTCAAAGTGCGAACTGGATGGACTGGGAGGACGTCCAACACATCTACGATGGATTAAGGGATAATATAACCCAGATGAGTTCTCCTATCACGGAGGGTGAATATAATAGGTTGCTTGATCTTGTAGTCCTATCCTTGTATGTTCTTATACCTCCACGAAGGAACAGCGACTATATGAATATGAAGGTTGTCTCGGCATTCACCCCAGAGGTTAGTGAGGCGTTGAGTGGAAACAATATCCTTGATTGGAACGGAAAGAGGTTTCTATTTAGGAACTATAAGACCTCCAAAAAATATGGTGAGACCATCATACCTATCCCTAAAGAACTCTATGAGATCCTTGCTGTCTATTTTGAGAAGAAGGGTATTCTACGAAGACTACAAGCACCAGCAAAGAAGACGAAGAAGGAGGCGACTGTGTTTATTGAACCCTTTTTGACCTTATGGAACGATAAACCCTTTCTAATCAATTCAATCACTCGTATCCTAAATAGGGTATTTGGAAAGAAGATTGGGTCATCTATGCTCCGCCATATCTACACCACAAAGAAGTTTGGAAAGCAACTTGCCGAACAAAAGGAGATCGCCGAGCAGATGGGTCATAGCGTCGCCGAGATGAACCAGACCTATATTAAGGAAGATTGAGTTGGTAGTTTGGTAGATCATTTTGACGCAAACGAAACTTATGATTAAACGTGAAAAAGTGGTGATTTGGTGATATTGAAATAAAGTTTGGATTATTTCAATATAAAGACTATTGTCTATGTATAGTATAGAACCAACGATGCCGACCGCTATGTCCTACGCAATAGACACGATCCTCCGCTTGTGCGAGGAGAACACACGCCTTAAGTGCGGACTTCCGCCAACCCTTAACACCGAGGAGGTTGTCCTTGTGGTGAATGAGAAGAAGAAGACGAGGGGGAATGGGGATGATTATGATATGCTTTTTGAGATGGAGGTGGATACGATTTGCGAGTTTCTTGCGACAGAGCATTCATATCACCTTTACAAAAAGGGTGGTAAGGGCGAACCGCCGACTGCGATTGAGTTGGATAGATTGAAGGAGAGTGCCGACTTGATTGCCGAGGCACAACAGAAGCAGATTAACGCCTTGATTGATGATAAGATGGAGCGGATTGAGGACAGAGAGCAACTACTCAAAAGGATTGCTCGTCTTGAGGAAGAGTTGGCGGAGATGGGAGTGTCTGTCGGCAGTTCATCTGTCCTAGTGAATAAGGTAAGGGGCAGACCGAAGAAGACCGAATTGTCGCCTTGTATGGGCGACCCTACGCCGATCTACGAGCATCCGCATCCGTAATAATACAATATAACCATTAAATAATCAATTAGGGTCTATTAGATTATTTACAATACCCTTTATCTGTAATAATACGATAATAATAAATTTATTATTATTGTGTTATATTGTATTTTTACAGATTATCGGTATTGTAAATAATCATTTTGTATTATTACACCCCATTAAGGGTCGCCAAGGGTATTTATTGATTATTTATGGAGAATAATATATTAAAATAATTCTATGTTATATTATATATATCATAATGAGCGGAATAGACTTCAGTTCTCGTATTTCATACGAACCCTATCACATATACTACGACCTCACGATCCTCAACAACGATACGACTGGAACGAAGCAACCCCCTTTTCTCCAATTCACGGAGATTAGGAACAGTCCTTATTTAGCAAACCCAAACGACTACTTTGCGTCGGTTGTTCGGTTCAGCGTTGAGACCCCCACACTCCCCCTTATCATACCCCAACCACGAGTATCCAATTCAGTCCCACCCCCAGCGTCGGTGAATGAACTCATCTACCAAGTGTCTATGACTCACCCCTCCCTCGTCGCAACAAACTTTTCGCAATTCGTCCAATACATCCCCCAGAGCGATTCAGTATTAGCACCCCCTCCTACATCAATATTAACTGCTGGAGATATTGTAAATGAATACTACTATGTCTATACATTCAAACCTTTTATTGATATGATTAACCGAGCATTAAGGGTCGTATATGGGCAAGTGATCGCTGCCCTACCAGCAGCAGTAGGAGTGGCGTATCCTATCCAGTGCTTCCCCTATCTGGATTGGAATGAAGATACCAATATAGCGACTTGGGTCGCACCAGCACAGTTGTTCCAAACGCCTTCAGCAAACAACCAGAACCCAACCCTTCTAGCAGCACTACCAGCAAACGCCCCTATTGAGATCTATTTCAACGCACCCCTATTCAACCTCTTTAGTTCATTCTCCGCTTTCCAGAGTGGATACTCCCAAGTCGCTCCCTATGTAGGAAACAACTGGAGGATGAATCTCCCAGATGTAGTGACTATAAACCCCTACCTCGCTACAACACCCCCAGCAGCACCAGCAACGATGCCGACCTATATCATTCAAACAGTTCCAGCAGGACTCCCACTCCAACCAGCACCAAACACGTTATTAAGGGTGCCTCAAGAGTATCCAACGACGCCTCTATGGAACCCAGTCCAGTCGTTCGTATTCACTACCTCGTTGCTCCCTATTGCGTCATCAATCGTATCCAACCCAGTCTTATTCGGTGCTGGATCGCAATTCACCAACGCTGGAAACAATAGTGGAATCGCCAACATCCTCACAGATTTAGAAGTGACTACCGATAAGGGGTGGCAAACAAAACCGAACATTAGTTATGTTCCTACCGCCGAATACCGCCTCTTTGACCTCAACGGAAACGCCCCTCTATCGGCGATTGAAATAAGCGTCAATTGGAAGGATACATTTGGACGCCTCAATCAATTTAGGTTGGGGTCTGGATGTAATGCCTCAATTAAATTGATGTTTAGGCGGAAGGACTTCCAAGGCGTAGTCTAAATACTCATTAAGGGGTTTTAATATTTGTCGCAGAATTAATATTAAAATAATTATGTTATAGTATATTATAACAATCGTAAATATGTCTTCCGCCGACTTCCAGAAAGTTCTTGTCCGTGATGAACGCCTCAACTGTAAGGACAGCATTAAGTATGCCGTCCAGAAAAGCGGACAGAATATCACCGTTGCCGAGTTCGCTGCTATCTCGCAGAATGCTAACTCTCACACCTACAACATCCAAGTTCCTAGTGAGACCACGATTATTGACCGTCGTGTCATCTGGGAAAGCACGGTTATAGCACAAGTCGCTATACATACTGGTGCTGTCACTGCTGCCAAACTTGCTGGTATGGCGGTTGGTGATCCAGTCGTCCAGTTGGGTCTAGCAAACGCTTTAGGACCATTTCCTCTTCACTCGGCGTGCTTGACACAGCAATTTACAATCAACAACAACTCGGTCTCAATCAATATGAATGATGTATTACCAGCGATTCTCCGCTTCAACGATAAGCGTGAATTGATGAGGTATAACGGTATGTGTCCTAACTTGTATGATGTCTATGGTAAATACCTTGACGCCGTCGGTGCTAATAACAACCCCAACGGCAACTACACTACGCACTCCTACGACAACGACCTCTACGCTCGTGGTTCATTTATGGACGTCCAAGTGAGCGGAACCGCCACCTTTGACGCTGCTGGTGCTAACATCATTACCGCAGTCCCCACCATCCCAGCGGTGGATGCTGCCTTAACTTACTTCATCAAATACACAGTTAGGGAACCCCTTCTCGCTGCCCCTTTTATGTTCGCTAAATCCAGTTATAGCGGACAAGGGTTCTACGGCATCCAGAACCTCAACGTCGTATTCAATCTTTCCACTTCCAACGTTGCTCGTGTGTGGCGTTCTGGTCTCCCTTGCGACAACAACGAGCAGTTCCCTACCCAGTGTGTCATTCAGTCTTATTCCAACAGCAGACTCATCTTCAACTTCCTCACCCCCAAACCGAGCGATATGTTGTCGGCACGCAACGTTGTTCCTTACTATGAGATGCCTCGCTATCTCTCTACATCCACTCCCAATATCGCCTATGCTACTCGTGGTGCTGGAGCAGCATCGCAGACGATCATCCCAGCGACAGCACGCCTTACCTTCACTACTACCCAATTGAACCAGATCCCAGATAAGTTGCTGATCTTCGTCCGCAAGGCGAAATCCGCACAACTTTTGAGCGACACCGACTCCGCTTTAGCGATTAGACAAGTTTCATTCAACTTCAATAACCAGTCTGGTATTCTCGCTTCTGCTACCCAAGATCAGTTGTATCGCTACTCTGTGGAGGCTGGTAGCAACCAGTCGTGGGAGGAGTTTAGGGGGTTCGCCATCCAAGCGGTCGCTGCGACTGGGTCTGGTAAGCAGATCCCCACCTCTGGTTCATACCTCTTCTTGGATATGGGTAAGCATCTCCAGATCACCGAGGACTACTACGCCCCAGGTTCGCTCGGCAACTTTAACCTCCAATTCACTCTTGATGTGGAGAACTACATCCCAGCACCTAACGCCCTTGCCCCTATCGCTGGTGGGATGCCGATTGAAATGGTTCTCATCACCCTCAACAGCGGACTATTTGTTTGCGAGAAGGGTCAATCAGCAACTTACACTGGCATTCTTACCAAGGACGATGTGCTGTCCGCATCCGCCCAGACCCCCCACTCTAGCGGTGATGTTGAGCGTCTCGTCGGCGGTGGTCTCCTTGATAAGTTGGGTTCATTCGCTTCTGCTGTTGCCCCTTCTGCCCTTAAGTTGGGTCGTGAGGCACTTGACAATAGTGATAATAAATACGCACAGATGGGTAGTAAGGCGTTGAAGGCGATCTGCGGTAATGGCGTCGGTCGTGGTGTCGGTCGTGGTCGTGGCGGTGCTATGGAGGATCGGTTGATGTAAATCACCGAATCACCACTTTTTCATCGTTTCCAAGGATTTTCATTTAGCGTGATTATAACTACCAATCTACCATTTTAATATTTGACGCAGAATTAATATTAAAATAATTATGTTATAGTATATTATAACAATCGTAAATATGTCTCTCGCCGATTTTGTAGTCTGCTCTGGAACTGGAACCACCGCTGGTGCTAACGGAACCCTAGTCTATACCAACCCCAAGATTACCGCTGGATGTATCGCTGTCGCCAACTTTACTGGTGCTGCCTTGACCGCTGGTGCGACTGCTTGTGCTATAGTTGCTACTGTCGCAGCAGGACAAGTCACTTTTACCGTTGCTAACGCTGCTACTCTAACGACGGTGAATGTTGCCCTACCCTTTTCATATGTAATCCTCAACCCCAACTTCGTTACGTTTTCGTCTTCTTAAAGAAGTTTAGGAGACACCGAGCGTTGGTAGTTTGGTAGATCATTTTTATCTTTTATGAACTTATCGTAAAATATAAAAAAGTGGTGATTTGGTGATTAAAATTATCTCAACATACTAATTATAATGACTAAACAACCAGAATACGATGACGATTTAGAAAACCTTCTTAAGGGTGAGGCAGAAAAGGCAGAGTCCCTATCTATCCTCCACCGCATCTCCCACGAGAAATATAACCGATGGAGTTCAGCAATCAATATCCCAGTCATCATAGGATCGTCTGCGATTGGATTCGCAACTGGTATTAAGATTGACTACGAGGATATTAACATCGTCCTAGGCATCTTTAGCGTGGTGATAGGGTGTATTAAGGCGTTAGACTCATTCTTCCAACTCGCCCAGCGTAGCGAACGCCATCGCATCGTATCCCTCCAATATTCGCAGATATGTCGCAAAATATCGGTTGAATTGGCGTTGGAACGGAATGTAAGGGTGGAGGCAAAGGAGGCACTCAATATGATACGGACTGATATTAAGAACCTTGAGGAGATCGCCCCAATCATCCCAGACGACGTGATTGAGGCGTATAAGGCGAAATACCCACGCCACGACGGAGAGACGATCAAACGCCCCAACATAACAAACGGTTTAACCGAAATAGTCATCAATAAACCCAATCACCCCCCAATAACGGCATCCGCCAATATAGTCGTTGTAAAAAATCACGGAGTAGAAATAATAGACGTTGATGGAATGATGTAAATAATATTGGATAGAAATTATATTAAAATAATTATATTAAGGTATATTATAACAGAAATGGTTGGTTATAACGATACATACAATCGTGCTTTAACGGCACGTAGCAACGCCCTCCAGCGACGCAAAGGACAGATGATAGATAGTCTCAACGGTTCTGGTCGTGGCGATGCCGATGAGGAGGATGATGATTATTTGAGTGAGGATGGTATGGAAGGTGGTGGTGCCTATGAGGACGACTACGAGGACGAAATGGTCGGCGGATCTTTTGAGGAGGCGTCTCGTGAGGTCGGCGGAATGAGGACTGGCGGTCGTAAGATGAGGGGTGGATTCCTTCCCTTCCTCGCTGCTGCTGCTGCCCCAGTTGTCGGCAGTCTTCTCACCAGACTCTTCGGTGGTGCCTATACTGGCGGTAAGAGGCAGATTAAGGCAGCGATGATGCGTGATTTGAAAATGGGTATGAATGGAATGAAAGGATCAGCGAGGTTTCTTCCAGCGATGCGTGATATTGCCTTCAACGTTGGAAGCGATGTGATGAAGGATGCTCGCTATCGCCCCCCTATGGTCGCCGAAGGCGGTCGTGCGACTGGTGGGTTTCTCCCTATGCTTGCCCCACTCGCTATGATGGCAGCACCACATATCGGTTCGGCGATCGGTCGTATGTTCGGTCTCGGTAGGAACTCCCCTATTATGAGGGGTCAAGGGTTCTTTGATTGGGTGAATAAGGCAGCGAGCGATGTCGGCAACTTCCTCGCCCCAGTCGGCAGAGTTCTTGCCCCTATCGCCGAGAGTGCTTTACCAGCGTTGGGTAATATCGCTAAAGACGCTGCCCTTAACTACGCCAAGAAGAAGGTTGGTCTGGGTCGTGGTGGTGCTTGCTGTTCCGCTTGTAGGGGTAATGGTAAGATGTCCCCCTATGACCTCGCCTATGGCGGTGCTATGTCGGCGAGAACTACGAACGCTGCTACTCACCGCCAGAGCGAGGATAGAGACCTAAAAAATGCTTTCGCCGAAACCATCCACGATCCAGTAAGACTGGATAAGGAGAAACGCTACGCCCTCGGTGCTGGTGGAAAACGCCTCTATATGAAAGGCGGTGTCGGCGGACAACTCGCACCGATGGGGCAAGAGAGTATGTTTGGATACGACAACAACGAGCAACCCTACGGTCTTCTGCCCCCTCGCAACGTCGCATCTAGGGGTTATATCCAAGGCGGTCGTCGCTTCAAGTTGAACGCCACTACCTACGGTCTTAACACACCAGACGCTATGGAAGGCGAAGGTCAGCATTATTTAACCCCAGTAGATCAAATGCGTCCTACCGTCGGCGGTATGAGAACTGGTGGTGGTGCTTCTGCGTGGATTAATCACGTTAAGGCATATGCCTCCAAGCACGGCGTCTCCTATAAGGAAGCATTATCCAAAGCATCGGCAACATATCGTAAATAAATCTGTAATGGATTATAATTTAGCGACAATATTATAATAAATATATTATGTATATATACATTATAACCAAATGGTAATTCTATCAATACGACATCGGCAGAACCGAGAGGCGTTGAATGAGGATTTAAGGGCGAATAGGAAGGTCTTTGAACGCCAGCAACAGCAAGTCGCCATAATGCCCCAGAGTGAGATGCCCCCCAACGACAGACTCCAGATGATCTCCCATCAGTTTAACAAGGATGTGGAGAACGTGAAGAACGCCCTTAACGGCGGACTGACCGATATGAATACGCCAGACGCCGTAACTCGTGGGTTTGCCGACTTCAGTCCAGTTTCTCTTTCGTGGAATAAACTGGTGGCGAGAATTAACCCTTATCTTAAAGGTCAGCAGACCGCAGCGGACGTCCAACCAGCGACCGCTGGTGATTACGCCTACGTCCGCCAGAAACTCAAGGATGATCTCCTTCAATTCTTCCAGAATGGACTACAACAGATCGCAGCGTTTAGACAGCAAACTGGAGGTTTGGTTGAGAACTTTGATACACTCCAAGATATTATCCAACAACTCCAAGTTGGGTTTTATAAGAATGTTAAATACGGAAGCGAGACGAGAGGCACGCTGGGTATTCAGCGACTCCCAGCGAATCCAGCACAAGGCAACCTTCCGCCTCCTCCGCCACAAGGAGGTCCTCAAGGAGGTCCTAACCAACCGCCTCCACCCCAACAACCGCAACCAGCACCCCAACAAGGGGCGGTTCAACTTCAAGACCCACAGACCTTCCCTCAAGAAGCAGCATTCGGTAATGTAAGTCCGCAACTCCTAGACCGTGTGCTGGATCCATACCAAGACGACCCCCAAATGTCCCAACAGATGAATAGAGCAAGAGAGCAAGAATTAGACGGCATCCATCGTCGTATCGCAACCGACATCAATCAATATGAGGGGCAGACTGGAAACGATATTAACGACCCCAATATAGATCCTCAAAATATTATAGATGCTTTTCCAGATGATACGAGAGATGAGATCCAGCAATTCTACGGACTCCAAGATGACGGCGAGATAGACACATTTATCGCCGAGATTGTAGATCAACTCGGCACCTACCGACGACAGAACGCACAACAACCCCAACCCCAGCAAGGACAGCAAGGAGGACCAGCACGACCAAACCCTACACCCCCTCGTGGGCGTCCAGCAGACGAGAATAGGAAGATGGCGATAGCAGCAGCAGCAGACAGACTGGGTCTCCGTGATGCCCTTACTGGATACGCTGGAAAGACTAAACAAGAGAAGGGGGCAGTTCGCCAGCAACTCATCGCTGTTGCGAATGAGTTATTCGGCGGTCAAGCAACTCCACAACAGATCAAAAGCACGAAGCGTTATTTAGAGCAGATGGTAGGATTCGGTGGTAATATGAATGGCGGTTTTCTGGGTGAGTTGCTTTTTGACGGTGTGTCCCATTTAGCGAAGAAAGCATTAGACACCCCAATCGGTTCAACACTCGGCAGTATGTTAAGGAACAAGGTTCAAGACGGCGTCCTTAATTTCTTCAATAAGGGCAGAGGTAGGGGTGATCGCTCCCAACCCCTCCGCATCGCCGACAACTTTGACGGCAACCAAGCGTATAGACCCAACACCCTCGCTGATTTAAAGAACCGCCAACGCCTTTCATCACGAGGCGACTACGTCGGCGACTCTACTGGTGCGATCATACCAAATCTTCAAAATAGGGGTGTCCTCGGTAGTGCGAGACGTATGGATAGGACGAGGATGGAGGGTGAGGGTGTAGCGGAGGTTCTCGCAGCGATCGCTAGTGGGGGTAAAACCGCTATTGAGAGTTATCTGTTTCCAGCGGTTGTGGCGATGTTGAGAGCAGTTGCGAGCGGTGCTGTTGCTGCCCCAGCAGCGATCACTAGCATCGCACAGACTACGAGGGGTGTCTATCAAAGGGATTCAGTCCAGACCGTCGTTCAGTATATTTACAACCACCCAGACGTTATGATACCGATTCTGTTGAAGTTCTTTCCTATGTGGGGGACTTCCGCCCTCGTCCTACGTCTCATACAGTCATATATGGGTCTAAAACCAACTGGAAGGGAAGACCAGCAAGCACCGCCCCAAGGACGCTACGACGGAGCAGATGCCTACGGCAACGGTGCTGGTCGTTGTTGTTTCAATTCCTCTATGTGTAATGGAACAAAAGCGTATCGTTTTAAACGAGGCGAGAAATCCGCCAACGTCCGCAAGGAGAGCGTTAGGGGCGGTATGAATGGGAGCGGAAACGGCGTAGAGATTAACGTCAAGTATTCCAAGTTGCCGAAGGCACTCCAACCCACCCAAGAGGATCTCCACCCCACACCACGCAATACTGGGGGGGTGCGTCGCCCTCGTCGCCCTCGTCTGCCCCAAGAGAGTTATGAGGGATACCAAGATGAGGAGAATGACGTATATACCCACAGCGGTCGCTTTCCAGAGTCCTCCCCCCTTCTTCATAGCGAAATGCTACAAGATAAGGCGTTGGGATTGTTGAAGGGGATGCCTCGCCGTATCGGCGTTGAAGACCCCAAGTTTAAACCCAAGTCATCGTAAGATCACCAAATCACCACTTTTTTATGTTTTTTGATAAGTTCCGTTTTATCAAAAATCATCTACCGAACTACCAAAAATAAATAAAAATCATTTTATCTCTTTTCTGGTGATGCGTGATTTTTCACGATTTATGGAAAAAATTGATTTGCTAATATTGGGTAAAATGATCTCCAGCGATTGACGCAAACACGACAACTACTACGACGATGACCTCAAACATTTATATCAAGAAAGAAGGAAAGGAATATTCCCAAGGAAACCCCCCAGAGAAAGTCCGCCGACTCTTGGCGACTGGGGCGACTCACGTGATCCAGAGAAAGAACGGCGAGGTCGTTCCAATCAGCACGATTGACGATATTGACAATATGGAGTTGAAGGAGGATGTGAAGGAGGCGTTGCGTGAAGCGTTGTTGGATACTGTTGATGCGGTGGATGTTGAAGACTACACGCAAAACGAACCCCCCACCCTCACCCAAGACTACATTCTCGCCGACGGAACCAAATGGATTGAAGGTATGACTACGAACAATTATGACTCACACGCCAGAAAGAATCTGATGGATACGACGGTGGATGCCCTCAAAAAGGACTGGGATGTTGAGTGGGGAAGTGATGTGGGTGCTGGATTCACCGCCCAAGAGGGAAACTATATTGACGATGCGTATGATGAGGACTTCTACCGCTTCCTCGTGAGAAAAAAGAACAAGGGATACTCTTCCAACGCCGAGAAGATGGTTCAACTCCTCACCGTATCTTGGTTGCTGGAACAATCAAGAAGGAAGTCTGTGAGGTTTGGAAAAGAGGGGGGCGGTTGGAGTTGCGGACAGACCAGCGGTGTCTGGGCGGACTTCCTCCTTCAAATCAAAGTGAGGGATGACTTCCAAGGATACTGCCCACGCAGAGCATTCTTCGTCGGCATCCGCCTCCACGCCAAAGTCCTCCCAGAGGGTCTCCAACTCCTCAACCCACTCTGGAAACCATCCTTCACAATCGTCAAGACCGACTTCTTCTACGAACCAGAAAACTCTGGTATGACGACCGTGATGTTTCCAAACTACGGCAACCCCTATGTCTGCGAGGAGGTGAAAAACTGCCTCAAAGCGTTTGAGGAGGCGAGAAAAGAGGCGAAGAAGGAGGCGAAGCGTTGGGCGATCGCCCAAGCGACCGAAGAGAGTCGTGAGCGTGATCGTCTCCACCGTGAGCGTCTGGAGGCGGAACGGATGGAGGCGATGATTGATGAGACCGTCATCGCCTACAACGCCCAAGTGAAACGCACCAAAGACCTCATCACATTCAATCGCCAACACATCGCCGACCCCCTCACCAAACGGATTGACGCAAAAGAGGCGGAGCGTCAGCGTGAGGTTGCCGAGCGTCGCCACGCCGAAAAACTGAAACAAAAAGAAATGGAACGCCTCGCCAGATTCGCCCCAGCATTCAAATCAAAAACCAAGTAAAAATCAAAACCAAAAGGGGCAGGGTAAGACCCCTTTTTTATTCATCAATCACGGTAGTTTGGTAGATGATTTTTGATAAAACAAAACTTATCAAAAACCGTAAAAAAGTGGTGATTCGGTGATTCACTTCACCCAAACATACACATACTCCTTATACCCACCAGCGGATCGCCCCCTTGATAATTCTTGCTTTCCACCCCTCGCCAAAGGCAACTCAAACCGATCGCTGGGTTTTCCAAGCACGGTCTCCGCATCGCCGAGCATATCACCCCCACCCCCCTTGTGAGGTATATTCATCGCAAACTTACCCCCTTTCTTCAAACCAGCATACACCCTCCGCAGAACTGGAAAATAGAACTTCTCGTTGAACTCATCTCTCGTCTCATACGACGGCATATCCTCATACTTCTCCAGAGTGAAATATGGCGGTGAGGTAAATACGGTGTCGTAGTTCAGTTTGGAATAATCCACCTTCGCACTATCAGCATAGATCATCTTCACACGATCACGCACCCCCAACTCCGCAATCATCTTATCATACCCCTTCTTGAGGTCTCTATTCGTATCTATTCCTATGTATTTGGTATCTGGTAAAACCATCGCTCCTACCATCCTACCACCCCACCCAGCACTAAAATCAAGGATGTTCTTCGCCCCCAATTTACAGTAGATCCATTTCGCAACCGAGGGTTTAAATGCGGATATACTACCGAAATAGAGTTGCTTTATTTTGAGGGCAGCGTAGTTAGGGTTGCGAACCGCCTTTGGCGAGTTCTTCGCATTATACGCAAGTAGTTTTTGGATATAGGGTTTATCCTTCAATTTTCCAGCGAGGGCGTCTATGAAGGTGTAGAGGTTGTATCCTTTTGAAAACGTATCCATACGAGCAGCAAACGTCGCATCATCCACTACCTTCAAACCAGCACGACTTTTCGGCAACATAGGGTCATCACACGACAACCCCTTCAACTTCTCGTAGTCCGCCATCACTTCTTCTGGCGTCCAGTCAATAATCGTCTTCGCAATCGCAATCTTCGTAGGGTTCAACTTCCCCCCACTCAACGCAGGGTTGCCGTCCCACAAGATCGTAATCGCAAGCGAGTTCCGTGAGGTTGGATCGTCCCTCCAGTTCCCCTTTATCCCCATCGCCCTCGCCAGATACGAACTCTGTCGCTTCTTTGCCGTCCCACGAGGAAACTCTCCCTTGTTCTCTAAATGACGCCAGATAATAAAATCCCTATAACCGACACGTCCAAACCCCACTCCCTCATAGACTAGTTTCGCCACGCCATCCTCGCTGAACTCCAGCAACTCTGGATCGTATCCGTGCTTATCCGCATTCGTCCTCGCTTCCATTAGATACTGCTTCGGCGACATCCCTATCCCATCAAGGTATCTTTTAAAATCCATCGGCGATGTTCTTTCTAATTATAATACACACATAATATTTAATAAATATAATCTACGAACATATATAAGAATGGCGGACATCTGTGAAAAGCGTATCGTATCTGGCGACATCGTCGGCATTATAAACAAACTCAAATACAAGGATGAACCCATCGCTATTATGGGGTCGGCAAAACTCTCAGTCCAACGCTACTACAGCGACATAGACCTTTTCTCCCAAATCAGCGAACCAACATCCGCCCAGAAAATCTACGACCAACTCCGTCTCATTTTAAAACGAGCGAGGAGTGATCGGTGCGGTGCCTTATACTTCATAGAACTAAAAGTCCAGAACACAGATGAAAGCAAGACCAAGTTCAACAACATCAAGGACTTCACGCAATCCGCCTTCCTACGAGCGATTGACGGTAAAAATCTGGATTTCATCAAGATTGATTATGTTCTCTATTTAGCAAACACCTTCACAGAATTATCCGCCATATACAACTTCACGGAACCGAAGAGCGTGGAAGATCCACTCAAGGCGTTAGAAGACGAGGTTGCCGAATATAAAAGAGACGGTAATTTATTTAAAGCATACAAGAGACAATTTTCTATCTACAATATACAAGGAAAAACAGCGGAGATGGTTCGTCTAACACGTCTATTCAATTCGCCGATTGGAGCGATATACCAGTTGAACTCGCAACTCAAGGCGATCAAGTTGCTACTGGAACACCACAAGGACGAGAAGACCAAGAAACGAGCGGAGTTCGCACTAAAAGAGTTAGGGGTTGGCGAGGATACGTCCGCTATTGACTCTCTAATCAAGTCCAACGATGATAAAATCCAACAAGAAACAGTTAAGTTCTTCAAGAAATAATATAATCATATTATAGTATAATATACATATATGTCGCTGAACGTGGAAAAGGTTGGACGCCCTCTGGCGTCAATTGAAGGCGATGGTTATTTAAAAGGAAAGCAAATATGGGTTGCGACTGGAAGCGATAAACCGAAGGAAGGTTTCCCTCGTCTAGAATTACCAGAAGAGTTCCACTTCCAGCAAATTCCCAACACTAAAAGCGAGCGTGAGATCCTCTACTTAACTGGTGCCTCTGGTTCTGGTAAATCTACATACATACGTAAATACTGCGAGAAGTTTAAAAAGGCGTATCCAGACCGAGACATATACCTCTTCTCATCGCTGAAGGAAGACGAGAGTTT
>Ga0114970_10001274_pt1 | contig 18824 bp, 14 predicted proteins | sample M_140205_XF_Meta_FD_87030 | JGI IMG/M metagenome (GOLD analysis project Ga0114970, IMG submission 87030) | Freshwater microbial communities from Lake Montjoie, Canada to study carbon cycling - M_140205_XF_MetaG | ecosystem: Environmental > Aquatic > Freshwater > Lake | place: Lake Montjoie... | reverse complement strand
TGTAACGGGCGTTGAGCTTGTTGGCCTTGCCGGGGATGGCGTTGCTTTCGTGAATGAGCGTGGTGCAGCCTTCTTTGCGTCCAGCATACAACGTTGCGAAGGAGGTGAATCCGCCCATGCCGAGCACGACATCGACCTCACGGTCGCGGATGAGCTTGCGGCAGGCCTTCGTGCCCTGCCAGAGTCCTTTGAGAAAGCCAATCATTTTAGGCGACCACGGTTTCGGCATGGCCAGAAACGGCATTTTCTCAAACCGCAGCTCCTTGTGCCCGGAGGCGGCCAGGGAGTCGATTTTCTTTTCGCTGATCAGGAGGGTGACGTCGTGACCACGGGAGGCCAAAACCTCACCGACGGCAATGCCAGGGAACAAATGCCCCCCGGTGCCACCGCATGCGATAAGCACATGGATGGACTTCGAATTTTTCTGTTTCACTGAGGTTCAAAAGGCTAAAGCTGTGGAGTCCAACGGCGCTTTCTGCGGATCACGGGTAGTTGATCCCAGGTCAGATGGACGCCCTGGCGATGGATGTTGATCAGGATGCCCACTGCGACCATCGCAGCAACGAGACTGGACCCTCCGTAACTTACGAAAGGCAGCGGCAACCCCTTATTGGGCAGCAAAGCAGTGGTCACGCCCATGTTCAAGAGCGCTTCCATTCCGAGCAAAAATGTCAATCCAGCGCCTAGAAGCTTGCCAAACCGATTCGGCGCATACGACGAGACCACCATCCCGGCCATCACCAACACCGCAAAGGCCAGAACAACCGCCGCCGTGCCGCGCAGGCCCAGTTCCTCACCGACCATGGGGAAAATGAAGTCCGTGTGCGCCTCGGGCAGGTAGGACAGCTTCATGCGGCCTTCGCCAAGACCACGGCCCTCGACACCGCCGGAGCCGAAGGCCAGTTTGGACACCCACTGCTGCAATCCGAGGTCTTCTTTGTGCTTTTCGAGGTCAAACACGACCATCACACGCTCAAGCCGGTTAGGCAGATACTTGATCCCAGCCCACAAGCCGCCCCCGCAGAGCACCACGATGATGGCGAGGTAGCGCATCTTGGTGCCGGCCACAAACATGACGCCAAGACCGACGGCCGAGGCCAGCATGGCGCTGCCAAGGTCAAACTCACAGCCGATCAACGCCACGATGCCCGCCAATAGCAGTCCTGGTAGCAAGAAGCCGCGCAAGAACGTGCGGGTCATCGCCTCATGCGTCGCGTACCAACCCGCCAGTGCCATGATGAGCGCGATCTTCGCAAACTCCGACGGCTGCACACGCAATGAGGACAACCCGATCCAGCGTTTTGAACCATTAATCTTCACGCCAATCATCGGCACATAACACAACGCCAGTAGCACCGCCGCAGTGATGAGAATGCGCCAACGCCAACGCAGCCAGACATTGTAATCCAACAGTGCCGCGATCACACAGGCGACGACCGAAACACCCAGCCACACCAACTGCCGCCACAAAGTCACGTAATCCTGCGCACCCTCCTGCGCGATCTCAAACGTCGTGCTCGCCAGCATCGTGATGCCCAAGGCGATCAACGACAGCACCGCTAGGATGAGTAGGATGATGGAGTGTTTGGCCATGGAGCCTGAAGCAAAAAATTACTTGGCAGGAATGACTAGCTTCATGCCATCACGCATGGAGTTGGGGTTCTTAATGTTGTTCGCCTTCTGGATGGCCTCCACGCTGACACCAAATTTCGTTGCCAGGCGGTAGAGCGTCTCGCCGGACTTGAGGGTGTGTGAACGGACCGGAGCCGCTTTCGCGACGCTTTTCGGCGGCGCATCAGCCGTGACTTTTTTCGCTGGCTCGATTTTTTTCGTGGCTGGAGGCGCGTCAGCAATCTTTTTCAGCATCTGCGACGGTGGTGGCACCGGGCTTGGTTTTACCAATGCTTTAGGCTCGGCTTTGGTAACCTTCTTTGGCTCATCTTTGGGCTTTGAGACCACGGCCTTGTTCGTGCTGCTGGCAACCGGCGCATTTTCTTGCAGCAATGAAACCGCATGTGGATTGGCGGGTGGTGACAACGCGGCCACATTCGCCACAAGCGGGGAGGCGGTGGCAGGCGTGTCGGCGGCGGCGGCGAGTGACGACGTCGATGGTGGTTCCTCATGCGGTGCCATCAGAGACATCGGTATCATGGCTGCAGCAGACAAGCTGGCCGGTGCATCGGCGGGCTTCACGGCCTCGCTCGGCACCTTCGTTATCGGTCGCTGATGATTCACTGGCAGCCCCTTGTGCACGTCGTCGCTAACCACCATTGGTTTGAAGGTCTTCGGATCGACCGGAATGGCGTTCGGCACCGGTTGCTTTGGCACGCGAAGCATCGTGCCTGGACCGATCTGAAGTCCTTTGTCGATCATGTTCATCTTGGAGATTTCCGCCTCAGTCGCGCCGAACTTGGCCGCGATACTCTTGATGGAATCACCGGAGCGCATCTCATAGTTATCAAACTGCTGCGTGTCAGCTGCCGCTTGCGCCTGAGCGTTGACGATTTCGGGAGAAGTCTGGGGCAGCCCAGATGGAGTGCTCATGGCACGCGCGGCCTGCGTCACGGTCTGCTGTGGGGAATCCTCGTCACCCATGAAATCGTAGATGATGATGCCGCCAATGAGGACGACGTGAATCAGGAGCATGACGACAAACATGCGCGCCATACCGGAGTTTGGCTCATGCTGGTTCCATTCGCCTTCTTCCGTGACGAGCGCAACGCGGTGACGCTGGCGCTCGCCTGACATAAGGTTTAGCAGCAGTTTTTTTTCTTTAGGCTGTGGTTTCGTCTTCATAAGGACTCGGAACATAGGATTGTCGGACTTTGGGGATTTAAAATTCATTTTATGACCTCCACGGCGGCTCGAAACACGTCACCGCGCTGGGCGTAGCCGTTGTACATGTCGAAGGATGAGGTGCCGGGACTGAGAATGATGGCATCACCTGCCTGCGAGGCAGCGGTGGCTAAACGCACGGCATCTGCCATGTCGGCAGCACGCTGGCAGGGCAGCAATTCGCCAAAAGTCTGCTCAAGTTGGCCAGCGATCTCGCCGATGAGCACCATGGCACGCACCTGGCCGTTCAATTCAGTCCGCAGCGGCGTGTAATCTAGCTCCTTGTCCTTGCCACCGGCGATCAACACAATCGGACGCTCCTGCGACTTCAAACACGCCTCCAGCGCATGCAGATTCGTCGCCTTGGAGTCATTGATGTACTCGCGGTCATGCAAGGTTCGCACCAGTTCACAACGATGCCGCGGCGGCTCATAGCTTTCGAGCGCCTTAAGCATGGCAGAGAACTCCAAGCCGAACACTTGACCTGTCATCAGCGCTGCGAGCACGTTTTCCATGTTGTGCTTGCCGCGCAGCTTCAAACCTGCGGCGCTGCCGATTTCCTGACCTTGGCAGTAAAACTTGCCAGCGCTGTAAGTGTAACCAGCTTCGGCTCCATAAGCGGAAAAGGTCCTGCGCTGTGCTTTGCCGCTGGAGACGGTTTCACCCGCACGGACGATGGCGACATCGTCAGAAGTGACGTTTTCAAAGATGCGGGCCTTCGCGGCGAAATACGCCTCCATGTTCGGATAACGATCCAAGTGATCCGGCGCGAAGTTCAGCCACAGACTAGCTTCAGCGCGAAAATTCTTGATCGTTTCGAACTGGAAGCTGCTGATCTCAAGAGCCAGCACATCATAGCGCACGCCGCTGGCAACGACTTCGCTCAAGGACATGCCGTGATTGCCGCAAGGCACTGATTTCATGCCGCAACCGTTGAACAGCGCCGCAATCAGTTCGGTGCAGGTGCTCTTGCCATTGGTGCCGGTGATCGCCGCCATCGGCATGTCAGTCAGGTTGAAGGCAAATTCGGTTTCACCAACGAGCGGCGTGCCAGCATCCGTAAAAAATTTTGGCAATGGCCAGTGTTCATCGAGTCCGGGACTGATGATGACGAGATCGAAATCACCGGGCTTCACAATCAAATCGCGTGCGGACTGCCCGAGCACGCACTTGAAATCCTCGACCTGTTTCGCCTTGGCACTTTCGTCAAAAATCGTCACATCCGCGCCATGCATCCGCGCCAGACGCGCAGCACCTAGGCCGCTGCGTCCAGCACCGAGAATGGCAAAATGTAGTGAGGCGAAACGCATAAAAATTAACGAAGCTTGAGCGTGGCAAGACCCAGCATGGCAAAGAGCAGCGAGAGCACCCAGAAGCGCACGATGACCTGGTTCTCATGCCAGCCGCCGAGTTCAAAATGATGATGGATCGGAGCCATGCGGAAGATGCGCTTCCCGCGCTTCTTGAAGCTCCAGACCTGCAAAATGACGCTCATGGCCTCCATCACAAACACGCCGCCAACGAGGGCCAGCACGATCTCCTGCTTGCAGCCGATGGCCAGCGCCGCAATGCAGCCGCCCAGCGCCAGCGAGCCCGTGTCTCCCATGAACATCCTGGCCGGATGCGCATTAAACCAAAGGAAGCCAAGGCAGGCGCCCGCCATCGCCATCGCCACGATGGGCAGTTCATTGGCCAGGCTGTTGTGCGCCACGCCAAGGTATTCGGAATACTTCGCGTTGCCGCAGATGTAGCCAAACGCCGCATACGCCAGCGAGGTGGTGATCGAACAGCCGGTGGCAAGACCATCCAGTCCGTCCGTCAGGTTCACCGCATTCGAAGCCCCCACGATGATCACAGCAAAGAATGCGACCGCAAAAAAGTGCATGTCTGGAATCACCGCATCCTTCACAAACGGAATGTAAAGCGCGCGCAGCGTGATTCCGTTGTCTCCCGGCACCGCGTAAGCAAATGTGAAGCCCGCAAGAATGGCAACGGAGGTCTGCCAAATAAGTTTGACGCGGGCGTTTGCCCCTTTGGAATTTTTTTTGCTGATCTTCAGATAATCATCATAAAAACCCAGCGCTCCGAGTCCGATGGTCGTGAGCAGCACTGTCCAGACCATGATGTTGTCCCACTTGGCCCACATGAGTGTAGAAATGACAATGGCTCCCAAAATGAGGATGCCACCCATGGTCGGTGTTCCCGCCTTCTTGCCTTGCAACTCGAACAATTTTCCTACCTCTTCGGCAGTGCGCACTGGTTGGCCCAGCTTCAGAGAGATGAGCTTGCAGATCAGCTTGTTGCCATACATCAACGATAGGATAAACGCCGTCAGCGCGGCACCACCGGCACGAAACGTGTGGTAGCGGAACAGATTGAGGATTTTATACAGAGCGGCGTCCTCGCTAATCCAATGATGAGCAGTGAGCCATTCCCTGAGTTCGTAAAGCCAGTACATCATGAGGCGGAGAAGTGCGTGAGAACCTGTTCCATGCGCGCGGAGCGGCTGCCTTTGAGCAGCACCACGTCTCCCTCACGCAACCATTCGCGCAGACGTGCGGCGCATGAAGCATGATCGGGAAAATGGCGGGCTTGCAGTGTGCTGTTCGTGCGTGCTGCGCCATCGCTGATGAGCGCGGCCTCATCGCCACCCACGGTGAAGACAGCAGTAAGATCGAGTGAGGCAGCAAACTCGCCAACACGACGATGTTCAGCCTGCGCAATGTCTCCCAGTTCACCCATCCGGCCCAACACAGCCACACGACGTGCTGTGCCCAAAGTGCTGAGCGTGCGCAGCCCGGCGATCATGCTGTCGGGATTCGCGTTGTAGGAATCGTCGATGAATTGGATCCCATCGACGATCTTTGGCTCCACACGGCCACCCGTGAGTTTCGCTTGGTTCAATGCATCCGCGATGTCCGCCGGTGCAATGCCTTGCCGCCAACCCATGCATGCGGCGAGCGCGGCATTGCCGACCATGTGCTCACCGAGAATGGGCAATCTTGTTTCGACTTTTTCACCACCAAAATCGAGCGTGAAAGTCGTCCCGGTCGCGTCAGCGCGCAAATTCGAGGCGGAAACATCGCCACATCCCACTCCAGCCGTTGAAACGGTGGCCTGGCAATGACGTGCGATGACATCGCTGTATTTGTCGTTCGCATTGAGCACGACAACACCACCGGCGCTCACATTGGCGGCTAAAGTGGCTTTTTCCCAGGCAATCGCATCCTGCGTGCCTAAGTGTTCAATATGAGCCATGCCAATATTGGTGATGATACCGGCATCTGGCTGCGCGATATCGGTGAGCACTTTGATTTCACCCGCGTGATTCATGCCCATCTCGGTGACGCAGCATTGATCGCCCTCGCGCATCGATAGCAGCGTGAGCGGCACACCGATGTGATTGTTTAAATTGCCGAATGTGGCGCGGGTCTGGCATTTGCGCGCCATGACGATGGCCGCGAGGTCTTTGGTCGATGTTTTGCCATTGCTGCCGGTCAAACCAATGATCAGTGCTGCGTGATGCTTGCGATAGCCTCGCGCCATAAGTTGCAAAGCCAGCAAAGTGTCACCCACCTCGATCACGGCACAAGGCAGAGGTCCCCAAGCAGGATTGATCTTGCTAACTACGACGGCGGCGGCACCAGCGGCGGCGACTTGCGGAATGAAATCGTGTGCGTCGAACTTATCACCAACCAGTGCGACGAAAACCTCGCCAGCGGTGATCTTGCGCGAATCCGTGTTCACGTTTGTGACCAGACGCGATCCTTCACCACGCAGAGTACCTTCGGTGAAAGTGGTTAGAGTCTGGAGTGGCACGGGAATCATCGATCAAAACGGTCTGGGCGGTCAAAGCCGCCACGCATGGCTTCGCGTTCAGCGGCTTTTTCTTCGCGCTCTTGGGCGCGGGTGGCTTTGAGTTCGTGCAGGAAGTGGCGGGCGATCTTGCGGTCGTCGAATGGGTATTTCTTGCCCTGAATGTCCTGATAATCTTCGTGCCCTTTGCCGGCGATGAGCACGAGATCGCCCTCCCAGGCGTTTTCGAGCGCGGTATGAATCGCGGTGCGACGGTCGGCGATGATGGCGTGTTTTTGCGGGCTTTTGAAACCAGCTTTTGCGTCATTCAAGATCTGCTCAGGATCTTCAGTGCGCGGATTGTCAGAGGTGAGCACGCAGATGTCGCTGCCAGCTTCGGCGGCAGCGGCCATCTTGGAGCGCTTGGTGCGATCACGGTCACCCCCACAGCCAAAAACGGTGATGAGACGCCGGGGGCGCAACGCGCGAGCAGTGCGCAACGCATTCTCGAGACCGTCGGGCGTGTGTGCGTAATCGACGAAGACCTGGAAGCGTGAATTTTCGGAGACACGCTCCATGCGTCCCGGCACCTGCGGGGCATTTTGCAGATGCTTGATGGCCTCACGCAGATTCAAGCCGACGCCATGAGCAGCAGCGAGCGCCCCGAGGGCATTGTATACGTTGAAATCACCGATGAGAGGCAAGCGCACTAGGAAACTGCGGCCTTTGGCTTCGAGTTCGAAGGTGGTGCCGGTGAGGTCGTAGCGTACGTTGATGGCGCGGAATTCACAGCCGACACCGAAACCGAAACGTGTGACGCGTTCGGTGTGTTCGAAGCGCTGCGCTAGTTTGCGGCCCCAGGAGTCGTCGCCATTGATGATCAAAGCCGAGCGTTTTGATTCAGCGGCCATTTCAAACAGCCGCACTTTGGCCTCGAAGTAGTTCTCCATCGTGCCGTGGTAATCGAGATGATCCTGCGTGAGATTGGTGAACACGGCAGCGGCGAAAGGCAGACCGAAGACGCGATCCTGATCGAGGGCATGCGAGGAAACCTCCATGGCGCAGGCACGGCAACCGTTGTCACGCATGTTGGCGAGCAGGCCCTGAATCTCGAGCGACTCAGGCGTGGTGTGCGTCGCAGGCAATTGCTCGCCGTTGCCCAGATCATAAAATACGGTGCCGAGCAAACCACTGCGCATCTGGGCAGTGTTGAACAGATGATGCATGAGGAAGGCCGTGGTAGTCTTCCCGTTCGTGCCGGTGACGCCAGCGATGATGATGTCTTTGGCCGGAAAATCCTTCAGAGCCGCCGCCGCTTGCGCCAAAGCGATGCGCGAATGACGCACATGCACCCACGGCACGGTCACATCATCGGGCGGAGCTTGTTCAGCGATGATCGCGGCTGCACCGAGTTCGATGGCTTTGGGAATGAAGTCGTGTCCATCTGCATGCGTGCCACGCAACGCGACAAAGGCGATGCCGGGGCCGACTTTGCGTGAATCAAAAGCAAGACCAGTGATGTCAGTGTCGAGGCTGCCAGAGACGGCTGGTTTGCCAAAATTCGGAATGAGATCGCGTAAGGTCATTGGGCGTCTCCTTTCGCTGCGACCTTGATCGGACGTTCGTGACGAATGGCTAGATGATCGAGCGTCTCATGCACGACTTCAGCAAAGATTGGCGCGGCGACACGACCGCCACGGATCATTTTTTCGCTCTCAGCCTTCGGATCATCAAGCATGACGAGGCAGGCAACCTGTGGTTTTTCTACCGGCGCAAAGCCGACGAACGAAGTGAGGTAGGAACCTTCGATATAACGCCTTTTTTCGGGGTCGTAGCGACGCGAGGTACCAGTTTTTCCAGCAACACGCACATCGGGCAAGACAGCGCGGCTGCCGGTGCCTTCGAGCACGACGCCTTCGAGGAAATCACGCAGCGAAGCGGCCGTCTTCGCGGTGCAAACCTGCCACACGGGCTGCGGCGGCGTCATTTCGACATCGCCGTTCGGTTTCACGACGCGGTCAATGAGGCGTGGCTTCATGAGCACGCCGCCATTCGCGATGGCGCCGTAGGCCAGGCACATTTGCAGTGGCGTGACCGAGACCTCATAGCCGATGGGCATGCGCGAGAAGGTTGTATTGCTCCACTTGCCAGTGTTCAAGTAACCGGCTTTTTCTCCGAGGAGACCGAGTCCAGTAACGCTGCCAAAACCGAAGCGTGAAGCATAGTCGAGCATCATGTCCTGACCGACGTGCTTGCTGATTTTGTACATGCCGATGTTACTGGAATGCACGAGCACGCCCTTGACGGTCTGCATTCCGAGGGGTTCGTCATCGCTGAGTTTTACTTTCCGCACGGGGTCTTCATAGAACATGTTACCGCAGTCGATCTTGTCGGAGGGCGTGACCTTGTGGTTGTCGAGCGCGGCAGCGAGCGTAACCACTTTGAAGATAGAACCGGGCTCATACGGATCGGCGATGACGTGATTGGTCCAAGTGCTGACATCAGGGCTGTTAACATCGAGGTGTGGACGTGCGGCCATCGCCAAGATGGTGCCGGTGGCGGGTTCGGTGACGACGATGACGACGCGTCGAGCCTTGTTGGCTTTCCAGGCACGCTCGCAGATGGCTTCCACATTGTCCTGAAGCTGCATGTCGATGGTGAGATGCACGTCACTGCCATGTTTGGGCTCGACGACTAGACCACGGTAGGCTGGCAGTTCGTGACCTGATTTGTCGCGCTCAATAAACTGCTCACCAGGGGTGCCGGTGAGTTCGGGATCCTTGAGACGCTCAACACCCCAGCGGCCTTTGTTGCTGGTATCCGTATCTCCAAGCACAAGCGAGAGACGATCACGTGCAGGAAATCGACGCGCGATCGTAGGTCGCAGATGAAGACCGACGATGTGCTCGGCTTTAAACAAAATATCCCACTGCTTTGCTTGCTCCTCTTCGATTTGTTTGGCCAGCACGATCTCCGACGTGTCGGATGCGATTTGTTGGCGAATTTCGTTCTCTGGCAGCGGCAGGATGCCCGCGAGCACTTTGGCGACGTGATCGTGATAAGCAGCAATTGTTTCAGCCTCGCTGAGTTGCGCACGTAAATCGACGGGCCGCATGCCACGCAGGGCGGCGAGATGATAACGCACTGTGATGATCTCACGCAAATGCGTACGGTCTGTGTAAAGCTCGCTCACGTATTCATCATGCGCGAGGTATTCGCCGTTGAAGTCCTTGATGGCACCACGATGTGCAGGCAACACGATATGGCGCTGGTACTTTTTAGCGGCAAGAGCCGTAAGAAGCGGCGATTCTTTGATTTGAATCACCGCAAGTCGCCATGTCACGAGCGAGAAGCCCGCAAGCAGTACAAACAGCAGCAGTAGCATGCGACGGCACACGGGGCGGTCACGGCGAATCTGGGTTTGGTTTGGCAAAGGCTGGCTCACGGATGCTGAGGCGTGGTTTGTGCGATGGAAGGATCAGATGTGATCGAAGCGGTGACCTGCGGAAGTGGTTTGAGCATGAGCAGGCTGTGTTTGGTGATCGGACGCAGCAGTGTGCCAGAACTGGTCAGGCGCGGCTGCACTCGATCACGAGTGAGCATCGTTTCGATGCGATTGTTCAAGGCAACGATTTCGGCCTGTAGCAGGCGTGCCTCGGATTCGACCTTACGTTGCTCTTCACCAAGGGCGCGCACGCGGTTTTTGCTCACGACAATACCGAGGCCGGCAAGTGCCAGCGATGCAACGACAAGCAGGATCGCCGTGATCATCGGCAGTCCAAGGCTGTTGCGGTAGCGATTGCGTTGACTTGGTTTCATGTAGGAAGGCGCTCGGCCACGCGCAGCACAGCGCTGCGAGCTCGAGGGTTGCGTTCGATTTCTTGGGCCGATGCTTGAACCGGCTTGCGAGTGATGAGCTTAAGTAGGCAATCGGGGTTTTTGCGTGCCTCGGGCCATTCTGGGCGATCGATAAACGGTGCCGAGAGATGCTGGAGCGTTTGTTTAACGATGCGGTCCTCCAGCGAGTGGAAGGAGATCACCGCCAGCCTGCCGCCAGGTTTCAGCCAACGTGGTGCGGCGGCAAGAAAATCGTGTAGCGCGGCCAGTTCGTCATTCACCGCGATGCGCAGCGCCTGAAACACAAGCGTGGCGGGGTGGCGCTTGCCGCGCTTTGGCGATGCAGCGACAACGATGTCAGCGAACTGCAAGGTCGTTTGAATGCGATGTGCGGTGCGGGCTTTGATGATCGCACGTGCAATGCGGCGTGCGTTTGGCTCCTCGCCATAGTCAAAGAAGATGCGCATGAGTTCCGCCTCATCTGCGGTATTCACCAAATCCGCAGCTGTGCGTGGTGAATCCGTGTCCATGCGCAGATCGAGCGGGCCGTCCCGCATGAACGAGAAACCACGTGCGGCGTCATTAAGCTGATGACTCGAGACACCTATGTCCACCAGCATGCCATCGAAACCTGACACACCTGTTTCTTCAACGATCTGCGGGAAGTGGCGGAAATTACCGCGCAGCGCACAGAATTGAGCCGCGTATGGCTTGAGACGCTCTTTAGCATGCCTGAGCGCATTCACATCCTGATCCATCGCGACGACACGTGCACCATGTTGCAGCAGTGCTTCAGAATGCCCGCCGCCACCCAGCGTACCATCAAGCATCAGCTTGCCGGGAGCGGGCTGGAGCAACTCGATAACCTCCGCGAGCAACACCGGCGCATGATAAAAAGGCATATTTCGCGAAAAATGTTCGGGAGGGTTAGGCTCGAGAGAGTCCCCTCCTCCCCCTGTGCCCGGTCGAGTCACCAAGGTGCCACGTCCCCAGGGCATGAGATCGTCCATCGCGTCAGCAGTGCCAAACCAAGGCCAGCCACCCACTTGAGAAAATCCAATCAGTGTGGAAATCTCACCCAGCCATGATCGCACAAACAACCGCCCCTTCCGACTTGGCCGGTTAAAGAGGCGCGGCAGGGAGAATCCAACTGCGGGAAGCGCGTTCATGGGAGTAGCAGAAAACGAATCGGTCATCCAAGCAAAAAAGGGTGACAGACAGCGTGTGGACTAAAAACTTAACTAATCCTTATAATCTAGGGGGCGCTGCCTTGGCAATCGTCTATTTTCAGAATTTTTGCTTCCAAATAGAATTACTCCAAAACTGTTCATTCGACCAATTGGAGGTTTTAGATTTACCCTAAAACTAAGTTTCATGGTCTGCCTTCTAACAATGCCACGGAGGAGTCTAACTACTTTCTATGAACCGCTGCAACACAGTCTGAGAGCGCCCAATCACCATCAATTGTCCCGGTGCCCTCACAATAATTAACGACACCATACCAAGAGGAATCTCGACAGATGGCAGGGGATATTGCTAGCCTCGCGGAAATTGAAACAATTCCGACCCACCAACCACCATGGCCAAAAAACCTGCTACAAAAAAGGCACCCGCGAAAAAGAAGCCTGCTTCAGCCAAGAAGCCAACCCCTGCTAAAAAGAAACCGTTGCCGGTAAAGAAAGCAGTCGCTTCCAAGAAAAAAGCAATTCCTGAGAAGAAGCCGATGGCTGTGAAAGCAAAAGCGCCATCCAAGCCCAAGCCAGTTGCCCCAGCCAAAATGCCCGAGCCAGTACCCGTGCTGAAGCCCGTCTTTGAAACACCGGCACCCAAGCCAGCGCCCGTGCCACCCTCTCCCGCAGCGCCCAAACTTGTGATGAAAACCGGCGCTGGAGGTGCCACATCTCTCACTGTAGCCGCCCAGGCCTCAGCTGGGGCCGCAGCCAATTGCAGCACGCATCCCGCCAACATTCTCGTGCTCGTCAGTAGCGGCGGTTGGCCCGTGACTGACCTGACCAAGGACCACTTCACGCTGATGGAATATTTCGAAGTTCCAGGCCAACAAGCTCCTTTCAGCAATAACGTCACCTCTTTCCGTAACGTCGGCACGGGAGCCTACCTGCTTCAGGTGAAACCCATCAACGGCGCACCGTGGCGGACTGGCCATCACTTAGCGCAAATTCTCGTCTCCTCCGCTGATGATCGTCAAGGCCAAGCCGCAGTGAAGCTGATCATTCGCTGATTGATCACCCTATGATTCGCTATCGACAGGACCACTGGCACCGCTAGCATACTTGTCATGAATCGTCGTTCCTTCCTCGCGCACTCGTTTGCTGCCGCCACGACTCCCTCGTTCTCACGAGCCGCCATTCAGGGCGGAAAACTCGACATCGGCCTCGATCATTTCTCTGTTCGCGCCACAGGCTGGAAGGCCGCACAGTTCATTGAGTATGCCGTGTCATTGAAGCTCGACACCATGTTCATCTCCGAACTGCATGTGTTTGAAAACTTCGAGGAGACCTACCTGAAAAGCCTCAAAAAGCAGGCCGACCGCGCCGGATTGAAGCTCTACGTCGGCACCGGCAGTGTGTGCAAAACTTCCAACACTTGGAAGGACACTTACGGCACGCCCGAGGAACACCTCGCCCTCACCATTCGCATCGCCAAGACCCTTGGCTCGCCCGTGGCACGCTGCTATCTCGGCAATCAAAAGGACCGTAGCACTGACGGCGGCATCCAGAAGCACATCGAGGAAGTCATCAAGACCATCCAAGCCTGCCAGTCCAAAGCCGAGGGTGAAGGCATCAAGATCGCCATCGAAAACCACGCAGGCGACATGCAGTCGCACGAGCTCAAGGCACTCATCGAAGCCGCCGGCAAAGGCTATGTCGGAGCCAACATCGACCCCGGCAATGCTGTCTGGGCGCTCGAAGAGCCCATGAAACATCTCGAAATACTCGGTCCTCTCACCGTCTGCAGCAGCGTGCGGGACAGCATGCTCTGGGAGGATGAAAAAGGCGCGGCTGTCGTCCAATGGACCGCCATCGGGGAAGGCCTCGTCGATTACAAAGCCTACGCCAAGCGCTTTGCTGAACTCGCCCCCGGTGTGCCGCTGCAAGTCGAAACCATATCCGGCTTCGCACGTCCATTTGAATACCAGAAGGACGAATTTTGGAAGATTTTCCCCAATCACCGCGACACCCCCATGTTCAAAGCCTGGCTCGACATGGCGAAGCGTGGCAAAAAAATCGATAGCTTCAAAGCCCCCGACGGCCCGGGCAAAAAAGACGCCGAAATCGCCTACCAAAAAGGTGAAGCCGAGCGCAGTTTTGACTGGCTGCGCGCAAATGCGTGATTGCACATCGCCCATCTTCGCGATACATCGCCGCACGTCCGATGCGTGGATAGCTCAGTGGTAGAGCGGCTCGTTTACACCGAGTTGGTCGGGGGTTCGAATCCCTCTCCGCGCACCATTTTGCGAGATCACTTCGAGGTTACTCTCATCCACTTCGTTGCCTCCATCCCGCTGGCCAGTTCCTTCACTCGAATCTCCCAAGTCCCAGGGTCTTCATTCGGAGCCAGATTCAACTGTAGATCGACAATGCCGTTCTCCGCAGCGTAGAAGCCGCTGCCCTCGGTGGTTTTGCCGTTCGCATCGCTGATGTCCACGCGCACTGGAATCACGGCTTTCGTCGGCGCATCCTGAGTGGTCGAAATACTGACAGAAATCTTCGCCGCATTGCCCACCGTCGCCGATTCAGGCACCTCCAGTTTGATGCTCATCAGTGGTTTCGGCAGCACCATGAAGATGCGACCATCACACGGCCCTAGATTCACCGGCCAGTTCACTACGCCACCCTCACTTCGCTTCGGCACGATGAACTGTGTGCCGGTCAGCTCATAAACATTCGCCGAATCCGCCTGCAAACTCAGGGCGCCACTTGATGGAAGGCCGTTCTCCATCACCAAGCCGTGCTGGCCCACATAGCCGCCGTATTCACGTTTGTCGTTCACGACGAAGACATAGGTCGCATCACCAAACTTCCGCGTACGCACAATGATCTCGGGATTGTCGCACATCACCTTCTGCGGCAGCGCAAAGCCGCCAACGGTCTTTGCCAGTTCCAACACCTGCGCCTTGTCCTCGTTGGCTCTTTTCACGCGTTTGAAACTCGGCAGCGTGAAATCCGCCTTCAACGCCGGACACAGAAACTCATCCGCCACGATCTTGCCGCCCTTCTTCTGCCAGTCCTTAATGCGTGTGACCACGGACTTCGTCAACACATCGCAATAGGGCATCACCAGCACCTTGCGACCGCTCAGGCCGCTTTTGAGCAGCGTCTCCTCATACATAATGTCCGTCTGCACATGCGCATGCTGGAGCGCGAGCCAAACATCCGCCGCCCAGTCGGTGTTGGAGCCGTAACCACCGCGATGTGCGAACATCTGTGATGTAAAGCTCTCCAGGAACGCCACCTCGCTGCGTTCATCAGGAATCGCCATCAGCGTTGGCCCCAACGGCTCGATCACGTCATGTACAAGTTGCTTGAGCACATGCACCGTGCTCGGATTCGTGTAGCGATAAGCGCCCGTGCTGTCCGTCGGCACCAGCGACTGCCAGCCGTGATACATGATGCCTTGAATGGGCCGCGCGACCTTCGTCCACAGCGCTTCCTTCAAATGCATCGGTGCAATCGTGATGTACGCCGCCTCCGGGTCATGGTCCTGCCACGCCACCACATCGCCGGGCGCTTTGCTGCCAATTGGCGCTGTTTGTGAGCGATACCAAATGAGCTGCGTCATCTTCATCACGCGCTGGTTCTTACCCGTGGCCGCGCTCATCGCAAAAAGCTGGTCCGCGCACATCCCGATCTTCTGCGGATCAGGATAGGTGTAGGTCCAGTGCGAGATCACATCCACACCACCGCCCGCGCCGCTGATACTTGGCTGACGCACTGCAGGATCAAAAAACGTCCATACCTTGCTGCCACTCTTTACGCCACGGCTCAACGACGTATGCAGCGCATTCCAGCCATCACCTACCGTCCAGAACCAGCGGTAGTATTTCAAAATGGGATGATCATCGGCAATCACGCGATCCGCTGGAAAATCCTTCAGCTTCGTCCAGTCCACGCCCCACTTGGCCACCGCCTCCGCAGGAATCTCCGCATTCGCGAACTTCCGGTAACCCTCCACATCCACCGCATTGAAACTTACCTGATTGTTATCACGCACTTCCGAGTCGATCAGCGCCGAGGTGAACACCGGATGATCGCCATACGCTTTCGCCATGCTCATGCCCACGCTTTGGAAAAACGGTGCGAACTCCGGCATGGCGGCGTCGATGTCCTGCCGCGCATACGGCTTCCCGGCACGATCCACGCGCAGATTTTTCGGATCACTCTCCAGCACACTTGCCGGCGACAAACTCGCCACCACTTCCAGTCCCTTCGCCAAGGCTTCATCGAGGTGACGACGGTTACGCTCGATCACTTCCTGCTTGCCCGGCGGCACCACCTTCTTCTGCGTCCATATCTCGCCCGCATCCGCTCCCAAACCGATGAAGTGCGTGAAGCCGATGTCCTTCAATCGATCCATCTCCTCCGCATTCGCGCCCCACATCACCACCGGCATGCGCGGCGCCAGTCTCGGCACGATTTCAAACTCCGTTGTCTGCTCCGTCGCATAGTCGCCAACCGAAAACTTTGCGCGCATCACATAGCGCTCCGGTTTCAGCGCCGTGTTCACCGTGTACTTCGCCGTGAAACTCTTCCCCGCCGCCAGATCCGGCACGATGAAATTCTCGTCCTTGCCGCCGAAGTTCAGCGTCAGCTTCGCCGCCTGCATCGTTTCGCGCCGCAGATTCGTGCAGATCACATCCACCGTTTTCGCCAGCTCCATGCGCCGCCACACACTGCGGCTGCTCACGATCTGCATCGTCACCTGCTCAAAACTGCGCACGCCTTCGCAGATGCGCACCTCATCGATCAGCCCTGGAAACCCGCCGTAGTTGCTGCCCAGTCGATCCCCGATGCTCAACGGCTTCGTCCCCGACACGACCGGCCCATAGCCGTTCAACTTCATCCCGCCCGCCGCCACACCGTTTACATAAAACTTCCCCTCGCCCACGCCATCATACGTGAAAGCCACATGCTGCCATGCATCCGTCACCAGTTTGAGCGCCGCCGACGTGATTGTCTTCGACTCCGCGCCGAAGCCCAGCACCACCCACATGCGTCGCAGCCCGCCTTTGTCCGCATCGCCGATCTGCCACTGGTAGTCCGTGTGATCGACATACTTCTTGTCGAGCAGAAAACAGCGCAGATTCGGTTCAAACTCCGCCTTCGGCCTGATCCACATCTCCAGCGTGAACGCGCTCTTCGGAGACAGCTTTGGATTCGCGGCAACCAGCGCCGCATGCCGCTTGTCCTGCACCGGAAACCCCGGAAACGACTCCAACGCGCCGCCAAACTTACCCTTGGGGTTCAAAACCGCCCCATGTAGCGTCACATCCTTCGCCTCCTCATCAAACTTCCAATACCCCAGCACATGTGCGCCTATGGCATCCTCTTTGGTGTAACCGCTCTCCCAGGTTTCTTGCAGCGCGGCATGAGTGACCCACGGAAAACACAGAACACACAAAAGAATGAAGCAGGACGGTTGGAACATGGCTCACTGATACGAAGCTGAAGACGGTCTTTGCTCGGTCATCTCGAAGCAATCCACCGTCTGTTCCGACATGTCTTACGCGGCAGGCTGGATTACCAGCACATCGAGGCCGGGAAACTGGCTGAACGCCTTGTCCGTCGTCACCAGTTGTGCGCCTGAGGTCATGGCAAACGCGGCGAGGTAGGCGTCCATCCAGAGTTTAGGTGAGGTGGTGCGCCGTGCGGCGAACTTTTTCCAGATCGTTCCCACACCCGGCGGCTCCGGTTGAAACACGATGCGGTCATCCGCGATGAAAGCCTCGTAAACCGCCCAGGCATCCTTGTTGCTCAAAGGCGGAATGCCATACAGCGACATGACGCCCGCCGTGGTCAGCAGCCGCAGCAACGACTGCTGGGTGGAGCGGCAGAACAAGATGCTGTCGGCTTTGTCCTCGCCATCGAGCCAGGCGCTGGCAGCGGCGTGATGCGTGTGCTTGGAAAGCGCCAGCGCCAGCCAAAGATTCGTGTCAGGCAGCGTCATGATGCCACTCGGTCTCTTGTTTGAGCAGCGCGGCGGCCACCTGGTCCGGGGTCAGGACGGCGGCACGGCGGCATTGGACGAGCGGCAGCTTCACCCGGCTAGGCCTGGCGCCGTTCTTCGCCGGACGGTCTCGCAGTCCTTTGCGCAGCAGTTCGGCGATGGTGTCCTTGAGCTTGCCGCCTTCATGCACGGTGCGCAGCTTGATCTCACGCACGAGATCGCCAGGCAGGTCGAGGGTCGTTTTCATGGAGCCAGTTTGCTGGTTTCCCAGCTTTCTGTCAATTCAGACCTTCACCGCCCACCTCAACTTCGCTGGAGCCGCACGCGGATTGTCACGCATCTCCTGCGATGACGGGCGGATCACCTCATCGTTGGCTTCGCTGAAGACGCCACCGCGCAAGGCATCGCGGAAGAGATGCTTCACGCGACGATCTTCACCGGAGTGGAAGGTTAAAATAGCCACACGGCCACCAGGGCGCAGGCAGTTCGTCAATTGATGCAAGAAAGTATCGAGCGCGGTGAATTCTTCGTTCACGGCGATGCGCAGGGCCTGAAACACGCGACGCACGGTGGTTTCGCGTTCTTCCTCATCCATGCGATGGGGCAAAGCACGGCGCACTGCCTCGGCCAGCGAGCGTGTGGTGGCGTGATCGATTCCTGCGAGTGCATCGGCGAGCATCGCGGCGTGACGTTCGTCGGCGTTTTCTTCGAGAATCACCTTCAACTTCGCAGCGGAGAGCTTTTGCAGTAGATCACGGGCTGCCATGCCGCGCTGCGGGTTCATGCGCATGTCGAGCGGGCCGTTGTGTTTGAAGCTGAAACCACGGGCGGGATTGTCGAACTGCATCGAGGAGCAACCGAGATCGGCCAGCAGCACGTCCACACCATTGCTCCAGTCGAGTTCGGCGAGCGCACGCGGCAAGCCGGCGAAATTCATGCGTTTCACAACGAGCGAGTAGCTCTCACAGCCGCTGGCACGCAGCCGTGCCTCGGTGCGGACGATCTCGATGGGGTCTTGATCGAGCGCGAGCAACGTTCCGCCGGGCTGCACGGCTTCCAGCAGCGCGCTGGCGTGTCCGCCGTAACCGAGCGTGCAGTCCACGGCACGTTCGCCGGGCTGCGGGGCGAGGATTTGCATGATCTCCTTCAAAAGGATCGGCACATGTTGCCCG
>Ga0114970_10001271_pt1 | contig 18832 bp, 35 predicted proteins | sample M_140205_XF_Meta_FD_87030 | JGI IMG/M metagenome (GOLD analysis project Ga0114970, IMG submission 87030) | Freshwater microbial communities from Lake Montjoie, Canada to study carbon cycling - M_140205_XF_MetaG | ecosystem: Environmental > Aquatic > Freshwater > Lake | place: Lake Montjoie... | reverse complement strand
TTTGGCAAGGAATGGACCACTTACAGCTTAAATAACTGTAAGCCATTTCATTTTTATCACAATGATCAACAGCAGGTAAGAATGTTTTTTTGGCGCAAGGATCAAGGGTTAGGTTTGATCTTTATGATGCAATTTCCGGACGCTGTGTTTAGCCATAACATGGATTCCACATTTAAAAGGACAGGCACAGATGACTAAGAGTTACACATTTACCGTAGAAGAAGATCCAGAATCTGGTGAACTCATATTGCCTTTGTCAGAAGAGTTCCTCAAGGACAACGACTGGCAAGAGGGCGACATGATCTCTTGGGACTTGACAGAAGACAACAAAGGTGCTATACTTACAAATACAACAGCACAAACTCGCAAGGGAAAGACGTTTGGCCCTGGCGTCAATGAATGGCACGGCGTGGCCAATCCCAATTTAAAGGTAGTACAAGATGGCCCATCACAATAATTACTGGAGTTGCAGTCCTTTTGCAGACTGGGTGCGTGGCACCAAGAAGCTCAGTGCAGGCACCAGCGAACAGTGGGACGAATGGACCACTGCGGCTCAAATGAAGCATAACTTCCGTTATTGGCTAGCGGAAGAAGGACTTGGCCATCTCCAAGATTTTGTAACTTGGCCTATAAGGACTCTTTATGGTATTAAGTACTATATTAATAACCGTTGGGTTAGTCGCACTCATAGTCTTACTGCTCATCCCAGAGATATCAAACCGGGACAATGGCAGGATGTTGGCAACCGTTTCCTTCCTTGCCTTTTCAATGAGTTGGTGGACTTTGTTGAGATAGAACAAGCGTGGCATCACATCGCCTGGGACGACGAAGCACGTAAGAAATACAAGGCGCCATTCTGGGCCGCTGGTTGGTTTCGCTGGCGTACATGGCGTTGTCCACAGGCGGGCATCGACCACTTGGATTGGGCCATGACTTTGACACTTGGCAACGATTGGGGTGTAGAGGAAGGTGACGAAAACTACGGTCGGCCAACTGGTCAAGCAGAACGTGCCCGAGAGATCAAAGAACTTTACACTTGGTGGACCACTGTATATCCCAATCGACCTGACCCACACGATGCCAGCGGCTGGAGTGCATACTGCGAAGCCGCTCGCGTGGCCAATGGTGGCAAGTGGAGTTGGAGTGGTGACAAGACCCCTGAACTTAAAAAGATGTGCGATAAGTCACACAAACTACTGCAAAAGATTGAAGCAGCCTATGACAAGGAAGATACCGAGATGATGATACGACTCATCAAGGCTCGTGATAGTCTATGGACTTAAACTTAAATTACTGCGAATGTGAAAGTAAGAAATCTTACTCGCAAGAGTATGACGCTTACTACTGCAAGTCCTGCAACAAATGGTCTGAGTCCAAGTGCGACGACCCAACCTGTGAATACTGTACAACTAGACCGGACACACCTCACAATGACTGAAGTTTCCAAAAGCCCAGAACGACATACCTTTCAACAGGATGGTTATGTTAAACGCTGTGAAGAAAAGGGAGAAGAGCCCAATCCCGAATATGTTAGAATGTATCAAACCTTGCGTGATCTGGATGAGGCCAACTTGGTCAATCCTGAATGGCAACGAGACAACATGGAGTATGATCTACGGAGCACTGCATGGATCCTGGACAAGGTTCGTGCTAGTGACAACTATGCTCAGAACCTGTATGCGGCCATGTGCAACATGCAGTTTCAAAAGATTGAACCCTGGCCTATCTTAAAGAACGAACGCTGGAGTGCCAGTTGGCGGCATGCTGGTGGCATCATTGCTGACATGCAGGGCAAAGGAGACTATATTGATTGGTACTGCTCTGGCATTGGCAGTCAGGACGATGGCTACGGCTTGAGCCACGACAAACCTGTAACAGACAGTGATGGAAGAAACTATGTGCCCGAAGGTACAGTAACAGAAGAAATTGATGCTGATTTACGTAAACTAGGGTGGATGCCTGTTGAATGGGAAGATGATTGATATGGAACAAATTTTATTATTTCTTGTAGAGTGCTTTTTACTTTACATTGCAATACGTGTGATTCTTTTTATAATTGGTTTTGTCCAATATGTCAAGATAAACAGAGCCACCAGGCAAGCAGACATTGATGTCAACCAAGACATTGAAATCAAAGTTGAAGTACACAACAACGTAGTTTATTTTTATAACAAAGACACACAAGAGTTTATTGCACAAGGTGCGAGTGCTGACGAGCTAATCGAGCACATCAAAGATCGCAAGTTCACTGATGTTAAATTTCTAATTAACAACACCGAACTAGCCAAGGCCAATTGGCTCAATGACATTTTTAAGGTACATAGGGTGGAAGTTTAATGCTATACTTGGCATACGGAATGAATACAAATTTAGATCAGATGGCTGGTCGTTGTCCCGGAGCAGTTAGCCTTGGGCGTTGGGACTTGGCCAATCATAGGTTGGTATTCCGCGGACCAGCTGACGTAGAGTACAGTCCCGGTGACATAGTACAATGTGTACTTTGGGACATTACAAAAGAGTGTGAACTCAGTCTTGACCGACTTGAAGGATATCCAAGTTACTATGGCAAGAAGTTTGTGCCTGTGACTTTCCATGGCATGAAGCATCGTGCAATGATCTACCAAATGAATGATCAAGATGGTTATTACACACCTGGCAATTCATATGTCTGGTTGTTGGAAGAAGGCTACAAGGCACACGGACTAGATTTAGATCAAATTTATAGCGCAAATGGTTATCAAGAAATTGCAAACACTCGTGCATTCGTGTATAATTAATATAGAGGACTTGGCGTCATCCCTCTTTAAAAACTCTGCCGTCATTGCTTTATCTAAAGGAGATGACAATGGCAAATGAAAATGTAACATACAAGTATACGAGTACTAAAGAGTACGTAGACCAGTTTCCCTGTGCATACCGACAGTGGAGAGCAGATAGTCACTGCAATTTGATTCATGGCTACAGCTTCTCAATGAAGTTGTACTTTGGAACAAACGATCTCGATGTACGTAACTGGGCCGCTGACTACGGCGGACTAAAAGAACTTAAAGGACTATTGGAAGATCAATTTGATCATACTTTACTGGTTGCCGAGGATGACCCGGAACTAGAAACCTTTAAGCTACTTGAGTCCAAGGGAATGGCTAAACTAAACATCCTGCCTCGGTTAGGCTGCGAGAGTTTAGCTGATCAGATTTACAAGTATGTAAATGGTGTTTACATTCCTGATTTCTGGGGGCCAAGCGAAGCCGCACGTTTATGGTGCTATCGCGTAGAAGTACGTGAGACACAGGCTAATATGGCATTCCGTGAAGGACATCGGGAATGGAATGAAGACTTGTTTGCGTAAAGCAAGCAACAGTGAATTTGAATAAGGAGAAACTAATGTCAACTAATCACGAACTTATTAAGACCGCATTTGAGACTTACCTCGCTGAGAACGAGAAGTTTACTGGCAAGGGCGTAAAGGCTGCGGCTGCTCGTGCTCGTAAGGCACTTCAAGAAATGAGCAAAGGTATTAAGGAACGTAGAAAGGAAATTACTTCCGAGAAGGAAGCCCTCGCTGCCAAGTGAGACGAAGCGTAACATAGTAATGGTGAACCTCCTGGAGCAATTCAGGAGGTTTTTCCTTGACTACTGCCTAAATACCTGCTACAATACGTTTGTAAAGGAGTCGCTATGAAAGCACAAACACCAGCGCAAGGCATTCTAAAGACCAGTGAGTGGGGTGATGTTAAAACCTATCAAGTTGTCTGTGAGTGTACTGATCCAGATTGTTCGCACGACCTGTGGGTTGAAGCAGATGATCATAGTGTAACAGTTACCATTTACACTAAACTAAAATCTCAGTGGTGGGAGATGAACCGCTGGCAGACTATCTGGCGTCTGTTAACTAAAGGATATGTTGACTACCAGTCATCTATTGTCCTGCCCTGTCAAACTGCTGTAAACTATGCAGAGACACTAAAGTCTGCTGTAGCAGATGTTGAGGAATTTCGTAAGGATCAGATCCGTGACACAACTAAGTAGAATTGACGAAGTAATGAACATCCTTGGTGAGGAATGTGCAGAAGTCATCCAGGCAATTAGCAAGTGCAATCGCTTTGGCCTAAATAACTTTAAGCCAGGCAAGCCCAAGACCAACCTACAACACTTGGAAGAGGAACTTGGTGACCTTCTAGCAATGATTGACATCCTACACGAAATGGATGTAGTATCCTGGAACAAACTCGAGGCAGCAAAAGCAGCCAAAATTGAAAAACTTAAGAAATGGTCTAGCATCTATGAAACTGAAAATCTCTGAAACATTCTACAGCGCACAAGGCGAAGGTCGCTTTGTTGGCGTACCCAGTGTATTCCTGCGTACATATGGTTGTAACTTTACCTGTGCTGGCTTTGGCTGTGCGCCTGGCGTAAAGAGCACCGAAGCAGACGAAGTAGCTAAAACAGTTGAACTGTATAAAAACTTTGAGGAACTACCTTTGGTCAATACTGGCTGTGACAGCTATGCAAGCTGGCATCCTGGTTTCAAACACCTAAGCCCAACATACACAACAGACGAAATTGTTGCTAAGATGACTGGCCTAACTCCCAGCAAGCACTGGATGCAAGACAACGGCAACGATGTTCATCTTGTTATCACAGGCGGTGAGCCGTTGCTGGGATGGCAGAAGGTCTATGAGGAACTGCTGAGTCACCCGGACATGCGAGACCTGCGTAACCTGACCTTTGAAACAAACGGCACTCAGAAGCTTCACGCAGACTTCCGTCATTATCTCCTTAATTGGACACTGAACGGCAAGACCACACACAACAGCGAACGCCGAACGCCGAACAACCTCACGTTCAGCGTCAGTGCTAAACTAAGCGCCAGCGGTGAACTGTGGGAAGAAGCTATCTGTCCCGAGATTGTCAACAGCTATCAAGAAGTTGGCACAGTGTATCTCAAGTTTGTGGTTGAAACCGAGCAACACTTTGCAGAAGTAGATCGTGCTGTTCGAGAATTCCGCGCAGGCGGCTTTAAAGGCGTTGTTTACGTTATGCCGCAGGGCGGAGTAGTTGTTCCTTATGCAGAGAATCGTGTGCGTGTTGCAGACTGGGCAGTGGCCAATGGTTACTACTACAGCCCACGACTACACGTAGATCTATGGGGCAATGGTTGGGGCAAGTGATAAGTATATGATATACAGCAAATTCTCAATTACCAATCCGTGGTCCAAGGACAACTTTAAAAGTGTTTGGTCCACTAGTGGACAGGCCGCAACAAACAAGGCCTGGGAATTAGAGATTATATCAAGTAGTTGTTACTTGCTACATACAGAGCTTGAAATCACTGTGCGAGGGAAAGACCATGCAGGTGGCGGCCTTGAGTTAGGACTCTTTGGATTTGTTGTATCGTTCCGTTTCTACGATTGTAGGCACTGGGACTACGACAAAAACCAATGGGCCAATCCATATGACACAAGCAATAACTAGCACTAAAGACACCTGGGCAATATATAATCCGCCAATTGGTGGCCTTGGAAAAATTGATCATACTATCTACGAAAAGATTACCTACCCCGAGGGTAGTAGTGTTTTGCAAGTAAGACATTATGAAGTTGTACTCTATGATAAGAGAGCGCAAACAGTGCAGTCTAGTTCAAAGGGTCAGCAGGTTGACATTAGAGTATAAAATATGAAAAAGAAAATCAAAGAATTGGCCCTAGAGGCAGGCGGTAGTACATATCCAGAAGTTGGCGGCAAGATCTTAGAAAGATTTGCCGAGTTACTGATCAACGAATGCATTGATGCTGTAGAAAAAACAGGAAAGCAGTGTGCCTATACCACGTATGATCTGGGTGTAGTTGGATGTACCATTGAAAAGAGCGTAAAGTCTATCAAAGAAAGGTTTAAGGAAGATGACACTCAATGAATTTAACTGGTTTGTTTGTGGATTATTCCTTGGGTATGTCTGGTACATAATCTGGGCTATTGCCAAAAAAATCTGGCGTAACGCTCGAGAAGCAACTGCTAGAGATAATCAAAAAGATCCTTATCAAGATCCACAAAACTGGGGCGCATAAATATATGATGAAACTACTTGATCGACTACTTGGCCGCAAAGAACCTGAAGTTCCTGCACCAGAGGCACCTGTTGCTAAGTCCACACAACCACGCAAGAAGAAAACAGACAAAGAACTTGCCACCGAGCAAGATGAACCATATGTATCTGTACTAAGCGTAGAACTCGATCCAAATAATATTGGCGCAGGTGCCTTTGAATTAGATTGGAATGATAAGTTTATTGCTAAACTAGTTCGCGCTGGGTATCAGGCCAAACCCAATGAAGCCGAATCTGACATTGTTGACCGTTGGTTCCAGGATGTATGCCGACATGTAGTTTTGGAAACTTACCAAAACATTGACGCAATGAATCCAAACACCAACCAAGCAAGACCAATCCAACGCAAGGATCTTGGTAACGGAAAAACAGAGGTCAGCTAATGTCTGTTGACTACTTGTTTGTTGTAGGTGATCATTATTGTGCCGCACCTTATGCGGCAGTACCGTATGCTGTGGCCAACCATGATCCACAGTTAGTTTATCGTGGGCGCAACCCGCACCCAGAAAATATTAAAGTCAGCTGGCAAAACACTCTTGCACGTAGCCTTAACATGGGCCTGCACACTGATTCGCACGAACATCGTACTCCGGCAACCATAGTAGAAGTAGCAAAGAAATGGATTGAAGAGCGTGGCAGCGAGACCAAATTGGTCATTGCTGTTTGGCCACTGGGATGGCCAACACCCGGCCTAGAAAATTCCGAAGACGAAGATTTATCAAACATTTGCCAATTAAGAAATATCGCCTACTACTCGTTTAGGGTTGAAGATATGCTCGGAGTCTACGCCCAAGAAGATTTCAAACCAGTTAAAGACAACCATTATGGTCAAGATGCTCATAGTTTTTGGGCAAAAAATACCTTACACGCCCTATTGACAAAGAACCTGTTGTAAGCTATAATAGCTTTACAATAACCAACGCAGGTGATCTATGAAGTATCTATTAGTCGATACAGCCAATACATTCTTTCGTGCCCGTCATGTGGCACATAAACAAAGCGACACCTGGGATCGGTTAGGCTTTGCTATCCACGCAACATTAGGGTCAGTGGCCAAGAGCTGGCGTGATCAAAAAGCCAATCATGTTGTATTCTGCCTTGAAGGTCGTAGCTGGCGCAAGGACTTTTATGCTCCTTATAAGGCCAATCGTGCTGTGGCTCGTGCCGCACTAACAGAAGCAGAGCAAGAAGAAGATAAGTTGTTCTGGGAGACCTTTGACGCATTCAAGGACTTCATTGTCAACAAGACTAACTGTACAGTCTTGCAAAATCAACAGCTAGAAGCAGATGATCTCATTGCGGGTTGGATTGCTAACCACCCCGATGACGAACATGTGATTGTCAGCAGTGATACAGACTTTTACCAATTGCTGGCCGCCAATGTCAAGCAGTACAACGGCATCCAAGACGAACTTCATACACTAGAAGGTATCTTTGACAAGAAGGGCAAGCTGGTACTTGACAAGAAGACCAAAGAGCCTAAGGTTATTCCTGATCCCGAATGGATCTTGTTTGAGAAGTGTATGCGCGGTGATCCCACTGACAACGTCTTTAGTGCTTTCCCGGGTGTGCGTACAAAGGGCAGTAAGAACAAAATTGGTCTACAAGAAGCCTACGCAGACCGAAATAGTAAAGGATACAATTGGAACAACCTCATGCTTCAGCGTTGGGTTGACCATAATGGCGAAGAGCATCGTGTACTAGATGATTACGAACGCAATCGCAGGCTTGTGGATCTAAAGCATCAGCCTGACGAGATTAAAGCAGTTATACAAAAGTGTATTGCTGAGAACAGTCAGCCCAAGGCAGTGGGCATGGTTGGTGCTAAGTTTCTAAAGTTCTGTGGCAAGTACGAGTTAAACAAGCTCGCAGACAATGCTACAGCAATCGCTGACGTCCTGTCAGCATCCTACCCCGAAGAAAAAGTTGCCTAAGGAGTTTATATGGCTTATATCACAACAGAAGTGGAAGTTGATCTTGACGAGTTCTCCGATGATGAACTCCTTGAAGAAATTGAACGTAGAAACATTCAACCAAGTGACCTTTGGTACGATCCCGATCAGACCAAAGAACTCATCAATAAGATGTATGAAAAGGTTCGACTAAAGCAAAACATTGACGAAGAACTACGCGAGTTCTTCTGGCGTACAATTGGAAGGAACCTATGATTGGTACCATCACGTCAGGCAGTCCACACATTCAAGTTGACGGCGGAATGTCATCAACATACGTCAACGGATACAATGGCGCACAAGGTGTTGGTAATATAAGATACAACACCAGTGTGCAAAAGATGGAAGTCTACGATGGCACAATTTGGCAGTCACTAAACTTAGGTGCCAGTACTGTTAGAATGTCCGGTGCTGCCGACACAGCCATCAACTGGGTGATCAGCAAGATGTATGAAGAAGATCGTCTGCGGCAACTGGCCAAGGATCATCCTATCATGCAGGACCTGCTGGAACAGAGAAACAAGATTGACGAACAGCTAAAGGTTGCAGAAAATCTTGTCAAGGAACATTAATGTTAGAAGACATAACTTATAATTTAGTGTCGGGCCTTGGCCTGTTTACCGCGGGCTATGTAGTGGTAAAACTCATAGGACTAGCTATTCAACAACTTTCAGGAGAAGAACAATGAGCCTACTAGCAAAGACAATCAGCGAAGATTTCTGGATCGTAGAACAAGGTGGCAACAAGATTGGCACACTACAGCGACAACTGGGGGAGTACTGTCTTAATCGTGGCTACATGCAGGAAAAGTTTTCCAGCATCAAGAATCTGCAGGAAAAGTATGACATTGAGTTTGTCACCTACGCAATGCCCAAGGCCAAGCGCGAAATGGAGATCTACGATTATCCCTGCAAGAGCAAGCCCTACAATGTAATGTACGATGTGCGTAAGAAGTTGCCGCTGTTTACCAAAAGTGAAAAGAGCAAGAGCTTCTATTGTGCTGGACACTATGCAGTGAAGTTTGAAAACATTGGTTGGGTCAAGAGCTTCTGTCCCAAGCTGATCACTGTCAGCCGTTACGAAACGCATGGTCCGTTCCAGACCAAGGATGAGTTGTCAGAGTTCATGCGTAATGTGCAATGAGCAATCCAACAGTAAGTCCACACATTAGATCTTTTAACGAAAGAGTTAAAAGCATGAACCAAACAGGGTCAACTGGGCTCACACTGTCTGCACGTGAAGCCCGTGATCTCCAAAATGATTTGTTTGTGTTGTTAGACCGTCTAGCGGCACTTCAAACAATGATAATCGATACACAGAACCAAGGCATAGAGGTTTCAGGGGGACGATTCTAACATAACTACGCACTTTATTGAGATAAATAAAGTACAAGGAAAATGAGTTATGAGTCGACCAAAACCCCAAGTTATTGTTGAGCACGTTAACAAGACCAACTTCAAAAGCGATCAAGTTCTCGCCAGTGAAGGAGTATGGGCTGTGTTCTTCGATGATCAACCTATCAATTTAAAAACCGTCAGTATGCTGGTCAGTTATCCCGGACCCAAGTACAAGAAGGTCAGCTTCAGTAATCCCGGACACGCCATCAACCTTGCCAAGAAGATGAACCAAGTCTTCAAGACTGACAAGTTCTCAGTGGTATTGCTCAAGCAGGGCGATAAAATTTATCCATAATGGCTGCTGCCAGATCTCGCAAGCTGGAGTTTATTGCTGGGGTCTTAGAAACAATACGCAACGACTATCCCGACCTAACTGAAAGATCCTGCTTACGTGAATGGTTTACAGATGCACGTGAGACTGATGCAACAATGCGTCTTACCAAGCATGGCTTTGAATTTCTACAAGCCAACAAAATCCCAAACTACCCAATTACAATCTCAGAAAACTGGGCCATGAGCAGTAAGAATATCTTGCGTATGCGAGTTATCTCATGCCCGTGGTACCTGTACAAAAAGGACATTGTACTGTACGGAGACAGGGAAGCCAATTGGCTTACAATGCTAGCCGGGGACTTAGACAGATTCCTACAGCAATGGGGCTAGAATTGTTGTAAAAATACAACAAAATTCTGGTTGACTTTTGGCTAAAAAGCCAGTATAATATCCGTATAGACAGCAAGAAAATAACCCCAAAAATCCCAGGATTTTGTAAGTTATTTGATAATGTTGCAAAAAAACAACAAAAAAAACTGCAAAAAACCTCAAAAAGTGGTTGACTTTTGGCTAAAATGCTGTATAATAGATAGCATAGTAAGAAAGAAAGGTAGTTATGCGTAAAAAGCGTTCAGATCGTACCCATGTGTTGTATGAGCTTGTAGTGGGCAATGACAGCTACATCGGTATCACTGCTAAGACAGAAACTACTGTTAACAAGTCAGTGCTGACTCGCTTCAACAAGCATGTCTATCGTTCGCGTACAGAAAACAAGACATGGCCCTTGTACGAAGCCATGCGTGAGCACGGTGCAGAAGCTTTCACAGTTTACATCCTTGAGACAGTGCGTGGTAAGTTAGCCGCACATGGTCGCGAGCGTGAACTGATTCGTGAGATGAAGCCCACACTGAATTTAGCGTAATAGAGGTTGACAGAGTTCCTCTTTTACGCTATACTACTTGCATATTAACTTTTAAAGGAAACTGAAATGGCAACAGAAGTAAACACCAATCGCACCAATACCATTGCAGAAGCTCGCACTCGTATTAAGCGGTGTTTGAACAAGAAGCGTCCTGTGTTCTTGTGGGGTCCTCCTGGAATTGGTAAGTCGGAACTCATGTTCCAAATTGCAGAAGAAATGGGCGGCGCGGTCATTGACTGCCGACTGCACGTTATGCAACCCACTGACATCATGGGCATTCCTTTCTACAACAAGGAAGTGAACAAGATGGATTGGGCTCCCCCAATCAACTTGCCGGACGCAGACTTCTGCAGTCAGTATCCTGTTGTTATCTTGTTCTTAGACGAGATGAACACTGCGGCTCCTGCTGTTCAGGCAGCGGCTTATCAGTTGGTGCTGGATCGCAAGTGCGGTGCATATAAACTGCCTGACAACGTTGTTATTGTTGCCGCAGGTAACCGCGAAAGCGACAAGGGCGTAACGTATCGTATGCCTACTCCGTTGGCTAACCGCTTTGTCCACTTGGAAGCTCGTGTTGATCACGGTGCTTGGGAAGTGTGGGCAGTGGATCACAAGATCCACAAGGACGTGGTTGGCTACGTGGGTTTTGCCAAGCAAGACTTGTTTGACTTTGACCCCAAGGGTGCGTCACGTGCCTTTGCTTCACCGCGTACCTGGAAGTTCTTGAGCGACCTGCTTGAGGACGAAGAGGAAATGACGGACTCCGAGCTTACCGATCTTGCCGCAGGTACTGTTGGCGAAGGCATTGCTCTTAAGTTTATGGCTCACCGTAAGATTGCCGGACAGTTGCCTAACCCCAGCGATATCTTGAGTGGCAAGGTCACTGAGCTCAAGACCAAGGAAATCTCTGCCAAGTACTCACTGGTAATTTCCATGTGCTACGAGCTCAAGGCGGCCTACGAGAATAAGGTTGCTGACAAGGAATTCCACAGCATGGCTGATAACTTCTTCAAGTTCATGATGGATAATTTTGAAACTGAGCTTGTTGTTATGGGTGCTCGTGTAGCATTGACCACGTATGCACTGCCGTTCCAACCGTCCAAGTTGACTACGTTTGACGCTTTCCACCAGCGTTTTGGTAAGTACATCGTAGCGGCAAGTGCCAAATAAGATGTTCCTTCCTCAAGTTCATTGGGGCTCCGGTTCAACCGGGGAAAGTTAAAACTGGTGCTGGCCCGGGTATGAACAGCCAGCAATTTACTTGCAATTCCGGTTGACAAACGATAAGTTTTCAAGTATAATGTTTACATACAGTTAAGGAGCATTCCATGGCAACAGCAACAACCCTAAACAAAAAGCAGACCAAGGCAGTTAAAGAACTTCGCCTTACTGATGAGCCCATTGATAGAGCACTGGCCGCTCGCGTTAAAGAAAAACTTATCACTGCTCGTGTTTCACTCTTGCTCAAGAAGCCTTTCTTTGGTAACTTGGCTACCCGACTTATTCTTGTGCCAGCAGACAGCTGGTGCCCAACTGCCGCAACAGACGGGCGTTATTTCTACTACAATCACAAGTTCGTTGACATGCTTCGTGTCAAGGAAGTTGAATTCCTGTTTGGACATGAGGTATTACACTGCGTCTACGATCACATGGGACGTCGTAACGGTCGCGATCCTCAGCTGTGGAACATTGCAGACGACTATGCTGTAAACTACGACCTGGTTGAAAGCAATATTGGTGAGATGATTACCACTGTTCCTTGCCTGTACGATCGTAAGTACGGCAATAAGAGTGCCGAAGAGATCTATGATGACATTTACGAAAAGGCAGAAAAGATCGACATCCAGGGTCTTGTTGATCAGATGCTGGACGACCATATGGATGGCGAAGGCGAAGATGCTGATGGTGACGGAGATGGTGACAAAGAAGGCAAAGGTGGGCGTCCCAAGCTAAGTGCCGAAGAACGCAAGGCCATCCGCGACGAGTTCCGTGAAGCTCTTATCAATGCTGTCAACGGTGCAGGCGCAGGCGAAGTGCCAGCAGGTGTCAAACGTATTGTTGGCGAGCTTACTGCTCCTAAGATGAACTGGCGTGAACTGCTTCGTTTGCAGTTGGAAAGTACTCTGCAGAGCGACTATAGCTGGCTACGCCTGAGCCGCAAGGGCTGGGACACTGACGCTATCCTGCCTGGCATGGTAAATGACATGATGATTGATATCTGTGTTGCAATTGACATGTCCGGTTCCATCAGCAACGAAATGGCAAAAGATATGCTGGGCGAAGTCCAAGGCATCATGAGCCAGTTCAACGAGTTCCGTATTCATGTGTGGTGCTTTGACACTGAAATTTATAACTCGCAGGTATTCACTAGCGACAACTTAGACGACATCAAGGACTACCAGCCACAAGGTGGTGGCGGTACCGACTTTGAAGCTAACTGGGTATGGATGAAAGAAAATGACGTCCAGCCCAAGCGTTTTGTAATGTTCACAGACGGCTATCCATGTGGTAGCTGGGGCGACGAGGACTACTGCGACACCGTGTTTATTATCCACGGTACTAAAGAAATTACTCCTCCATTTGGTGCTCATGCATACTATGACTTTGCTCACGAAAACGCATAAGCTAGAAAACTTTAACTGGTTGAACTTGACAGGCAGGAGGGTTATGCCCTTCCTGCCTCCTCACTTTACTGTGTTTGAATTAGACATTTCTACATTTACTGGTTCAGGTATGTTCCTAACTCTAGTAGATGACGAAACTGTTAGCCGCAGACTTTCCCGATGGATCTACAACAACCTGCAGGGAAGATTCTTTGTTGGTACAGCACCCAGTAAGACTGCGCTACACTTTGGATTTGAAATCCCGCAGGAAGCAACCTATTTTGGATTAATTGCTAGTTCGCTAGTGAATAAAAAAGATTAAAGGGGCATTTTGCCCTGATAAATAATATGCATAGATAACTGCTTAGGAGAAAAAACTATGACCACTGTTACAAATCAACTACCCGAAGACACTCAACCAGCACCCGCTGACGTGCCTCGTTTTAGTCTCAACGACCTTAAGAGCCTGCAGGAAATCGTTAAGGTTGCCACCGAACGTGGCGCATTCCGTGCCCATGAGCTAAGTGCCATTGGTTCGGTATATGATCGTCTCAGTGGCTTTTTGGCCGCTGGAGAAGCTGCAAGTCAGCCAGACGAAGCCCCTGCTGAAGAAACGGCCGAAGAGCCAACTGGAGAATAAACTATGTTAAAGCACGTTGGAAGACACGGCGACAAGAAAGTCGTTGTGCTATTTAAAAAGGTTCCCGGCGAAGACCATATGTGTCTGCTGGTGTACAGCGATTTGCTACCACGTCAATCACATGATGCAATCATGAGTGTACTAGAAAGCGATGTTGGTCAACAGGCCAATGAGTTTGCTGAAGCTCTGCATCGTAATACATTGCCCAATGGTGAGAATACCCTGAACAGCCTGCACCGTACTGGACTCATTAAAAAGGTCCAAACTGCACAGGTTATCATGACTCCCACCAGCAAGAGCACAGTGCGTTTAGATGAACTCAATGACATCCTCAACAAGATGGCATTGGGCGACGAAGCTGTCAAGAAAATGGCTCAAGTGGATGCTGGTCAAGGCATGGCAGATCCAAAGAAGAATAGAGCTGGCAAGGATCTTGGCGAAGCCACTATTCTGCAGGCCACCGCTGACGGTGTACTAAGTGACGAAGCTATTGCCAAGGATCTTGTTGCACAGGCCGCCCGCATGAAGTCACAGGCACAGGCATTACTTGCTGAAGCCGCAGGCTTAGAACAACAGGCCACTGCGCTTGGTGTTGCCGCTGAACCTGTTAAGAAACGTGCTGGTAGACCAAAGAAAGTCGTTGCGTGATTGGGAAGAAATAGTCGAATCAGTAACCAAGAGCTACATACCTATTGATTTTATCAGTAGCGTAGAATTTTTATATCCTGGAAATTCTATTACTCTTGCGTTGGCTGACTTGACTAGGGAAGAACTCTCCTTCTTTGGTCGGGCTATTGATTCAACCACATTGTCAAATATGCGAATAAATTTCAATATGGATTTAATCAGATCCACAGTTACGGAGATTCGAGAATCGTATTTAAGTAAGGTCTAAGATGATAAGTGCTATTATTGCCTGCGACATAGATGGCGGAATTGGACGGGATGGTACTCTACCCTGGCCCAAGATATCTGAAGACCTTAAACGATTTAGAGAACTCACAACCAACAGCGTTGTGATAATGGGTCGCAAGACCTGGGACGATCCGGCAATGCCTAAGCCGTTGCCGCGTCGTATCAATGTCATTGTTACCAGCAGGGATGACATCACTCCTTATACTGTGCCTGTAATGGGCGAAGGTGTTATAACTGCAACAGGCGACTCAGAAATAATCTTAAGAACAATACAAGAGTCCTACCGATACAGAAATATCTATGTCATTGGTGGGGCTTCTTTGTTTGAGCAATGCTTACCATATATTGATCGTATACTGCTGACACGAGTACATAAATCATTTGACTGTGACCAGTTTATCAACTATAATAAAGTTAGACAGACATTTACCAAGTTAGCCAGTCTGAATACAGTTAACATTGAGATAAACGGGCACTCAACTGCTGTTGAGTTTATGGAATTAAGACGACCACATGCAACAATATCATAACATACTTAAAGAAATCTTAGAGCGCGGTGAAGTCCGTGACGATCGCACAGGTGTAGGCACCATTGGCTTGTTTGGCCTGCAGATGCGCTTTGACCTAGCCGACGGCTTTCCTGCTGTTACCACAAAAAAGCTAGCCTGGACCTCAGTCAAGGGTGAACTACTTTGGTTCATTGAAGGCAGCGGTGACGAACGCAGACTGGCAGAAATTACACATGGCAGTCGGGATGGTACTATTACTATTTGGACGCCTAATGCACTTGCACCTTACTGGAAACCTAAAGCCAAGTTTGAAGGTGACTTAGGTCGCGTATACGGAGTGCAATGGCGTAAATGGCAGACTCCTAGTGCCAATGAAGAAGACCTGTTGTTCATGGACGACTGTGGTAGTTGGTACTCCGGCGGTCCCGGTCCGTCTATTAAGATCATTGACCAGTTGGCTAATTTAATCAAGGGTATCAAGGAAGATCCCAACGGACGCAGGCATATTATCACTGCATGGAATCCCGGTGAGCTAGATCAAATGGCTTTACCTCCTTGCCATATTATGGCACAGTTCTATGTTACTAGGGATAAGAAGCTCAGTTGCCAGATGTATCAACGTAGCTGTGATATGTTCTTGGGCATTCCTTTTAACATTGCCAGCTATGCACTATTCACGCACATGATTGCACAGGTATGTGGACTGGGTGTAGGTGAGTTTATTCTCACTATGGGCGATGCACACATCTACAAAGACCACATTGAACAAGTCAAGGAACAGCTTACTCGGGATGAGTACCCGTTACCTTCCCTGTGGTTGAACCCTGAGGTCGCAGACATTGACAGTTTTACCATGGACGATATTCGTCTAGACAACTATCAAAGTCACGGAACAATCTCTGCAAAGATGGCTGTATGAAAACACTCGACTACACCTGTCAGGTAACAAACGTCAACGGACAAGATGTTGTGGAAAAAATCCACAAAGTTGTTGTCTGCACATTTACTGTAGGTGATGTTGAGGATCCAGACTTGTATGCCGCTGAACCATTGCACAAGTGGGAACACAGTGAGGAGGGACAATGGGTTATGACCAATGCAGTTGAAACACCATTATGGCAACGAACACCCGATCCTACTATGTACGGACACCGATACGCCATTGTGGCTCGACTACGAGACAAAGACCTAACATGGTTTAATTTAAAATACTCAAAATAAAGGAACAATAATTAATGACATATCTTTTTACCAGCGAATCAGTATCAGAAGGACACCCAGACAAAGTTGCTGATGCTATTAGCGATGCTGTACTAGATCTAATTATGGCCAAAGAGGACTCAAGTCTTCGTTGTGCCTGCGAAACTCTAGTAACAACCAATCACGTAGTACTTGCTGGTGAGTATAAAGGGATCCTGCACCGAGAGGAAGTTGACAGTGCTGTTCGTAAAACAATCAAAGACATTGGCTACCAACAAAACGGATTCAATTGGGCCAATGTAGAGATTACCAATCTCATGCACGGACAAAGTGCTGACATTGCACTGGGTACAGATAACTTTGGTGCAGGCGATCAGGGACTTATGTTTGGCTATGCCTGCAACGAAACTGAAAATCACATGCCCAGTGCCATCTACTGGAGCCATCGTATTGTTGAACAATTAACCCGGCTACGCAAAGAAGGAACGTTACCAGATCTGGGCCCAGATGCTAAGAGTCAAGTTACATTTGAATATAACGATGATGGTACACCTAAGCGTATTGCCAAAGTTGTTTGTAGTACGCAACACAGCGAAGATGCAGACATTGTCTTGGTTAGACATGCTGTAGAACACCTTATCCGCAACATCTTACCTAAGGAGTACGTAGACAATGATACTGAATTTTTTATTAATCCTACTGGTAGGTTTGTTATTGGCGGACCTGATGGCGATACAGGTCTTACCGGTCGTAAGATTATTGTTGATACTTACGGCGGTTATAGTCCTCATGGAGGTGGTGCTTTTTCCGGCAAGGATCCTACTAAGGTAGATCGTAGTGCCGCTTACTTAACACGCTGGATTGCCAAGAACATTGTAGCAAGTGGTCAAGCACCTTGGGCTACTGTGCAGATCAGTTATGCAATTGGTATGGCGCAGCCAATGAGCTTCTATGTAGAAACACCTGATCCCATGCAGGGTCGAATACTGACCAAGTGGATTGAAAGCAACGTTGATTTAACCCCCAAGGGAATCATTGATCGCTTTAACATGTTCCGTCCAATTTATAGTAGCACTACAAACTATGGGCACTTTGGTAAAGACTATTTGCCTTGGGAACAGGTAAACTTATTCTAATAATATGAAAATATTCGTAACAGGATCAGCAGGCTTTATTGGCCATCGTGTAGTGAACATGCTAGAACAGCAGGGTCACGAAGTAGCTAGTCTTGATAATTTTACTAACTACGGCATTGTTAAACACGAAACAATGAGCCGATTACATCACGAACGCATCTTTAACTTCAGACATCATCCTGAGAACGTAGACATACGTGACAATGACGAAGTACACAGAGTTATTGGTAACTTTAATCCAGACACTGTTATTCACTTGGCAGCGTTTCCTCGTGCTAAACTTGTTAGCCTAGATCCAGCAAACGGGGTAGGTGCATTAAGCACAGGACTTATGAACTTATTAATGGCTTCGCGCAAGTGCCATGTTCGGCGTTTTATTTACATTAGTAGCAGTATGGTCTACGGTGACTTTAACAGTGATCCGCAGATAGCAGAAGAAGTCTGCGAACCTAAAGGACTCTATGGCATCTACAAATACGCCGGTGAGTTGGCTGTCAAGGAGTTCAAGCTGGACTTTAACTATACCATCCTGAGACCAAGTGCGGTATACGGACCCACTGATATTGAGGATCGTGTGATCAGTAAATTTTTATACAGTGCCGCTAGGAACAAAACACTTACAGTACGTGGCGCAGACGAACGCCTAGACTTCACCTATGTTGACGACACAGCCGCAGGTATTGTTGCTGCCGCAACAGCAGGTGCAACAGGTAATGGCACATATAATGTTACACGTGGGCAGAGTATTACACTGCTTGAAGCCGCTAAGATTATTCAAGCAAGAGTTGGAAAAGGCACAATTGATATTGTCAGCCGCGATGACAGCTTTGGACGTAGAGGTACGTTAGATATTGCACCAGCAATACACGACTTTGGGTTTAATCCTCGAGTAGATTTTGTAGAGGGCATTGACCGTTACTACGGCTGGCTCAAAGAGAGTAACCTACTGTGAAAGCCAACCAGCTAGTGTGTCTTGAGAATACCAGCGAGAGTCGTTGGATACGCACCATTGAACACAGCGGAAAGTTTTGTGCTATTGAAAGTGCTGCCTATGCCCACCCCGAGCAAGGTTACCTGATGCAGTTCAACGACAGCAGAGAATTTGATCGCTGGCTTAATCTTCGAATGGGCGAAGGCTGGGCCGTTGCTAAAATCTTAGATGTCAGCGGCGACGACTACGAA
>Ga0114970_10001270_pt1 | contig 18840 bp, 15 predicted proteins | sample M_140205_XF_Meta_FD_87030 | JGI IMG/M metagenome (GOLD analysis project Ga0114970, IMG submission 87030) | Freshwater microbial communities from Lake Montjoie, Canada to study carbon cycling - M_140205_XF_MetaG | ecosystem: Environmental > Aquatic > Freshwater > Lake | place: Lake Montjoie... | reverse complement strand
TTTGACCAGCAGCAATTTTTGGAGGCAGACCATCGTCTTCTTGACGCTTACCTGGAAGGCTTTGAACCAGCTGAAGCCCGATTGGGATCCACCATTTCTCTTACGCTGGTTCGTAAAATTGAGGCGCAGTTCCTTCATGCGCGAACCTATGCTCGCAAAGGAAATCAAGCCGCCTTTGTGCCAGCTGTAAAAGACTTACGATATAAGATAGACGAGTCCTTAGGTATGTACCAAGCGGTGGTTCGTATTTCCATGGATCGTACGCCCACCCCATGGGGGGATTTTTGGGGATCGTTTCTGATCATTCTGCGGGAAGGATTTGAAGCCTTTTTGATTATCATGGCTTTGCTCACGCTGTTGGCCAATGTGGGTGCCCGTCATGCCCAAAATTGGGTGCATGCAGGCTGGATTTGTGCGGTGGTGGCTGGATTTGTAGCCTATTTTATCATGGAAGGGGTGCTTCATCTTTCTGGATCTGCGAAGGAGAGTGTGGAGGCGGTGATCACGGGAGCCGCTGTGATTCTCTTGTTGTATACGGGATTCTGGCTGTTGCACCAAGCGGAGTCATGTAAGTGGCGAGGGTTTCTACAGAAGAAAACCCACTGGGCCTTAGGGAATCGGAGTTTGTGGTATCTCTTTGGGATTTCTTTTGTTGCGGTCTTTCGGGAGGCGGCAGAAACGGTCCTTTTCTATGCGGCTCTCTTTTCCACAGCCCACCATCGATTTATGGTGGGGATGGGCTTTGTGGCTGGGGTTGCCGTATTGGGCGTGTTGGGCACAGGAATTGTACGGTACAACATTCGAATTCCCATGCGGCAATTTTTCCTCTGTACGAGTAGTTTGATGTTGGTTTTGGCTGTAATTCTTGCAGGCAAGACGGTATTTGAATTGATGGAAGCAGGTTATATCCAGCCCACGCCGGTGGTGGGTTTTCCCACGGTGGATCTCTTGGGGCTTTATCCGGCTCGGGAGTCTTTATTGACCCAGGGAATTTTGTTGGGGCTTTGTATGCTCGTGGGAGTAGGGCTTTCTCTTCAAAAGCGACGATGTGGCGCAGAGAAAAAGGTAGGTCCTTGATTTTGGGCGGCTTTGCCTTTTTCCCCTTTTCCCTGGGGAAAAAATGGGTATAGTGGGAGCATTCAATAAGTAAGAGCTTATCCGAAAAGTCTCAGTTGCGAGACGCCAAGGAGCGAGGACCAGAGTTTACACCTTGGTAAATGAGGACCGGAGCGATGAAGGCAACGAAGCAGATGGGATTTTTCGGATAAGCTCTAAAAATGAGGAAAGAAGACGTATACAATGCCAAAGGTTCATATTACCACTGACAATTTGACTCTCGATGTGGAAAAGGGATATCCCCTCATCGACATGTGCGATGAGTACGATACATCGATTTTATTTGGATGCCGAGATGGGGCCTGTGGGGCTTGCATGGTTCGTGTGATCAAAGGAGCAGAGAACTTATCCAAGATGGACGAGAACGAGAAAGATTTTCTTGAAACCATGGCCGCCCGTGAGGATGAACGTCTTGCTTGTCAATGCCGTGTATTCGATGATGTCACCCTTGAAGTCTCTGAATAAGCCTTCTCTCGCTTCCCTTTCTGCTCGCAAGAATCGCTTGCGGCAGGCCATTGCATGCTGGCAAGTAAATAATCCCGCTCCCGCCTGTGAACTCTATTATGAAACGCCCTATCAACTTTTGATTTCTGTGGTGATGTCGGCACAGACCACGGACAAGATGGTCAATCGATGCATGGAGCTTTTGTATCGAAACGGACTTACCTTAGCGCAAGTGCTCGCATGGGGAGAGGTTACGTTCTTATCTCACATTCGATCCGTGGGATTGGCACCCACCAAGGCACGCAACGTATTGGCCTTGAGCCGTCTCTTACTGGAGAAGCATGGAGGAGAGGTACCCGACAATCGAGTGGAACTGGAAGCGCTTCCCGGTGTAGGGCGCAAAACAGCGAATGTGGTGTTGGGGGAATTATTCCATCAACCTACGCTCGCAGTGGATACTCACGTGTTACGCGTAAGTGCTCGGTTGGGGCTTCATGGGGAGAACGCACCGGAAAAGGCAGAAAGAGAGATGATGAAACTCCTCTGCGAAGGAGATCTGCCTCGATTGCATCACTGGTTGGTGTTGCATGGTCGCTATGTGTGTAAGGCGCAACGTCCGTTGTGTGATTTGTGTGAACTTCGTTCTTTTTGCCCTCGTATGGGATTGTGATTTTCTTGGAGGGCGTTCTCAGTAATGGTTACCCTCCCGCTGGATACCAATCTGCTTCCACGCGGCGGCGATGGATCAAGGTCCACGCTTTGCCCGCAAATACTTTCACATGGGGATGAATTGCCAATAAGGCGGGATCATCCATATTCCCCTCAGCTTGGATTACCACATTGAGCTGTTGACATCGACTACTTGCCTCGCGGATTTTCTCTTGCTGGGCCAAGGCTTGGGGAAAGGTATCGAAAAAAAGAACGGCGTAAGGTAGAAGCGGCATCATAATATCCTGTTTTTGGGTCGCGCAGGATTGTAACATTTTTGGTAGCCTACTAGCAAACTTCCTCTGACTTGGGAGCGTCTATGTCGCAATCTGGGTATGTGCTGTACGAATATTGGCGATCTTCTTGTTCCTGGCGGGTAAGGTGGGCCTTGCATGTGAAGGGGATTCCCTACCAGTCGGTGCATGTGAATCTCCTGGAAAAGGAGCAGCAACAGCCTGCATTTTTGGCAAAAAATCCTTCGGGGAAAGTGCCTTGTTTGGAAAACCTCCAAGGGAAGTTTTCCGAGTCCTTGGCCATTCTCGAGTGGTTGGAGGAAACCCATCCCACGCCAGCACTCTTGCCCCAAGATCCTGTGAGTCGGCTATACGTGCGTCAACTGGCCCTTACCTTGGTGGCGGGAACACAGCCGTTACAAAATTTAGAAACTCAGCTCTATGCTCGTTCGACGCCGGAAGAGCGGGCGGAGTGGGGACGATACTGGGTAAAAAAAGGGCTTGCCGCGTACGAGGCTTTGCTTTACCAACAAGGCAAAAGTGGAACCTATAGCTTTGGAGGCTCCATCACCTTTGCAGATCTGTGTTTGGTGCCCCAGTGCTACAATGCCTTGCGTATGGGAATCGACTTGGCCTACTATCCTGCGGTAGCGAAGATTTACCAAAACGCGTTGGAAACCCTTGCTTGTCAAGAGACTCACCCGAGTCGACATGCCCATGCAACTTCAGCCCCTTAAGTAAGGTCCTTGGATGTCCAATATGAAAAAGAAGGCAACACCAAGCGTCTCTTGGTCTTTATCTTTGCTTGACTGGTACTATCGCGTGCGTAGAACCATGCCTTGGCGGGATGATCCCCATCCTTATGCGGTGTGGATCAGCGAAATCATGCTGCAGCAAACCCGTGTATCTACGGTGATTCCCTATTTTGAAAATTTTATGCGCCAGTTTCCTACGGTGGAGGTTTTGGCGCGTAGTGATCAACAGATGGTACTCAAAGCATGGGAGGGGTTGGGATATTACTCCCGTGCCCGCAACCTTCATCGCTGCGCCCAGCAGATCGTGGAGGCATTTCGAGGGAAGGTGCCCGATACCTACGAAGCATTGCTCACCTTGCCTGGGATTGGACCCTATTGTGGGGCTGCCATTGCAAGTATTGCCTTTGGGAAAGCAGTCCCTGCGGTGGATGGCAATGTGCTCCGGGTGGGAGCTCGATTCTTTGGTCTCGACTCGGATATTACCAAAGTTTCCACTCGCGTTGAGATTTTTGAACGCTTGCAAAAGCCCATCGAAATCTCGAAGGATCCTTCGGGATTTAATCAAGGGATGATCGAATTGGGGGCTACTCTCTGTGCCCCTAAAAATCCCATATGTTCCGAGTGTCCCTTGCAAAAGGGATGTATAGCAAGGAAAACCAGTCGCACGGCAGAACTGCCTGTGAAGAAGAAGAAAGTACCCACGCCTCACTACGAGGTGGGGATTGGGATCATTTGGAACCCACGGCAGAAAATCTTGCTGGCCCAACGTCGAGAGGACCAAATGCTCGGTGGGCTATGGGAATTTCCCGGGGGGAAACAACGGGGCAAGGAATCTCTCGAGGAGACGGTGAAACGAAAAGTGAGGGAGTCTACAGGAGTCGAGGTTTCTGTAGGGACCAAGATGCATGTGGTAAACCATGTGTTTACCCATTTTTCCATTCGGGTGCATGCGTACTTGTGTCAGCTGGATGCGGGGAAGGCCAAGGCGCTGGAGTATACCGATGTGCGCTGGGTGAAACCCGAGGAGATTTCTTTATATCCGCTTCCAGCGGTGGATAAAAAAATTTGGGGTCTGATCCAACCGCCTTGCTAGGGGGGAGGTCTGGAAGGGGGAGCGCCCTCCAGAGAGAATGGGGATTAAGCTTCTCCTAAGAAGGGATACCGATAGCCCACGATGGGCACATGGTTTTCCTTCACCGTGCGATGGGTAGTCCATCGCAGCAGGTTGTACATGCTTCCTGCCTTGTCGTTGGTCCCTGATTTACGACTCCCACCAAAGGGTTGCTGTCCTACCACCGCACCCGTGGGTTTATCGTTCACGTAGAAGTTCCCTGCTGCATAGGTCAGCCGACGAGAGAGGGCATGGATGGCATGCTGGTCTTGGGCAAAAATGGCTCCTGTGAGGGCATAGGGCGTAGAGGTATCGCATAATGTGAGAGTCTCTTCCATCTCGGCATCGGGGTAGACGTAGATAGAAAGCACGGGACCGAATATCTCTTCTACCATGGAACGGTAGCGAGGGTTTGTCGTGTGGAGAATGGTAGGCTCAATAAAGAACCCTTCCTTGTCATGTCCATTCCCTCCGCAGAGAATTTCTACTTCTGGGGATTGCTTAGCATGCTCCAAGTAGCCTTCGATGCGCGTGAAGGAAGCTTGATGGATTACGGCATTCACGAAATTGCGAAAATCGAGCGGGGTGCCCATGCGGATGGTTTTTATTTCGTCTACCAACTGGGTTTTGACCCGTTTCCATATGGAAGCCGGAATATAAGCCCGAGAAGCAGCAGAGCACTTTTGTCCTTGATACTCGAAGGCCCCTCGAATTAGGGCCGTTACCAGGGCATCTACATCGGCAGAGGGATGGGCAAAGACGAAATCCTTCCCTCCTGTTTCTCCCACCAATCGTGGATAGTTTCGATAGGCATCTAAATTCGAACTGGCTTGGTGCCATAGTTTTTGGAAAGTTTGGGTGGATCCCGTAAAATGAAGCCCTGCAAAATTGGAGTCGCCTAGGGCTTTTCCCCCAATCATGCCTGCATCTCCATACACTAGGTTGATGACTCCGGGGGGGAGTCCTGCTTCTTCCAGCATTTCCAAGGCATAGTAGGAAGCGAGCATGGCTTCAGGCGCTGGCTTCCATAGCACGCTGCATCCCATCAAAGCAGGGGCTGTGGCTAAATTTACGGAGATGGACGTAAAGTTGAAGGGACCTACGGCAAATACAAATCCCTCCAGTCCTCTCGCTTCACTTCGATTCCACTGTCCAGGGGGGGAGTAAAAGGGTTGTTGCTCATAGATTTGTTGGGCAAACTGTCCGTTGAAGCGAAGAAAATCGATCATTTCACATACAGCATCCACTTCGGCTTGAAAAACGTTCTTGCCTTGGGCCAGCATGGTGGAAGCATTGATGCGATCCCGGTATTTTTCCGTGAGCAGGGTAGCCGCTCGGAAAAATACACTGGCTCTCTCATGCCAAGGCAAGCGAGCCCAGTCTTTTTGTGCGGCCACAGCCGTCTCAATGGCCAGAGTTGTATCGGCTTCCGTGGCTTGGGCCAATGTAGCAATCTGGTGATGTCGTTCATGAGGACTGTAGATGGCTTGCTGAGGACGATCGAAGTAGCGCTTGCCTCCGATCACGAGAGGGACTTCTTTTACCAGTCCATGCTGACGCTCCAGCTCGGCTTTCAATCGAATTTTTTCCGGAGACCCAGGACCATAGGCGCGAATGGGTTCGTTCACAGGCGTAGGAACTTTGAATTGACCGTTCATCGTAGACCTTTTGCTGAAGCGTGAAAGCGACACTGAGACAAAACCGCAGCGGCCCCTATGGCTGCTGTGGTGGCACGCAAAATTGACGTACCCATGGAAACGGGTACAAATCCGGCTTGGGTAAATTGGGTTTGTTCTTGGGAGGAAAGACCTTTTTCCGATCCCACTACCAATGCGGTGGGATGCATAGGAATCACTCCTTCTCCTAAGGGCTGACGTGCTTCTGGAGCGAGAAGCCATCGTTGGGTCTGGGAGGGGAACTTCACCTCTTCCAATAAGGCTGTACTATGGGACCAGGAGGTGATAGTGGGCATGCGAGGGCGTTTGCATTGTTTGACGGAAGCAAGCAAAATGCGATGCCAGCGCTCCTGGGTATTGTGGCTCACCCGTTGTTTGGCTACCCCTTCCGGTAGAAACAGGTGAAGGGCATCCACACCCAATTCCACTAAGGCCGGTAGCAGCTCATCCCATGAGTTGCCTTTTAAAGCTCCCAAACAGAGGATCAACGGCGGAGAGTCAGGGGATTTTGGATAAACCTGCTCGATGGAGATCTGTGCACTTTTGGCTGCGATAGTTTGAATGCGACCTTGAGCTACCCAACCTGCGCCATCGAATACTTCCACGGGAGTTCCTACCGGAAGTCGTAAGACTTTGTGGAGGTGGTGCCATTCCGATCCATCGATGGTGACGGTGGATTCCCCGGGAGATGTGAGAAATCGATAGATATGCATGGAGACGATTGCCTTATGCGGGGGATACGGGGTCTTTCAACAAGCGTCGCAATACTTTGCCCACATTGCTCTTGGGTAAGTCTTCGCGAAATTCAATATAACGAGGCATCTTGTATCCTGTCAGATGTTCCTTACAAAAGGTACGAAGGCTTTCTTCTGTCAGACTCGGATCCTTGGATACCACGAATAGCTTGACGGCTTCTCCCGACCGTTCATCGGGTACGCCTACCGCAGCGACTTCTCGTACTTGGGGATGGCTGGCGACCACATCCTCAATCTCGTTGGGATATACATTAAATCCAGAAACAATGATCATGTCTTTCTTGCGATCGATGATGGTCACGAATCCCGTTTCGCTCATAATGCCAATATCACCGGTTTTGAGCCAACCATCATCTGTAAGCACATGTTTCGTTTCTTCGGGTCGATGCCAATAGCCTTGCATGACTTGAGGACCTTTGACCCAAATCTCTCCGGCTACATTGGCAGGCTGGGCGTGTCCTTCGTCATCTCGAATAGAGACCCAAGTGGAAGTCAAGGGGACGCCGATGCTGCCATTAAAAGTATCGAGGTTCAACGGGTTGATGCATACCGCAGGGGAGGTCTCCGTTAATCCATAGGCTTGGGAGAGAGTCACGCCGGTGACCTTCTTCCAACGATCTGCTACAGCGGTTTGTACGGCCATACCGCCACCCAAGGCCAATTTGAAATGAGAAAAATCCAAGGTGGCAAAATCGGGATGATTCAGCAAGGCGTTGAATAACGTGTTCACGCCTCCCAATACGGAGAAAGGGTGGGTGCGTAATTCTTTGATGAAAGCCTTCATGTCCCTCGGATTGGGGATGAGTACATTGAATCCTCCGATGGAGAAGTAAGTCAAACTTACCGTCAAGGAAAAGATATGGTACAGGGGCAGTGCGGTAATGAGCACATCCTGTGTCTTCGATAGATGGGGAGATACCCAGGCATGGGCTTGGGCAATATTGGCCAGTAGATTACCATGGGAGAGCATGGCGCCTTTGGATACTCCGGTGGTTCCCCCTGTATATTGGAGGAAAGCGAGGTCGGAGGGGCCCACAGAAACAGGCGTAGGCTTGGGTAAACGGCTTCCGATTGCCAAAGCAGCGCGAAATCCTATGGAGGTGGGTAGATGGTAGGCGGGCACCATTTTCTTCACGCGACGTACCACGAAATCGACCACAGATCGCTTTGGGAATGGGAACATATCGCCCATAGTGGTGATCACGATATGGGGCATGGCATACGATTTTTGAGCTTTCTCCACCACCGCAGCAAAATTTTCGAGGACGAAAATAACTTTGGCTCCGGAGTCTTTCATCTGGTGTTCAAGTTCGCGAACTGTATATAAGGGATTCACATTCACCACCACTAATCCGCTTTGCAAGGCAGCCATCATGATGGTGGTATATTGATGCACGTTTGGCATCATAATTGCGATACGATCTCCCTTCTGTAAACGAAGATGGGAGAGAAAATAGGCAGAGAGAGCAAGAGAGTTGGCTTCCACTTCTTCATAGGTATGGATTACCCCCATGCAAGAAAAGGCGGCTCGAGTACGAAATTTTTTGCATCTATCCGAAAATAGTTCACCAAGGGAACGAAACTCACTGGCGGGCAAGTCTGCTGGGACTGAAGTCGGATAAGAGGATAACCAAGGTCGCTCCATTGTGTACCTCTCAAAAATCGTGTTATATGGTTTTCTTGAATTTCTTCTTGAGGAAATATCCCCCGATGAGCACAATCAATCCCACACCCAGTACGGAATAAATGCCCAGTTGAAACTGTCGCATTTTTACCTCGAGCATTTCCAGATTGCTGCCGAAGAAATATCCCACCCAGATCCATAAGGGGACGGAAATGAGAGCGGCAAGGCCATCGAGGGTGAGAAATTTCCAGAATGGGACATGATACATGCCTGCGGTTAAAAAGAGGGGCATGCGAAGGCCGGGCGCAAATCGGGCGAAAAAAATCACCCGGTCTCCGTATTTGGAAAACCAGGTGTGAATTTTGGCTTCTCGGCCGTCCTTCATCAAGGATTTGTAAAACTGTCCTTGTTGCAATTGGGGTCCCAAGCGATATCCCAAGAGAAAGACGATGCCGTCGCCCAGCAATACCCCGATCAAACAAACCACGTTTGTCCACATGTGGTCTACGACGCCCCGAGAGGCCAGCATCCCGCTGGTGACCAAAATCACGTCCTCTGGCATTGGAAAACCGAATCCACAAGCCAGCAGGAGGGCTAACATAATCCCGTAGGCATACATACCGTAGGGGAGTAAAAAATCCAGAAGGTGGAGGACCAATTTCATGAATGTACCATCAAAAAAGCGAAAGATGTGTTCTCTGTCTTGTACTTGATTTTTTGGGTTTTGGAAAGGTCTGTCTTTAGAAGTTCGCCGTAGGCTTTTTTCTGGAAAACCAACTGCGTAGTTTTTCCAGACCTTTCCTTGCTTAGATCCATCGCTAGGAAGGGGGAGGTCTGGAGGGGGAAGGCCTCCAGAAAAATTACCTAATATGCAACCCCAGAGGGAGGGGCTCTCCATATACTTGGCTTTGGAGATCAGCGGTAATGGGCTGCGACACGAACAAACTTTCCATAAGGGGGTGGTTGGGGCTTTCTTTCTCCATCTTTCGGATAACTTCCTGTCGAAGATCTTCTTCGATGGAAAATTCTCGATCGAGGATTTTTCGAGCCGACCAAAAAAAGAACGGTACCAAACAACGGTATTTTGGAGAGGCTGTGGGCATACTCAGAAGACGAGAAATCCAACTTTCCACATAGAATGCGGGGATCAAATGAGAGGCATCTCCATATAGGTAGATTCGACTGGCCAGCCGTGCCAAGGACCAGGCTCGGGCATCCAAAGATACGGGTGTCAAGAGAATCTGATCCACCAAGTAATTGCCCAGTTGGATTTTTTTATTCATTTCCAATCGTTCGAGAGAGCCAGCAAATTTGATCATTTCTGCCGAAGCTTCTTTTTGTCGCAGCAAAGGCCAAATCCGATTGAACCATTGTTCCTGCTGTGCTTCGGTAAGCCCTCCACTGATGCGACGCCAGAGGATCCATCCTGCTTCCGCAGATTCTCTTGGGGTAGAAATGGGGAGTGGGGAGGGGAAACATCGTTTCCATACTTGCTCCATGCGCATGGAATCTTGGGGAGCACCAAAACCAGGGCGAAGCAGGTATCCAACCAGCCCATACCAACAGGCTTCATGTTGGAGGGATTGGGTGCGTTTTCCTACAAAGGAGAGTGTTATATCTGCCAACTCTCGCAAGGAGGACAATGGCCATTGGGTGGCAGAGGGTTCTCCTTTTTTGTTCAGTTGGGATAAAAATTTGACTCCTGAAGAGGGCAATCCTCGTTGTTGGGCGCTGTCAAAGGTTTTATCAAGAAGGGCAGCAAAGGACTGGATCCCTGCCTGAGAAAGTGGACATGGGGCTTCTGGAGAGGAGGTTTCTTCCAAGGGATCTTCGATAAAGTGGGTCTCCCCCACTTGGAATTGCAAGGGCCATCGTGTGGGATTTTCCCCTTGTGTCTTTTCTAGACAGGCGAGCTCAAGAATGCCATTGGGCTGCAATCGCACTTCGAGGGCGATGTCCATATGCGGGTTTTTTTTGTTACTGTGAGTAAATCTGGTAACCAACGGTACGGGTTGTCGGATAAGGGGATCAAGGGGGACGCACATGCCAACTCGATCTTCATTTCGTTCCCGTGAAGCGTAGAGATGGAGATGCACATCTTGATGTAAGCGTGCCTGCAATCCAGGCAAAGAAACGGAAATAGGTAATTCGCCTTCATACCCTTTCTCTACAATACAGAGTCCTTTTTTCTCTCCGTTGGCTTCTACAGCAATATATAAATTTCGTGGATACCCCGACTTCATCACGAGGGAAGAGGTTGCATCGCTCACTCGTTGCCAGCATGCAGCCCCTTTGGATACGGATAAGGTCATTTCCGTATTGCATAGTTGGAGGGGGGCTCGGTGGGATTGCCATCGGGTGAGTACCGAAACGATTCGCTGTTGCAACATTTCGGGTACCAAACTACCTCCGGCAAATAGAACCGCATCCACAGGTTTCGATTGTAAAAATCCGGCAATATGACGAGTGATGGCAGAGTCGTAGGCATAGGGAAGACCCAATTGACGAAGCCCCGTGGGATGAGGGTGGGGTCGATCTGTAGCCTCACAAAAAGGAAAAAATCCTTCGAGTAATGCCGTTCGAATCTCTTCTGTGGAAAGGGAAAGGGTAGTTACAGTGCCAAATAAGTCCCCCCCTTTGGGAGGAAGGGATACAAATAAGTGCTCGTTTTCTTCTCCTTCCGACTGAAAGGCTTTTTCCTTTAACTCTCGGGCTTGGTTGTAGAGAAAGGCCCATTGCAATGCGGTGAGGGAGTTTCGATCGGAGGCCAAGAGAGAAGCCACCTGGAGATCCATATTGTCACCACCAAGAAGGAGATGCTCACTCACAGCGGTGCGTTCTAGCCGAAAGAGTTGATGGGTATCTCGATAGAAAGAGAACAGACTAAAATCCGAAGTCCCTCCCCCTACATCACAGATGAGAATGGTTTTAGGAGAGGTCTCTCCTTCGCTTCTCTTTACCAAAGTATGCCATGTGGCTTCCAATCCAGAAGTACCTTGAATCCAGAGCCAATGGTAAAAAGCGGCCAAGGGTTCTTCTACCAAGCGAATCAGAGCCGGAGAGAATCCTGCCTTTTCTGCCGCCTCTAGAGTCAGTCCACAGGCCATTTCATCGAAGGAAGCAGGTACGGTGATGGTGATGGATTGGGTTTCCATTGGGGTATCAGGATGAGTTGCATTCCACGCTTTTCGGATATGGGCCAGATATCGAACTGAGACTTCTACAGGGGACAAGCGGTGGGCACCGAGGAGGGTTTCTGAATGCCAGGGCAAAATTGGGTTACGACGTTCGAGGCCTCCATGGGCCAACCAGGATTTTGCTGAATGAATCACTTGACCTGGGTGTTGCAAGGCTTGCCGTTGGGCAAATCGACCCACCACCCAAGTAGGAGGAGGGTCCTCGGTTTCAAATGGCAATACGAAGTCATTGCGTTTCTTGAGGGATTTATCCAAATGACAACAAAAGGAGGGAAGAAGGGGTTTTTCTACGGTGGTGGTTTCCGTTTCCCATTGCAAAAGGGGCAGGGTTTCCACTCGAGAGGGAGAAAGAGCATCCAGATAGGAGAGGGAACAACTGGTAGTACCCAGATCTATGCCGATGGAAAAACGTGTGGCTGTCATACCCTCCTCACCGTTCATTTTGTACGTTGAATTCCAATTTCCATCGTTGTGCCGCATTGGTTTGCTGCAAGAATAATTCGATGGTACCCACTTCCGTTACCTGAGCTTCCATGGTCACGGGTACCAACGCGCCTTTTTCATAGCCTTCTCCCGGAGGCAGCGTGCTTCGTAAGGGAGTTTCCTCTTCTAACTCGGCTTCCGCATCTTCTACAAAATTACCGGTTTGATCTCCCGAGCGGGTGGTGGAGCTAAAAAATCGAAAGGAGGCAGCTTGTCCCGTGCTCAGCCCAAAGGGGCGTTGGCTCAGGGTACAAGTTTCGCCTGTCTTAGTTCCTTGGGGCACAATACAAAGGGCTTTGAGTGGTGGTGTCCATCCTGGTACGGCAAGAGACGAGGTTTCAATACCGAGATAGTAAGAGCGAGCCGTGCCGGCCGCAATGCGAATGCCGGTTCCCGTCGCACGACTGTGGGCGTAATAGGCCGCTCCCACAGCTACCGCCATATCCAGGTTCGGATTATCTAAGACACGAATGGGTCTTTCAGTCCATTGGCTCAGTACATCGAGTATTCTTTGGCGCATGGGTCCTGAAGCGAAGACCCCTCCATTAAATAGCACATGGGTAGGGGCCAAAAACCCTCGGGTGTGTTCATCGAGAAGTTGGGAAAAAAGGGAATGGGTACTGGCATTTCTCCAGGCTTGATGCAGGAATTTGGCCAAATGACGGGTAATAGCGGGTTCGGCTTCATAGCGAAGGCCCAGCTCATAGACGCCGCCTGGGGTTGGGGGTGCCGGAAAATCTGTCACTTCACACAGAGGAAAGAAACCTTCTAATAGAACGGCTTCTACATAGGTGCGATGGATGTCAAGCTCCACTGTGCTCGCAAAGAGATCGGCACCTTTTCCAGCAAGGCTGATCGTGATCTTTTCGCAACTGCCTTCTTGTAAGAGGGTTTCTTTGGCTATGCGGGCTTGTTGTACCAAGGCCAAGAATTGCCATCGATCTAGACGGGTTCCTTTGGCATGTAAGTCCTTTTGTAAGGCTACCGCCAGAGCGAGATCCATATTGTCTCCGCCCAATAGCAGATGCTGGCCTACGGAGATTCGATCCAGTTGGAGTACACCGCCTTCTGAGCCAACTGCGATTAAACTAAAATCGCAAGTCCCTCCGCCCACATCGCAGACCAAGACCAAATTCCCTGGGGCGATTTGCTCGCGCCATTCTTCGCCATTTTGAGCGATCCAGGCGTAAAATGCGGCTTGGGGTTCTTCTAGTAAGGTGACGGAGAGACCTGCGGCTATGGCCGCTTGTACGGTAAGAATACGAGCCCCTTCGTCAAAGGAAGCGGGTACGGTGAGAACTACCTCGGTTTCCAAAGAAAACTGGGGGTGGCTTTGATGGATGGCTTGCTTGAGATGCTCCAATAAAATTTGGGCGCAGGCCTTGGGAGACAACTTAGAAGCAAGGGAGGATTCCCACGGCAGAATGGGCTGGGTGCGGTCTACCGCTTCGCAACAGAGCCATGATTTGGAGGAGGCAATATAGCGTTCTGGAGAAAGGGCGCCCCGCTTGCGGGCAAATTCCCCCACCAAATATCCCGGGTACTCTTCTTGCCATGGCAGTTGGCCATCTTCGGTGCTGACTTCTCCAGCAGGAGGCAGATAGAGGCAAGAAGCAAGTAACGGTTTTTTTACCAGGTTGCCGGGGGACTCCCACTGTTCGATGGGGATTGTATGTCCTTCGTTGGGTGCATGGGGATTCCAATACCCAATGGCGCAATTGGAGGTCCCGAGGTCGATGCCGATGCCGTATCGTTGGCGCATAGTCATGATCGCAGTTCCACCTCGGCAGGCACCACGAGGCTAGTGGCCCATTCCGATGACATGGTCTTTGGCAATTGCATTCGACTTACTGCCCAGCCGCGATGGAGGATGGTGGCATGAGTGCCGTCGCCTTCTCCAAGCACGCGGATTTTCTTTCGCTCGGTTTCAGAGGGTAATGGGATCATCTCCCCCTCTTTTTCCGCCAACACAGGGGCGATCTCAAAATATTCATCTAAAATTCGCCGGCACCCTTGATGCACAATTCGCGCCACCGCGCCGATTCGCTCGTCGGGAAAGGCATGCACATCGCGCAGCAAGAAGTCGAGCAGTCGCCCTTCTTCTTGGAACAGCCGTAAGAGGTGGACAGCTTCGTGGGAGGGGGTTGCCGCGAGCAGTTGGGCCTTCTTTTCACTTTTTTGCTTGGCGCGTTGGGCTTCTTTTAGCTGGGTTTGCAGGGCGTCTCTCTGCGCCTCTGCTTGAAGGCATTTTTCTTGTTGCCCTTGATTTTCCAGGGCCTTTTGTTGCCAATGGGCGGATTTTTTCATGATCACCGCGCCTTCCCATTGGGTCAGCATGGTGCAAAGCAAGATGCCGATGGGAACCCATAGAAAAAATCCGGTGGGAACTTGCCATGGGAGAACCGTGGGTACCAGAAGCAAACTGGATAGAATAAAAGCAAGAAAGGAGAAGAGGGTAAATCGAGCAGGCATTGCAACATCTTCCTATGCAGGGAAACAATATACCCCTCCCTACTACCCTACTTTGCCCACCCTGCCAAGTCCCATCCTCACTCCTCCCCGTTCCATTGGGAGGGGTAACTGTTGAGGCTGAAGAGTTCTCGTCCTTCCCCATCCAATCCCCGAAGCCGTATTTTGCCTGCGCCTAGCATATGGGCCTTGGCAATGCTGTGATCGAAGGTCTGAAAGTAATTTCGATTGGTGGGAGAGGGAACCAAGTCAAAATAGCGTACTAGGGAGCCGCCCGCTCGGATCACTTCGAGTACCACGCGTTTGACTTCCGGTCGTACTTTGATCCCCACATGTCGGACATAATAGAACAACGTGCCTCGTTCAATGTTCCAAGTAACCGGTTCATCATAATAAGCTCTCGTTGTATCGGGTTGCCCTCTCTCTGGGGTTTCCGCTGGATCGGTGGTACGCGACGGGGTACGGGCATCATGGGCCCGATTGTGCCGGTCTCCCGGCTTGAGATCTGCAATAGAAGCCAGATAGAGCTTTTCCAACGGTTTCCACTCGGGGGTGAATATAGGGGTTTCTTGTCGCCAGAGGAAATCAGGGCGATCCTCCGACTCCCATAATCCTCCGATGATGTTGTCATTTCCGTCGAGTTCAAGCCAGTATTTGTAATTGCGAACCCCTTCAGAGAAGGAGCTTGGCGTGGGGACGCGCTCCCAGTAATATCCAATTTCCTTGGTGTAGATCATTTGGGTTTCTACCAACAACGTTTTCTTTGTTCCCGGTGCATAGGGAGCTTTGAAGTTACTGGTGCGGGTTTCTAGCACCGTTGTGTTAAATCCATACACAGGTTGATTCCACACCGCAGCAAAGCGATCCACATCGGCAACGAATGGCATGTCTCGCAACCCAATCATGTTGGTAAGCAAAATATGGAGCGAGCCAGGATTGACCCCTTGGCATTCTGCGGAGTCTAGGATTTCGTAAAATTGCTCCCGGGTAATTTGCCCACTGTTGAGTTTTCCCCGTAATTCTCCCTCATCCACATTGCATCGTCGACTTACGAGGAAAGAATAGGTGGGATTTCGATGGATGTAAACTGTGAGTAAGCTTTGTACGTCTGCTGCTCCAAAGGGAAGGGGGAGTCCATCCTTGCTTTTGGTGACAAAGCTACCCGGACTGTCGAATTCATAGCTAGCCGTGGCCCATGCATGGCATTTCCCAGGCCATCTAGGTTGATTGGGGTATCGCATAACCTCGGTTTCGGTTCTCTCCTGTCGAGTGTTGGAGAAAGAGTAATCTCCAATGTAGACATCATATTTTTCAACAGGAGACAAATGACTCAAAGAAGGGGAGGAAAATACCTCCGCTTTGGACATAATGGGGTATCGAATGCGGTGATCCTCGGAAGGCGCGTTTTCCCAGCTCCATCGATAGGATCCCCCCCCTTGCCAGTTGGGTAAATAGTGGCTACTCCAAGGGCTTTTCTTAAGCCGTCCTGTTTTTGGCAGTGTGTAGAAATGGGGGGAGTAATCTCTATGGGTCAATCCGATTTGGGTGGGGGCATTGTCTCGATCCCACTCGCGCTTGAGGGTGAACTCTCGCTCTTGCGGGCCTTCTGGGCCATCATCTTTTTCGCAGGAGGGAAGTAAGGCTCCGAGTAAAAGAAGTCCCGGATACAAGCGAGAAACCCTCATATAATGAACCCCTTGATTTTACAGGGATCACAGCCAAATACACGTGTATCCATCTGAAATCACTGCTTTATTTTTTCATAAGATTTCCTTCAGATGTATCAAAGGCCCCTTCGAGTTGTAAAGCGATATATTGCATAACGAATTGAATTTATTAGATAAAAATAAAACTCGAGCATTGTCTTCGCCGAAAGAGGGGGATTTTCACTACCCAAATGGGGAAAAATTGTCTATATATGTAAGCCCTATTCAAATTTGTCTGAGTTGGATTCGCCAAGAAACCCTTCTAGAATCTACCTCTGAGGAGATTTGATCGATGACAGAAAAAAAATGCATGTTGATGCAGACCGTTGGAATTACAGTCATGACAGTGATTGTCTTGCTTCTCGTTGGCCTTGTGTCTGTAAAGAAGCCCTTCTCTATGGAGGGGAAACCTATGGTTTCTCAAGGTGCTCAGGATGCCTCTGTGGTGAGCAAAGACCCTGAACCCGCTTGTTCTGTATGGGACGAAATGGAAGAATCCAGAGGTGATTTTTTCTCCCAGTACTTTGACAGGGAGCGTGCCGAGAATTTGTCTGAAGCTGCAGATCGCTTTGCCCCTTTCCGGTTTAGCCATGGGGTATGCATGCGATGGGTGCGGAAGATTTTAACCTATGTGCCCAAGTCCAATGGGGAAGAAGCTCCCATTCAGGATTTTAACCAGTTGCCCTATGACTACCAGCATACGATGGGCCGTGGAAGTAAAGCCAAGAAGGGCTCTCCCTTACCGGGGCGTTCCGCACGGGACTTTATGCGATGGGCGGAGCATAATCCTGTTTCTTTGTGTACGACCTTGGGGTTGGCTTCTGTCTCTGAAGAAGTAGAAACTCCCTTTCAGAAGGGATTCGTCTTGGCCTATGAGCCGGGTCAATGTGGATTCAGTCGACAATGGGGTCATATTGAAATCGTAACGGACTCCGAAGGTCCAAGTGGCCCTGAAGCCGCATCAGACTATCGACGAGTCATTTCAGCCCCCGCTTGCAAACCGAGTATGGTTTTGGTACCAGTAAGGTCTTGTGAGTTTCTTTCAGAAAGCCATGCCGGCTAAAAATCCATATCCCGAGAAAAAAGGGAGCGCCTTCCATGTTGTGGTCCATCCAAATCCGAGCGGCTCTATGGATGGCAACTTCTGCCAGCATGGTGCTTATGGGATATGAGTTTCTACGCAGTACTTCCAACTCCTTATTTAAATCTGTATATGGGGCCGAAGGGCTTCCCCTGGTGATGGCTCTTTTGCCTGTGGCCTTGATCCCCACATTAGCGGGCTACAACCGACTGCTGGTGCGTATGGGGGCAAAGAATACACTCCTTTCTTGTCTCGTAGGATCAGGTGTCGGTATTTTCCTTTGCTATCTTGGGATTCGAGCGGGTATGGGATGGGCCACGGGGGCTTTGTGTTTGATTCGTGATGTCTATGTGGTGCTCTTGATTGAGCAACATTGGTCCTTTATCAATAGTATTTTAAAACAAGGAGAAGCTAAGCGGTTCAATGGGTTGGTGATGACCATCGCTTCCGTAGGGGGGATTGCGGGAGGTGCGCTTCTCCATCTCTTGGCAGAGAGGCTGGGTACATTATCCCTTGTCTTGGCGCCTGCACTCCTGGTGGTGCCTTCGCTGTGGATTGTGGGCACATGCTATCGACGCTGTGGGCATGAGATCGGAGAACCCATGGTGCGAGAGCATCATGGGAGCTTGTGGAAAGCCATGCAGCAACTCTTTCGAACCAATGCGGTATTGCCGGCTCTCTTCTTGATGGTAATTTTGAGTCAAGCGTACTCCACCATGATTGATTTGGGATTTCAAGGATGTCTCCTTCAGGCCTATCCGGATATCGATCGCCAATCTTCCGTTTCTGGACTTTTTTACTCGTTGTCCAATGGGTTGTCCTTGGTGTTGCAATTGCTGGTAACGCCATGGCTTCTCACAAGATTTTCTCCCACTCGGATTCATTTGTATATTCCAGCCTTACATATTGGGTTGATTGCTTGGTGTGTATTTATGCCAGGCATTTGGAGTTTAGGTACAGCTTTGCTTGTATATAAGGGAGTAGATTACTCGCTTTTTAGAGGAGCAAAGGAAGTCTTATACGTACCCCTTTCTTTTGCGGTGCGGTACCAAGCCAAGGAGTGTATCGATATCTTGGGATATCGGGGGAGCAAAAGCGGCTTTTCTACCTTGATCTTTTTGGCTCGGGTGGTGGGGCTGGGATCCATGAGTCCCTTTTTATTTTCTTGCTTTGGGGTGATGGCCCTTGGGGGTTGGTTTCAGGCTGCCATTCGGTTGAATCGCAGCAAGGAGGGGGTTGGGGAAACTGCCTATGGCCCTGAGGGTACGCAGCTGGTTCCCCAAAAAGTGTAGATTATTCCCCAAGAAATTTTTTAATATCATCTCTTGTTTTATAGGATGATAATATTTGAGGTGTTGCAATATTTCCTTTTGCGACCGCCATTAAAAGATGACACCTTAATTTAAAAAATTGAATCGCATCAGGCGACAAAAATTCTTTGTATTCTGTTGAGATGACTTTGATTACAGGATCCAGATTTTC